>OGYF01001416.1_pt1 | contig 20391 bp, 13 predicted proteins | sample 1576451 | NCBI WGS metagenome assembly OGYF01 (sample SAMEA3541505, study PRJEB24748) | human gut metagenome | biome: human gut; feature: human-associated habitat; material: faeces | place: China | collected 2012
CGCTGGCCAGGCCCGACGCCGCGGAAGATATTGTCAATGAGATTGTAAAGGTAATGAAGTGATGGAATACAAGAACGTCTATTTTCTGGGTATCGGCGGCATCGGCATGAGTGCCCTGGCGCGCTATTTTCTGCACGGGGGGTATGCCGTCGCGGGCTATGACCGCACGCCTTCGCACCTGACCGGCGAACTCGAAGCGGAGGGCGCGGCGGGCCACCACGTGCGGCTGATCCCCGAAGGATTTCTCGACCCGAAGAAGACGATGGTCGTCTACACCCCGGCCGTGCCGCAGGATCACGGCGAATACTGCTATTTTCGCGAACACGGTTTCTGCGTCGAGAAGCGTTCGCAGATGCTGGGGCATCTTGCGGAGGGCAAATACGTGATGGCCGTGGCGGGCACGCACGGCAAGACCACCACTTCGACGATGGTGGCATGGCTCAACCGCGCGCTGACGGGCGGCGGCTCGGCTTTTCTGGGGGGCATTTCGAAGAATTTCGGCGGCAATCTGGTGCTGGGCGACGGCGGGCGACTGGCTGTCGAGGCCGACGAGTTCGACCGGTCGTTCCTGCGGCTGTATCCCGACGTGGCGGTGGTCACCTCGGCCGACGCCGACCACCTCGACATCTACGGGACGCACGAGGCGGTGAAGGAGGCCTTCTCGCAGTTCGTGCGGCAGATCCGGCCGGGCGGCTCGCTCATCATCAAGCGGGGCGTCGACATCGTGATCGACAACCCCGGGATCGCCGTATACCGTTATTCCTACGACGAGCCGTGCGATTTCTACGCCCGCAACGTGCAGCTGCTCGAAGGGGGGCATTACCGTTACGACCTGGTGACACCCTCGGGCGCGTTCGAGGGGTGCACGCTGGGCGTTCCGGGGTGGGTCAACATCGAAAACGCGGTCGCGGCCGTCGCTTCGGTGTGGTGCGCCGCGAAGGCCGGAGGAACTCCGCTGGATGCCGATAAGCTGCGCGGCGCGCTGGCCTCGTTCTCGGGGGTGAAACGGCGTTTCGAGTTCTATGTCAACACCCCGAAGCAGGTCTATATGGACGACTACGCCCACCATCCGCGCGAGCTGGCCGCAACGCTCACCTCCGTGCGGAAGATGTTCCCCGGGCGGCGGATCACGGCGCTGTTCCAGCCCCACCTCTACACCCGTACGCGCGACCTCCATGCGGAGTTCGCCGAGGCGCTTTCGCATGCCGACGAAGTGGTGCTGCTGCCGATCTATCCGGCCCGCGAGGAGCCGATTCCGGGCATCACCTCGGAGATCATCGCCCGACGGGTCGCCGCGCCGTGCCGTATCGTCGACCGCGACCATTTGGCCGACGAGGTGGCCGCGATGGACACCGACGTTGTGATCAGTTTCGGCGCCGGCAATATCGACGCCTGCTGCCCCGCATTGGCGGAGCGATTAAAAATGAAAAGCTAAATATTAAAAATACAGGCATCTGTTTTTGGCATTTTCGTTTCCGGCTGGAGTTGATGAGGTCTCTTTTGCTTGACAAAAACGATTTCTTGCGTGGCTTGGAATCTGTCTGAATAATTTTTCATAATTTTTAATAGTGATGTCCCGCTACCTCCGATACACGCTTCTGACCCTGCTGTGGGTCGCCGTGGCCGCATACATCGTCTTTGCGGCCTCGGCGGTGCGGCGCGTGCGCAGGACGGGCACGGTCGGAAGGCTGGAGATCGAGGTGGTGGACAGCTCTTCACAGGGACATCTGGTCTCGGCGGCGATGGTCCGCCAGTGGATTTCGCATGCCGGAATCAAGACACTCGGCACGGCAGTTGATGCGGTGGACCTGACGGGTATCGAACGACTGATCGCCCGCAACGGATTCGTGGATAAAACGGTTGCCTATGTCTCCTACGGGGGAACGCTGCACATCGAGATCAGCCAGCGCAAGCCGCTGGTGCGCCTGCTTACCGACGGCATGAACGCCTACGTGACCGCCGACGGCTATGTCTTCGCCGCGCCCCGCGCCTCGTCGCTCTACGTGCCGGTGGTCACCGGCAGTTACCGTCCTCCCTTCCCTGCGTCGTACGTCGGGAGCGTGCGGGAGCATATCGACCTGCGTCTCGGCGAGATTGACGAACGCATCGCCGAACTCGAACGCGAGAAATACCCCCTCTACCGGCGTGAGATGGAGAACGACCGCAACATTTCGGCCCTGCGCCGCATGCGCATCAAGCGGCAGTGGTGGCGGCTGGAAGGTTCGCGGGAGTTCGATGCGCGGGTCGACGCGCTGCGCGAGAAAAAAGCCGGCCTGCGCCGCACCTACCGCTACCGGGCGGGCGTGATCCGCGAGGAGATCGAGCGTATCGCCGGGTTGCAGGAGGCCGAGCGGCGGAAACAAAAAAAGTTGGAGAAAAGCTACGAAGATTTCATGAAACTCCTTACCTTTGTAGAAACTGTCGAAGACGATGATTTCTGGAGGTCGGAAGTGGTGCAGATCACCGCGAAAACGACCCCCAGCGGAGCATTGGAGGTGGAACTTACGCCCCGCAGCGGCCGCTTCGCCGTGCTTTTCGGCCGGCTGGAGGACGTGGAGCGCAAGTTCGACAAACTGTTGCGGTTTTACCGCAGCGGCCTCTCGTCGATCGGCTGGAGCGAATACCGCACTATTGACATCAGATATAACGACCAGGTGGTTTGCAAGAAGTAAAAGGATTATACCGTGGAAAAAAAGAATTATACCGTTGCCGTCGATTTGGGCTGCTCGTCGGTCGTGGTGGCCGTCGGGGAGAAGACGCCCGAAGGCCTGCTTGACGTGGCGTGTGTCGTCACGAAGCCCGTCGAGGGAGTCAATGCGGGCCGGATCGAGAATATCGAACTGGTGAGCCGCGCCATCCGCGAGGCCGTGTCGGAGGCCGAGCAGCAGCTCGGAATCCGCATCACGGAGGCGTATGCCGGTATCTCGGGCGACTTCGTGCGCTGTGCGCGCCATACCGACCATGTCTTCGTCTACGATCCCCAGAACGGCGTCAACCAGAAGGACGTCGACGCGCTGTTCGACCGCATGCGCAACGTGCAGGCCCCCGACGACGAGACCATCATGGAGCGCGTGCCCCAGAACTACATGGTCGACGACAACCAGGAGGTGCGCAATCCCGTGGGTTCGTTCGGCAAGAAACTTTCGTCGACGTTCAACTTCATCCTTTGCCTCAAAACCCCGATGCAGCGTCTCGATATGGCCCTGAAACGCCTTGGCATCAAGATGCTGGGCGTCATGTCCGACGCGCTGGCGACGCCCGAAGCGGTGCTGCTGCCCGATGAGAAGGAGGAGGGCGTGGCCGTGGTCGACGTCGGCGGCGGCGTCACCGACGTGACGGTCTATTACCGCAACGTGGTGCGTTACGTCGCTTCGATCCCGATGGGCGCATCGGCCATCAACCGCGACATCCGCACGATGAGCGTTCCCGAGAAACACGTCGAGAGCCTCAAGCAGAAATACGGTTCGGCGGTCGCCGAACTGGCTCCCGAGGACAAACTGATCCGCGTCAACGGCCGTACGGCCCGCGAGGCGAAGGACATTCTGCTGCGCAACCTGGCCACGGTGATCGAGGCCCGCGCCACGGACATCGCGGAGTTCGTGCAGCAGGAGATCAAGGATTCGGGATACGCCGGGAAACTGGCCTACGGCATCGTGCTGACGGGCGGCTCGGCCCGACTCAAGGATATAGACGAATTGTTCCGTCGTGTGACCGGTATGGACGTTCGTATCGCAAGCGCCGAAACAGGCATCAGCGAAGATTCGCGCGAGGCGGTTGCGAACCCTGCGTTCGCCACGGTCGTCGGACTGTTGCTCAAGGGGGCCGGCATGGGTTCGTGCAACGTGATCGAGGATAAGGCGGGCCTTTCGCCCCGTCGCCCTGTCCCGCCGACCTCTGTGCCGGGATTCCAGCCTCCGCAGCCCCAGTCGCGGCCGCAACCCCAGCCCTATGCGCCGACACGGCCTTCTACGGAAACGGTCAATGCGGCGTATGCGCGTCGGGAGGCTGCCCGTGCGGAATCCGCAGCGGTCGAGCCCGAGGCGGAAGATGCCGGAGAGGATCCCGCGCCTCAGGCTCCCGTGCAGGAGCCGGTGAAAAAGGAGCGCAACTGGCGGAGTATTTTCAAGCGGACGCTCGACAAGATCAACGAGGGCTTCAATGCCGCCGATGACGAGGAGATTTAACGATTAAGACAAGAGAAACGAAACGATATGACAGACGATGTAATGACCCAGTTGGCCGCTGCCCGCACGAATCCTTCCATTATCATGGTAGTCGGTGTCGGCGGTGCGGGCGGCAATGCCGTGAATCACATGTGGAACCTGGGGATCAAGGGCGTGGACTTTATGGTCTGCAACACAGACCAGCAGGCACTCGACAAGAGTCCCGTGGAACTGAAAGTCCGGCTCGGCAGCGAGGGATTGGGTGCCGGCAACGACCCTGAAAACGGCCGCAAGGCCGCCATCGAGTCGCTCGATGTGGTGCGCCAGCGTTTCGAGGCGTCGGGGACCAAGATGGTCTTCATCACTGCCGGCATGGGCGGCGGTACGGGTACGGGCGCTTCGCCGGTGATCGCCAAGCTGGCCAAGGAGATGGGAATGCTGACCGTCGGCATCGTCACTTCGCCGCTGGCCGTCGAAGGCAAGATCCGTTACGAACAGGCGTTCCGGGGCATCGAGGAGCTGCGTCAGAACGTCGATTCGCTGCTGATTATCAACAACGAGAATATTCTTGAAATATACGGCCGTCTGGCCTTGAAGCAGGCTTTCGGCAAGGCCGACGACATCCTGGCTTCGGCTGCGAAGGGCATCGCCGAGATCATTACGGTCGAGAGCGACTTGGTGAACGTCGATTTCGCCGACGTGTCGAAGGTGATGCGGGACAGCGGCCGCGCGCACATGAGCGTAGCGACGGCCGAAGGCGACAACCGGGCCGAGGCGGTGGCCGAAGCGTCGCTGCATTCGCCCCTGTTGGATCACAACCTGATTTCCGGAGCCCGCAACATTCTGCTCAATATCTCGGTGGCCAATGCCGAAGAGCTGATGTACGAGGAGGTGGTGCGGATTCTGGAGTATATTCAGGCGCATGCCAGCGTCGAGGATGAGTCGGGCAATATTCACAACGCCAATATCATCTGGGGTACGAGCGAGAAACCCCAGCTGGGCAATGCCATCGAGCTGGTGGTGGTGGCGACGGGATTCGAGGGCGACGAGGAGAAGCGGATGATGAAGACGGTCATTCCGCCCGCACGGATCGTCAAGCCTGTCCCGGAAGGTGCCGACCCTGCCGGAAAGCCGGTGTTGGAACCGGTGGGCAAGCCCGGCAAGGCCACTCCGCAGACACGCCCTCTGGAGCAGGTGATCCTGGGCGAGAAATCGACCCGTTACAGCAATATCGACCAGATCCTCGCCAAACCGGCTTATCAGTCGCGTAAGGCGCAGTTCATCGTCGAGATGCCTGCGGGCCGCAAGGAGGTGCTTAAGGAGGAGAAGGGTGCTGCGGAGCGTGCGGAGGAAAACCGCTCCGAGTCGCTGTTCGATTAACATAAAACGGATTGAATTTGGAAGATAGTGCTGCGGCCATCATCTATCACGGCATGACGTTTCATGTCGTGGTGCTGTGTTGTGTGACTTTGTTCCTGCTATTGGTTTCGGCGTTGGTTTCCGGCTCCGAAACCGCTTTTTTTTCGCTTTCGGGCAACGATGTGCGCAAGATCCGGCGGCACGATACGCCGGTTTGCCGGCGGATGCTGAATCTGCTGGGCAAGGCCGATCTGCTGCTGGCTACGATTCTGGTAGTCAATAATCTGGTCAATATCGGTATCGTTATCCTCTCTTCGGAGATCATCGATTCGCTTTTCACTTTCGCCCGTTTCGAGTTTCTTTTCAAGACGGTGATCGTGACGTTCCTGCTGCTGCTTTTCGGGGAGATTTTGCCTAAAGTCGCGGCGCAGACGATTCCTTTGCGGTTCGCCGGTTTCGCTGCGCGGCCCCTTTTGGTGCTGCGATGGATTTTTTATCCGTTGTCGTATGTGCTGGTGCGCACCGGAAACCGTATCAGCGAGCGGGCTGCCCACCATCAGGAAATTTCCATCGGCGAACTGGCCGATGCGATCGATATGACACGCACGGCCTCCAAGGAGGAGCACGGGATGCTTTCGGGCATCGTCAGCTTCGTCAATACCGAGGTGCAGGAGATCATGAAACCCCGGGTGGATATTACGGCCGTTGCCATCACGGATTCCTATGAACAGGTCAAGCAGACCATCATCCGGTCGGGTTTCTCGCGCATTCCGGTTTACGAGGGCGATTTGGACAATATTAAGGGAACGCTTTATGTCAAGGATCTGCTTTCGCATATCGACCGGGGCGACGAATTCGGCTGGCAGCAACTGATCCGCAGGCCCTATTTCGTGCCGGAGCACAAGAAGATCAACGACCTGCTGGCCGATTTCCAGAACCAGAAGATCCACATGGCGATCGTCGTCGATGAATACGGCTCGACGCAGGGCCTCGTGTCGCTCGAAGACATCGTCGAGGAGGTAGTGGGTGAAATTTCGGACGAAAGCGACAAGGACGAAGTGTTTTATACCCGTTTGGACAAAGATACCTACCTGTTCGACGGCAAGACCCATATCGGCGATTTCGAACGCATTGTGGAGATTGCCGAAGGTACTTTCGCCGATGTCAAGGGGCGTGCCGAAACACTGGCCGGTCTGATGCTCGAACTGAAGTGCGACTTCCTGAAAAAGGGGGATACGGTAACGGCTCACGGTGTGCGGTTCACTGTGGAGGAGATCGAGGGACACCGCATCGACAAGATCAAAGTCCGTCTGCATGGATAATATCCTTTGTATCGAAAAGGTTTTGTCCTGGGAACGGTTGCTGCGGCTGGTTCCCGAACGGGATCTTCGGTTGGCTGCGGCGTTGAAGCCGGCTTCCCGCCGCGAAGAGTTTCTGATGTGGCGGTCGATTGTTTACCGTCGTCTGCCGGATGCCGAAATCGCATATAATGCGGTCGGAGCTCCCGTCGTATGCAATTATCCTCTCCATATCGGAGTTTCCCACTGCCCCGGATACGTTGCGGTCTGCTTCTCCGACCGTCCATGTGCCGTCGATATCGAGCCGCTTGCCCGCGATTTCGGTCGGGCGGCAGTCCGCTTTGCTTCTGCCGAAGAGCGGCAGTTGTCCGACAGTCCGCTGTTGTTGCCGGCCCTCTGGTGCGCCAAGGAGACGCTTTACAAATATTCGGGGCGGCGGAACCTCGATCTGCTCCGGGATTTACGGATCGAGCGTTTCGATCCGGACGAAGGCCGGATGACGGGTCGTATTTGCGGGGAATCCGCATTGGAAATCGGACTTCGGAGGGAGGAGGAGCTTCTTGCAGCCTATATCTTGGTGTGATTATGCTTGCAGGCGTAATTCGGTTCGGGACTTTCGGGGTGTCTGTCGTTCTATGATGGAGGTTCCGCCGAGGAGTTGATTTTCGGACGCTTGGGGCGGTGCCTGCGGCGCCGGATGCAAGGATGCCGCCCGGCAGCTTCGAGGCGGGGCTTCGGTGCTCTTGAAATTTCGGATCGTCTGTTGGCAGACCGTTTTGCCGCCGGGGAGGGATGTCGGGCGGCTGCGGAGGATTCGGAACCGTCTTCCTGCCGAAATGGGACGAATACCCTCCTCCTTGCCGGAAGTTTCACAAATCCTTTTTCGTATCGGGCGGCCGGAAATCGAACCTCCTGCCGACGAAATCCGGTCGGTCGGGGCGTTATTCCGAATGTTATTGTTATTTTTGTAACGATGAAACAGGCTGTCACCCCGCTTCGTTTAGGTTCCGACCGGATTTCGTCGCTGCTCGTCCGTTATGCAATCCCTTCGATTATCGCGATGACCTCTTCGTCGCTCTACAACATCGTCGATAGCATTTTCATCGGACACGGCGTCGGTCCGATCGCCATTTCCGGCGTGGCGCTTTCGATGCCTCTGATGAACATCGCGTCGGCTTTCGGGTCGTTGATCGGGATCGGTGCTGCGGCGCTCACCTCGATCCGGCTGGGACAGGGACGCCGGGAGGCTGCCGAGGGGGTGTTGGGCAATGTGGTGTTGCTCAATTTTCTGGTAGCGGCGCTTTTTACGGCCGTAGGTCTGTTGCTGCTGGACCCCATTCTCTGCTTCTTCGGGGCGAGCGATGCCACGATCGGTTATGCACGCGATTTCATGCAGATCATTCTCGGCGGTACGATCGTTACCCATATGTATTTGAGCCTGAACGAAGTGATCCGTGCTTCGGGTTATCCGAGGAGAGCCATGACGATTATGCTGACGGCCGTCGTGTTGAACTGTCTGCTCAATCCGCTGTTCATTTTCGGGTTCGGCTGGGGGATTCGCGGTTCGGCGGCCGCGACGGTGCTGGCTCAGGCCGCAGCACTCTCGGTTTCGCTCATCCACTTCTCTTCCCGGGGAAGTTTCATCCGGTTCGAACGGGGGATTTTCCGCTTGCAGGCGTCGGTCGTGGGCAAGATCTTTTCTATCGGTATGGCTTCGTTTCTGCTGCACCTCTGTGCTTCGGCGGTAGTGATCGTCGTGAACAAATCGCTCCGGGAGTACGGCGGCGACGTGGCGATCGGGGCGTATGGCATCATTTATCGGGTGGCGATGCTCTTCCTGATGATCGTTTCTGGACTGAATCAGGGCATGCAGCCCATCGTGGGGTACAATTACGGCGCCCGGCGGTACGACCGGGTGTTGAAGGTCCTGCGGCAGACCGTCGTGTGTGCGGTTTGCGTGACGACGACGGGATTCCTGCTGGGACAGCTCTTTCCCCGGCAGGTGGCGATGCTCTTCGTCGATGCTGCGGACGGAGCTGCGGCCGAGCGGATGATCTCTACGGCGGCCGAGGGGCTGCGGATCGTGTTGTGCGTTTTCCCGATCGTCGGATTCCAGATCGTGACCTCCAATTTTTTCCAGTATATAGGCAAGCCGCACAAGGCGATTTTCCTCTCCCTCACGCGGCAGATGCTGTTCCTCATCCCGCTGCTCCTTGTTTTGCCGCCGCATTTCGGTACGCTGGGTGTCTGGATGTCGATGCCGATTGCCGACGGTACGGCCTCTCTGCTGGCCGCCGTGCTGCTCTTCTACCAGGTTCGTAAATTCAGACACCGGCCCCATGCGGAACGGAGTATCTGAGTTTTTTGAAAATATCGATTACAGACTCTTTCGGTGAATTGATGGGGCATTCGCTCGATCCGGGAAATACGACAGAACTCTCGGACGGATCGTTGCACGCGTCCGACTTGCTCCGAATACGGGGCGGGAGCGAGGACGCGTCGGGTAATCCCCGGACGTTGTCGTCGTAACATTGCGCAAAAAAAGGCTTTACGGTAATTAAAAAACAGAGCCGGTGATTCACCGGCTCTGTTTTGGATTTTGTGTTTTGGATTAAATTCCGAGTTTGCTGCGGATCTCCTGCGGAACGGCGTTTTTGTTCACCATGATCGACAGGGTTTTGTACTCCACGAACGGACGCGAGAAGTAGTAGTAACCGTCGTAGGGAGGACGTACGTCCCACGAGTTCTTTACCTTGAAGAAGGGATTGCCCTGCTGATCGACGGCCGTACCCACGATTACCATGCCGTGGTCGTCCGTAGTTTCGTAGTTGTCGAAAGCGATCTGGCGCATCTCCTGCGTGATCTTCTTCTCCTTGACGGGTTTGTCGAACTTGTAGAGGGCGGCCTCTTTTTCGGCGGCGCTCAATTTGCCCCACTTCTCGGCCTCGGTACCCTCCATGCCGTCGATGTCGGTTTCGGGAATGATTCCGATCGCCTTGATGCGGTCGAAGCCCTTTTCGCTGACGTCGGTGGACCATTCGATCGAATAGTTGTTGGCCATGGCGTTATCGACGACGGCCATCATCTCCTCCAGCGGTACGTTGTAAACGGTTTCCCACATCCAGTTGTCGGGAACTTCGATGATGAACTCCGAGTAGAAAGGATGGTGCGTGAAAGAGGCTATGGATACATAGTCGTCCATTTTGATCGGCAGCGACGCTGCGAACGATTCGGGGGTATATTCCTTGCCTTCGTAGGTGAATTTTTCAGGGCGCACGCCGAAATAAGTGTCCAGCAGTGCATTCAGACCGTCTTGCCAGGCCGTGGTCAGCACCCCGTTGTTTCTTGCCTTGATAACTGCGTCCAGGTAGGCTTTCAGTGCTGCGTCGAGCTCGCCGAAGACCGGTTTCTCCGTGCCGTAGTTCAGACCCGGATAGACCTCCTGCGGTACGATGCCGTATTTCTTGATACCTTCGATTACGTCGTGGGCGGCACCGCCTTCCGCAAAGTTCAGATGTCCGTGCAGGCGGACGTATTTAACACCTTTGTCGAAATACATGTTGCGGACGATCCACATTTCGGACAGGTCCATCTCCGGCCCGCCGGCCCGCAGAATTTCGTTTTCCAGGAACGAAAGAGCCGAATAACACCAGCAGGTGCCGCTGCGGTGCTGGTCTTTGACCGAAGTGGTCGGTACGGTGGTCAAGTCGGTGAACTTGTAGCCTTCCTCCTGGGTCTTCTGTGCAGGTTTCTTGGCCGATGCGGAGCACACCATAAGTGCCAGGCCTGCGAGTAACAGCAGTTTTTTCATCGTAATTTTGGGGTTTGTTATTTTTTAGAAGTTTGAATGATTTTCATGCACGCTTCGAGAGTGATCTCCTCGGGTTTGGTCCCTTTGGGAATACGGTAGTTCTTGCCTTTGTAGGCGATATAAGGACCGTAACGGCCGTTTTTAATCAGTAGTTCGGGCTCTTCGGCGAAGGTTTTGAGCGGAGTGTTCGCTGCAGCGGCGCGGGCCTGCTGTTCGCGCACGAGCTCCGCAGCGCGGTCGTAGCCGATCGTATAGGGATCGTCCGTGCGGGCGAGCGATGCGAACGATTTGCCGTGCCGCACGTAGGGCCCGAACTTTCCGATGCCGATGACCAGATCTTCCCCTTCGTAGGGCCCCAGGTTGCGGGGCAGGCTGAAGAGCGCCAAAGCCTCTTCGAGGGTGAGCGATTCGATCAACTGCCCCTTCTTGAGTGATGCGAAACGGCTCTTTTCCCCTTCGTTGCCTTCGATTTCGACCATCGGACCGTAGCGGCCGATGCGGGCTTTTACCGTATGCCCCGTAGTGGGGTCGGTGCCCAGGATGCGTATCTGGTTGTTTTTGGTCGTCTGGGTCGTGGTCGCATGATCGACCATTTTATGAAAAGGACCGTAAAAATCGTCGATCATGCTGTTCCAGGTGATCTCTCCGTCGGCGATGCGGTCGAACTCCTTTTCGACGTTGGCCGTGAAGTTGTAGTCCATGACCGGCTCGAATTGCGATTCGAGGTAGTCATTGACCACCATGCCGATATCGGTCGGCTGGAGTCGGTTTTTCTCCTTGCCGTAGGTTTCGGTAAGCCTTTTTTCGGCGATCTTGCTGCCGGTCAGCGTAAGTTGCACGTAGCTGCGTTTCTGGCCCTCCTTGTTCTGTTTGACCACGTACCCGCGGTTGATGATCGTCGTGATGGTCGGCGCATAGGTCGAAGGACGTCCGATGCCGAGCTCTTCGAGCCGTTTTACGAGCGAAGCCTCGTTATAGCGGGCCGGCGGTGCGGTGAAGCGTTCCGTGGCCGTAATTTGCGCGGGATTGACGCTCTCGCCTTGGGCCATTTTGGGGAGGATGCCCGATCCCTCTTCGCCCGGCTCCTCGTCCGTGGATTCCGAGTAGAGTTTCAGGAATCCGTCGAAACGGATCACTTCGCCCGTGGCGACGAACTGGGCGTCCGAACCGGAGATATCGATGACGATCGTGGTGCGGTCGAGCTCCGCAGGAACCATCTGCGAGGCGACCGTCCGCTTCCAGATCAGGTCGTACAACTTCTTTTCGGCGGGAGTGCCTTCGATCGTCTGCCGCTCGATATACGACGGGCGGATCGCCTCGTGGGCTTCCTGTGCGCCTTTGGTTTTTGTCTTGTAATTATGTGCCGACGAATATTTCTCACCGAAAAGTTTGATGATCTCCTCCTTGCACTGGCCGATCGCCTGCTTCGAGAGATTTACCGAGTCGGTACGCATGTAGGTAATCAAACCCTGCTCGTAGAGGTGCTGCGCCACGGACATCGTCTGCGATACCGACATTCCGAGTTTGCGGCCCGCCTCCTGCTGGAGCGTCGAGGTCGTGAACGGAGGCGCGGGGTAGCGCTGTGCCGGTTTTTCCTCGGCTTTGGCGACGGTGAACCGGGCGTCGATGCAGCTGCGCAGGAAAGTCTCTGCTTCCTCGCGGGTATCGAAGCGGGTGGACAGTTCCGCCTTGAAAAGGGTTTTATCGGGATCGGCGGCGGCGTAGAACTGTGCTACGACACGGTAGTAGGGCGTCGAGCGGAATGCGATGATCTCCCGCTCCCGCTCTACCAGCAGCCGTACGGCGACGCTCTGTACGCGTCCGGCCGAGAGTTGGGGCCGCACCTTTTTCCAAAGCAGGGGCGATAGCTCGAATCCGACCAGGCGGTCCAGCACGCGGCGTGCCTGCTGGGCATTTACCAGATTCATATCGATCGTGCGGGGCGATTCGATGGCTGCCAGAATTGCCGGTTTGGTAATTTCGTGGAAAACGATTCGCTTGGTTTGGTCGATCGGCAGGCCGAGAACCTCTGCGAGGTGCCAGGCGATCGCCTCTCCTTCGCGGTCTTCATCGGACGCGAGCCAGACGGTCTTGGTCTTCTTGGCCAGCGACGAAAGTTCCTCGACAACCTTGCGTTTGTCGCTCGGAATTTCATAGACCGGTTCGTAGTCCTTGTCCAGATTGACGCCGAGATCTTTTTTCGAGAGGTCCCGGATATGCCCGAAGCTCGACTTGACGACGAAATCCTTGCCCAGGAATTTTTCGATGGTCTTGGCTTTGGCCGGGGACTCGACGATTACTAAATTTTCCTGCATAACATTCAGTATCTTTTCACTAACGCAAGATAACCTAAGTTCGTACTTAGGTTATCCGCAGGTGCTTCGCTATTTTATCATCGTGTAAATCAGGCGCAGCTTGATCGGCGCGTTGTTTGCGGTATTTTCCATGCCTTGTGCCGATGTATAGGGCATCGTGAAGAGCCCGTAGGCTTCGGGTCCGATGTAGATCGTCCGGGGGGCGGGATTCTCCGTTTGGCTGCCGCCGGTTTCGATTCCCTGGGATTTCAGGTAGCCGTTCCATACCTCCTGCAGGTGACTGGTGATGTCCATGACATAACAGCCTTGGCTGCGGTTGAGGTAACCTCCGTACGGCAACTGGAAGTTCTGGCTTGAATAGAGCCTTTCGTAGGTGTAATAGTAATCCGAAATGCCCAGTACGTGCTTGTAATCGGCATAGAGGCCCAAGCGCTCGAATGATGCGTCCAGCAGGGGAGTGATGGCTCCCACGTCGATCTTTTCCCAATCGTAATCGCTCTTTTCGAGGTAGATCATCAGTTCCGCCTGGTTGATGGCGATCGAGGTGTAAGGCATGCCCGATTCGTCCGTAACCTCCTTGTAGAGGGCTTCGATTCCTTCGAACAGGGCGTCCGTGAGGGTCAGCTCCGTGATTACGCCGTCCATCCCTTCGACATATACGTTGGGGTTCAGGGGCCGCTGTTCGTTCCGCTCGTCGATGTCGGCCGGATTGATCTTGGAGCCGGTGTAATCATGCCGGATGGTGTTGATCGAAACATTGCCGTAGGGATCGTCTTCGCGGTAGAAGAGGTAGCTGGCCGTGATCGTATCCTGGATCAGCGTCGGGTCGGTTCTGTTCCGGCTGCGGGTGTACATCAGAAGACCCGACTCCGCGAGGTTCGTAGCGAACAGGTTCCCTTCTCCCGACGGATCTTCCTGGGCCGGCTTGATGTAAATACCGTTGAAATAGTCCACCCAAAGCTCCGGATTGCGGTAGATCGTCATATCGCCCTTGTACTTGCCTTCGAGCAGCATCAGACGCTTGATGAGCCCCCGTCCTTCGGGCGTAGGCTGCAGGGTGACGTACTCCGTGGCCGGTCCCGTCGTCGTGCCGTTGGGGAAGGTGAAGGTGAATACCGGGTTGGGGTTGAGGTAGGGGGTCGGATCGAAGGTCGGGTAGAAAAGGGTGTCGGCGACGCTGCCTGCTCCGGCCGGGGCTGTCAGTGAGGGATTGAGGTAATCGTTCGAAATCACCTCATAGACGTTGTACGTCATCGGCTTGAGGGTGTCGCCTCCGTAGTTCGAGATTTTGATTTTGAGTTCGATCGAGTCGAAAATGGGCTGGTAACCGAATCCGGTCGTATCGGAGAGGGCTACGGCGCGGTATTGGGTCAGGAAACCTGCCGTGCGACGCCCGAAAGTTTCGTCGTGCATCACACCGAAATACCCCTCTCCCAGGTTGGAAGCCTTGAGAGAGTCGGTTTTGTAGAGTCGAGTTTCGAAATAGGGCCGCTCGGCGTCGGGTGCGAGCGCGAAAACTTTCAGACCGATCTTCATCTGCTGATCCCCCGGTTGGTAGCCTGCGCCCAGCCGGTCGTCCACTTTCGTGCAACCTGTAAAGAAGACTATGCCCGCTGCGGTGAGAACGGCGGCCAATTCGGCGGCCCGGCGTATTTTACTGGATCGAATCATAGAATCGGTTGTAGTTGTCGAAAAAGTCCTCTGCGTCGGGCGACTGGTATTCCAGGAGCGGTTTGCCGCTGTTGCGGGCCAGCTCGGCAACTTCGGGGTTTACCGCATCGGAAGCCAGAATGATGCCGTCGGCATACTCCATAACGTAACGGCAGAGGTTTTCGTATGAAGGGGTGTCGAGGATCGACAGTTTTTTGTCTTTGACGCCTTCGTTGGCGATTTTCTCCTTCATTCCTGCGTTCAGCGGTTTGTCGAAACCGTCGCCGTAGAGCGAAACGACGATCTTGACCTCTTTGAAGATCGGGTCGTCGGCGAAGACCTTTTTCAGATAGATCGGGACGATGCCCGAAAACCAGTCGTGGCAGTGGACGACCGTAGGCGTCCAGCGCAGTTTCTTGACCGTCTCGAGCACGCCTCGGGCGAAGAAGATGGCCCGTTCGTCGTTGTCTTCGAAATAGCTTTCGTCGGCATCCCGGAGAATCGCCTTGCGGGCGAAATAGTCGTCGTTGTCGATGAAATAGATCTGTACCCGGGCCGACGGAATCGAAGCGACCTTGATAATCAACTGATGGTCGTTGTCGTCGATGATGAGGTTCATACCCGAGAGCCGGATCACCTCATGCAGTTGATGGCGCCGTTCGTTGATGCAGCCGTATCGGGGCATGAACGTGCGGATTTCGTTGCCGCGCTCCTGCATCGCCTGCGAAAGTTTCCGGCACAGAAGCGCACCTTCCGTATCCGGGACGTATGGAGCGACCTCCTGACATACGTATAGTATCCTGTTCGATGCCATTGTTGAATGTTTTTCTTCGTTTTCTATGCGGGCCCGTTCAGACAAGTTCGGTTGCGGTCCTCGCCGATCGAAACCGTTGTTTTTTTATGTTTGTGCGGTGAAGAGAATGCAACCGGCACAATGCGTGTTTTCGCATTGTTGTGCTGCCGAGCCTCTCTTCACGAGAGTTTTGTCTTTCGCAAAGACAGTGAGGAAGAGCGCAATCGCGCGGAGTTTGCACGCAAAGATCGCCGACCGCCTCCCTGTCCTCTGCAAAGATAGTGATTTTTCCTAAAGAATCAGCATGGCGTCGCCATAAGTTCCGAAGCGGTAGCCCTCTTCTTTGGCTATTTTGTAGGCATTCATTATCAGGTCGTAACCTCCGAATGCCGAAACCATCATCAGTTGGGTCGAGTAGGGAAGCTGGAAGTTGGTCACCATGGCGTCGGCCACCGAAAATTCGTACGGGGCGAAGATGAACTTGTTGGTCCAGCCCTCCATCGGCTTGATCATGCCGCCGGTCGAAACGGCCGTTTCGAGCGTTCGCATAACCGTCGTGCCGATCGAAACGATCTTATGTCCTTCGCGTTTGGTCTTGTTGACCGCTTCGGCCGTGGGTTCGTCCACGAAGAACTGTTCGGAGTCCATCTTGTGTTTCGAGAGGTCTTCGACATCGACCGTGCGGAAGTTGCCCAGACCGACGTGGAGCGTGATGAACGCCTTTTCGATCCCCTTGATCTCCATGCGTTTGAACAGGTGCTTGGAGAAATGCATGCCGGCTGTCGGGGCGGCTACGGCGCCCTCTTTGCTGGCGAAAATAGTCTGGTAGCGCTCGGCGTCTTCCGGCTCGACCTTTTCGCGCACCCACTTGGGCAGCGGGGTTTCGCCCAGTTTGAAGAGGGTTTCTTTGAACTCTTCGTAGGACCCGTCGAACAGGAACCGGAGCGTGCGGCCCCGTGAAGTGGTATTGTCGATCACCTCGGCTACCAGCAGGTCGTCGTCGCCGAAGTAAAGCTTGTTGCCGATGCGGATTTTGCGGGCCGGATCGACCAGTACGTCCCACAGGCGCAGCTCGCGGTTGAGTTCGCGCAGCAGGAAGATTTCGATCTCGGCGCCCGTTTTCTCCTTGTTGCCGTACAGACGGGCGGGGAAAACCTTCGTGTCGTTGAAGATGAATAGGTCTTTTTCATCGAAGTATTCGATGATTTCTTTGAAAATGCGGTGTTCGATGGTGCCCTTGGCACGATTGACCACCATCAGGCGGGATTCGTCCCGGTTTTCGGCCGGGTATTTCGCCAACAGGTCGGCGGAGAAGTCGTAACCGTATTGCGATAGTTTCATGGCTAAAAGTATTTGCGAACATTTTTTTCGGTCCGTGGGCAGCGCTGCGGGCAGTTTTGCGGGCACGGAGCAAGATAAACCGTCAACTTATTTTATACGAAAAATAAGTTATTTTGTTTCAGCTTTTTGCAGTTTTTCGAGAAAAAAGTTCAATTCGTGTGCCGCATCGAGCCGAAAACCTCCGCTACGGGTGCGGCAGAGCGAGGTGAGGTGCGCACCGCTGCCGAGCGCCTGGCCTATCTCTCCGGCCAGCGAACGGATGTAGGTTCCCTTGCTGCATCGGACCCGGATGCGGATGCGGGGCAGATCGTATTCCATGAGCTCCATTTCGTAGATGTTGATGAGGGCTTTGCGCAGTTCCACCTCCTCGCCCGCGCGGGCCAGTTCGTAGGCCCGGACGCCTTCGACCTTCTTGGCCGAATAGAGGGGCGGGGTTTGCAGTCGTTCGCCGGTGAGCGAGCGGAGCACCTCCTCGACCGCTTCGCGCGTGATATGTTCGAAGGGATAGGTCTTGTCGATGGGGTGTTCGAGGTCGAAGCTGGGGGTCGTGGCTCCCAGCATCAGGTCGGCGACGTACTCTTTCTCCTCGGCTTGCAGGGCGTCCGCCATTTTGGTCGCCTTGCCGATGCAGACCAGCAGGATGCCCGTTGCGAGCGGGTCGAGCGTCCCGGCGTGGCCGACTTTGATTTTCGGGTAACCGGCCCTGCGCAGGGCGAACTTGATTTTGCGGACTACGTCCGAGGAGGTCCACTCCAGCGGTTTGTCGATGACGGCGATGTAGCCCTCTTCGAAGTCGATTCCCTGTAGGTTCAGTTCGGATTGTTGCGTCATGTGCGGATTATTGGATCACGAAATAGCGGATGATGGCCAGCCCTCCGACCAGCGTACAGTAGATGGCGAACCAGTTGAGTTTTCCCCGTTTAACGATGTTTATCATGAATTTGCAGGCCAGACAGCCGACTACGAACGCAGCAGCGAATCCGGCGAGCAGGGGTGCGGTCCCGATGCTTTGGGCGGCCAGTTCTCCGCTCATCAGGTCGAGAACCATCTTGCCCAGGATCGGTGCCAGCACCATCAGGAAGGAGAATTGGGCCACGCTCTCCTTGCGGTTGCCCAGAATCAGTCCCGTGGCGATCGTCGTGCCCGAGCGCGACAGACCCGGCAGTGTGGCGACCGCCTGCGCCAGACCGATGATGAAGGCGTCGCGGTAGGAGATGGTCTCCTTGTGGCGGGGTTTGGCGTAGTAGGCGAAAGTCAGCAGTATGGCCGTGACCAGCAGCATCGCTCCGACCAGCAGCAGGATCCCGTGGTTGGGAAGATCCTCGACCAGCGACTGGAGGAAAGGCTCCAGCGTGAAGCCCACGATGACCACCGGGATCATCGAAAGGATGATCTTCAGCACGTAGGCCTGTTCCGCGTTGAATCGTTTGGAGAAGAGTCCCACGACCAAGCGTTTGATTTCGCTCCAGAGCACGACGATCGTACTCAAGACCGTCGCGGCGTGCAGCGTGAGATCGAAGGTGAGTCCTCCCACTTCGGGATCGACGCCCAGCAGTTCTTTGGCCAGCTGCAGGTGGCCGCTGCTCGATACGGGCAGGAATTCGGTCAGGCCCTGGACGATGCCCAGGATGATAGCTTGAATGGTTTCCATTTTACAGTTCTCGGGGATATTTCGGTATCGGGGGATGCGCGGGTTTCAACCCGGCTTCCGGCGGTCGGAGAAGTCCGGATTCAGAATCGTTTGAGAATGGCGTAAATTTCGAAGATGAAGCCGCCGATCACCAGGATCGGGGCGAGCGTGATGCGGCGCCAGGAAAACATGGCGTAGTTGAACTCGTCGGGCGAGTCGCTGCCGCCGCCGGCCATCAGGACGAAGCCCAGAATGATGACGATCAGTCCGGCGAGCAACAGGATGTAATTTTTGAGCGAGAGCGGCATCTTCGGATCGTTTTTATCGTTGATCTCCTTGAATTTTTTCATGGTACGGGGATTTTTAGTAGAGATAGATCTTGTTGGATTTCATGTTGACGAACTTGTTGACGGCGAAGAACGTGAAGCAGAGCGAGATCAGGATGCCGCCCAATACCATGCCGCCCACGATGATTCCGATTTTCATGGTTTCGGCCAGCGACATCAGTTCCGGAACCGCCTCGTTCAGTCCGTAAACGGCCGTCAGGAAGAGTGCCGAGGCGATGATTCCCGAAAGAATGCCCTGCGTGATGCTGCTGCCCAGGAACGGTCGCATGATGAACCATTTGGTTGCCCCTACGAGCTTCATCGTGTTAATCAGGTAGCGTTTCGAGAAGATCGCCAGCCGGATCGTGTTGTTCAGCAGGATGAGCGAGATGACGAGCAGGGCTCCGCCGAAGAGTAGCAGCACCAGCCGGATCTTCGCGATCGTGGCATGCAGCCGCTCGACGGTCTGTGCCGGATAGGAAACCCGGTCCACGCCGTCGAGTTCGGCAATTTGGGCGATGAAGGTTTCGAGCTTGTCCGGGTCCGCCGAATCGGCTGACAGGGTCAATTCGAACGAGTCGAGCAGCGGATTCTCTTCGAGGATCGCCTCGAACTCCTGTTCGAACATCTGCCGGAAATCGGTGTCGTTCAGTTTATCGTCTTTGGAGCTGTATTCCACATGGCTCACCAGCTCGTTGGCTTCGAACCGTTTGCGGAGCGATTCTTTTTGTTTTTCGTCCGCTCCGTTGCGGAGCTCGACGGTGACGGTGACGCTCTCCTGCAACGTGCGGGCCACCTGCATGGCGGCCGTCATGAGGTATCCCACCGATCCCAGCAGGAAGAGCACCAGGGCGATGCTGATGTTCGAAACGATGTAGGAATTGCGTACCTTACGCTTGAGTCTTTTGTCGTCTTTCATGGCGTAAAACGAGTATAACGGTTGCAATGATGCCTGCGAGAATCGCGAGCGACGAGGCGAGCGTCACGCCTTCGGCGACGTTCCAGCCGGGGGCGCGGAACCGCCATTCGACCGTGTGCGTACCGGCCGGGAGCTCCATTCCCCGCAGCAGGTAGTCGGCTCGGAAATAGGGAGTTTCGATGCCGTCGATATAGGCTGTCCAGCCGTCCTTGTAGTAGATCTCCGAGAAGATCGCCGTACCGGGCGCAGTAGCCGTGTATTCGTACCGGAGATAATTGGGCCGGTACTCCTCCAGACGGATTTCCCCTTCGCCGCCGATCAGGGGGCGGATCTCGAACTCTCGGGTGTTGATGACGGCCGCCGTTTTGGTGTCGATGCGCCCCAGGGCGTCGATCTCCTCTTCGGGAGTGGCGGCATCGACGACCTCCTGCACGAACCAGGCCGGGCCGTTGGCCGTGGTCCGCAATTCGGCGACGGTCTGTCCCGCCGGGTCGAAGCGGATGAGGTAACGCGTGTTGAGCATGTCGAGTACGCTCTCGTCCATCGACGTAAGATAACGCTCGATCAAGTCCTGGTAGCGGGCCAGTTTGGCGCCGTGGTAGCCGCCCACCGAGCGATGGAAGTAGGAGGTCGTAGCATCGTTGAAGGGGCTGACCGTGAGGTTCAGCACCCGGAATCCGGGTTCCGGGTCGCGCAGGATCGCGCGGTCGGCTTCCGTAGGCTGTATCTGTTGGCGTCGTGCGGCGACGAAGCGGCTTTGAGGCAGGTAGCGCAGGTTGACCGGCA
>OGYF01001428.1_pt1 | contig 20287 bp, 14 predicted proteins | sample 1576451 | NCBI WGS metagenome assembly OGYF01 (sample SAMEA3541505, study PRJEB24748) | human gut metagenome | biome: human gut; feature: human-associated habitat; material: faeces | place: China | collected 2012
TTAGATAGGAAGATTTTTACTTCTTACCCTTGACAAACGGTCGGGTTCCATAGATATCTGGATCATATAACTCAGCCAACGTCATTTCGGGATGCATCTCGCGAGCGATCAAGACATTGGTTGCTAAGTTTTCAATCTGTTCTCTCTGCATCTGATTAACTTGAGGCCAAGGGAAAGTGTTGTAGCAGAGATCTCGGGAATAGCGATAATCACTCTTCAAACGGCCGCAAACCGTTCGCATCCAGGTCATGTGCATACGGGATTCGAGGATGCCGAAGTCAAAGATCGTTCCATTGGGGATCTGCTGACAGCTATCCGAAATAATTGTGTCAGAATTGAAAAAGCCCATAGGAACATAAAAACGTCTCTCTGATGAAACTCGTGGTATGGCAATTGTGGTTTCAGGCGGCCTTACGAATCTTCTTTCTTGGAATAAATGCGGGAAAGATGCACCTAACACCGTTGATTTCCTTTTACTTTTTTGACGAATCACTCGGCATTGCTCAATCCTTTTAGCAACTACATCAATTTCTTTTATGCTCTTAGGTGCTTCAGTTAACCACAGACAATACCTAGGTAAACTGTGAAGCAACTCTTTAGAACCAATAAATTTTTTAATGTAGGGTTTTAAATCTTCGTATTGCAGGAAATCATCTAGGTCCATTGCCTCAATAATTAAATTCCCATTATCGTTGGCCATATTGCCAAAATTCATTGGCAAGACTTTCGACAAAGGCTTATCTGACTCTTGAACAAATGTTTCCTCATTTCCTTCAGTCAGGTAGGCATTTATTTCTGACACGTTAAAAGAAATAGGATCAGAAGTTGGTTTTGTGTAGGTAAATAACTTTCTTGTACGTCCTTTATTTCTGCACATTCCAATTACAACACAATAGACGCCAGCGTTTCCCTTAGCTTCATTTGTCCATTTAAATGTTTGATGTGCAAATTGGATATGCAATTCTTTTGAAAAAAGATAACCAAACAAAGGAGCAACTTGCCGACCCTGTGTAATCGAATTCGTAGAAACGTATGCAAATTCAAGATCGGGTATAAATCGTGTCAGTTCTGCTGCCTTGTAGTACCAACCAGCTACATAATCAATAACTCCAGCATTATCTATTTCTTGACAAAGTTCCGTCAGTTCAGCTTTTTGTTCTGAACTCATAGTTTGTGATCCACTAAACGGAGGATTAGAAATAATGTATTTCAAATCTTTCAACGGAACAAAATCCTCCCATTGCATTGTCAAAGAGTTTGCACAGATAATATGTGCTGAGTTCCTGAGCGGAATAGACGGAATAACAGTTCCTAACCGTTCGCCGAAGCGCCTATTCATTACGTGTTCCATCAACCACATGGAAACACGAGCCACATCAACCGGGAACTCTTCAATTTCAATTCCATAAAACTGATTGATGCTAACCTTTGAATATTTTTCTACCCAGTCTGTCATAAAAAGAGACTTATCCTTGCCCTTTTCAAAACTGAGCATTGCTTCTACAGCCTGCAATTCCAATTGCTTCAATTCTCTGTATGCAACAATCAAGAAATTACCGCATCCAGCTGCAGGGTCTAGACAAACAATAGAGGCTAATTTGTTCTGAAAATCTTGCAGTTTCTTGAGCTTTGATTTGCTTTGTTTGAGTTCTAGAATGCCTTCTAGCTCAGCTTTTAGGTCATCTAAGAACAGTGGTCCAATAACCTTAAAAATGTTCTTTTCACTAGTGTAGTGGGCGCCCAATTCATGGCGGAGTTCCGGATCCATGACAGACTGGAACATAGAGCCGAAGATAACTGGTGAAATATCAGCCCAAGTCAACCGTCCGCAGTCAAGCAATATATTTCTTGCTTTAGCATTCATTTTGGGAATGGCACACTTTTCTTTAAAAAGCCCTCCGTTAACATAAGGGAATGCTCTTAAAGTAGCCGGATAATCTTTTCTGAATTTCGATTTTTCTGGCAAATCTAAGACTGCGAATAAATCTGAGAAAAATTCTGGCAAATCCCTCCCATCCTTTTGAGTCATGGACTCAATAGCTTTGGTCATTTGCCCTTCGACGGGGAATATTCCGGTATCTTCAGCAAAGAAACAGAAAAGCAGTCTTGTCAGAAATACGTTAAGCGTATGGAGATTAGATTCATCGTAATGATTTAATTGACGAATAATGTCATAGAGCCTTCCCATCTTTTCACAAGCCTTCGTATCGGCTGGGTGGGTTGAATAGGCTAGCGGCTTTTCGTATTTGCCAGTCAATGGAAGGAAGAAGTCATAGTTGCTTCTGAGATCTTCAATATCGATTTCAATGCTATCTTCTACTCGTGCATCAAAAGCTACCAGTGTCTTAAAGTTTGTAACGATAACGAAGCGAACTTTTTGAGTTTTAATAACAGATTCCTTTAGCAACTCTTCCAGTTCAGTTCTGGCATTTTTATTACGCTTAATTGAACGGAAGTAAATCTGTTTTGTTAAACCATAGTCACCGTCCTGGATACCAATATTCCGACTGCGGTCATTTTTCACTAATTTTTGGATAGTCGGTTGAGAAAAACCAAAGACCTTTAAAAAATCAAAGAAGAAAGAGCCCTGATTAAGATTCTCCGTCAGATTTTCAAGACCTTTGATGATTTTTGCCTGATTTAGCGCTGCCATTGGACAAACCTCAGAATGAACTATTTTGATGAAGTGGTTTTCAGGTATTTATACAAAGTCGTTCGACCGATTCCTAATTTACGTGCTGCAACAGACTTTGATACACCTTCGTGAATTAGAAATTGGGCTTTTTTGATTTTTTCGGGATCAATTGGGACTCTACCCTTATAGGCATTTCTTAATTTTGCTTGTTCAATGCCTTCTCTTTGTCTTTCCAAAATTAATGAGCGTTCAAATTCAGCAACGGCTCCCATCATAGCCATCAGAAGTTTTGTCATTGCTGAACTCTCCCCCTTAGGAACCAAGGAGATATTTTCTTTTAGGAAATGAATTGAAACGCCTTTTTTCTGTAGTGATTCTGTAATTGAAAGCAAATCCTTTAGGTTTCTAGCCATACGATCCATGCTACAGACAAAGAGCTCATCCCCATCACGGACATACTCAATCATCTGTTGAAATCCAGGGCGATCAGTATTTTTCCCAGAAACTTTGTCAGAAAAAACCTTTTCAATTCCGATTTTTTTGAATTGAGCCAATTGACGATCAAGATGTTGGTCCGTACTACTGACTCGGGCATAGCCTACACGAGCTGATATAGCCATTTTTCGTGGTTTTGTTCAAAAAGAATTGTCAATAAACAAAATTGTTCGTTTAGTTTACGATTCTACTCTAAATGAACAAATTTTGAACAAATTCCAGATGTTCACTTGAAGTACAGCCTAATGAAACAGCTAGAGACTCTTACAAATATAGGTATCGTAGGTAAGGATATAGGAGTGCTAAACTCGTCGATAATGGCCGACTTTATCAACACCTCCTAATTTTCTGCGAACTCAGTTATTTAAGAAGTGGGTATCAATTGGCTTTTAAATAACTTGCTTTTTACCAGTTAGGTAGTCTTCTTTATTTTCTAAAAAGGCTGACCATCGAGCAGATTCACGAAAACCTAATTTCCCTTCTTTTATCAGCTCTTCGGCTCTTGTTTCGTTGATGTGATAACAAGCCCAAGAGTAGTAGCTATAGATGAATGGGGTACCTTGACGGTCTGTTAGCTTTGCTTTGATAACAAATGTTGTACCTATTGGATAGTTCACTCTGTCAGAGACAGAGCATTCAACAAAACAAGGCGAACTAACCCCTTGTCCATCTAGAGCGATTTTTCTAATATGGTTGTGCGAGCCGCCTGTGCTGTAAACAGTTTTGACGGCGATTGCACAATTTTCTCGTTTTAAAATTTTCACTTTTTGTCTACCATAACCGGAATAGTTTTTTGAGAATTTTGGTTAGTTATGTAAGTAAATCGGTCAACTACGGTTGGGTTCTGCATAAAAATGATTTTTTCATCATACATAGCAGGATCTACAGAGTTGGGAATAAAAACAGTTATACCAAGACACGTGGTTCCGCTTCCTTCGTCACATCGAAAAGCCAAAGCGCCTTCGTCAATAACTTGGAATACTTTAAAGTACCTTGAACCATCAAATGCTATGAGGTCGGCCGTAGTGCAACCAGTCAAAGTCAAAGCGATTCCAAACAAAAGAGAAAGCAATTTCATAAGATTCCTCTCTAAATTGTGTTGTACTGAAAAATCTTTTATTTACATATTAAACGATTAATGTTTTGGGCTTATTGACCTTATTAAATTGTATTGATTAGGTTTTTCTTCTATTAGAGCTCTAACATGAGAAGAGAAATGGTCATCATAAACTTCATCCTCGAGGTTATATCCATTTTCTTTTTTGACAGAATCTCTTGCAATAGAAATAAGATTGTTAAGGTTACTTTTGCCCGATGTGCCCCATACAGAGGTTTCATATTTGACGTTAAGATTATTCATGAGCGTCTCTATGTCCTTCGTTAGTACACTTATTCCATATTCAGATTTGCCGGTTTTCTGTTTGTGCGCGTAATGCATTGCTTCTGAAAAATATATCGTTGTTACGTACAGAAATCGTTTCAAATTTTTTTCTTCATTTTTGTTTTTTTTACAGTTGGTAGAGATGTTGGTATTAATAAGTTCAAAAATTTTTTCATTGTGGTCTTCTACTGAGTCTTCTTTCAAAGTAGCCAGTTCTTTGGAGATTGCACTTCGCCAGGTTCTAATGTTGCCTTCCAATTTAAAAAGCTTAGGGGTCCTGATACTTCTTAACTTAAATAACAACAAGTAAAGAATTGGGAAACATAAAAGCGTTGAAAATGAAGAAAAGGCAAAGAGAGTGAGAAAATTGAAAGAGCTTAGTATTTGGCTACCGTTCAAGATGGCACTGATTATGTAAATCAAGCAATAAACACCAGTTGTGGCCAAAAATACATCACGCAGATCTTTAATAAGCCATTCTTTTTCATAAGGTAATAACTTATTAAGAAATTGTTTATACGCAGAGGTGTCTTCATCCAGCTGTAATCCAATACTTGCCTTGAGTAAGGTTGGAATAGTAAAAGTTGCGGTTTCCTTTGTTACCTTGTTTGTGTCAGATTTAAAGGATTCATTTAAGAGTTTCGCTTCTACCGGACGGAACCATTCATAACGTAAATGAATTGCTTTGAAAAGTTTTCTTTGTAACTCTTTTGCCAGAGATTCTAGGGCAATGCGATTGAACCCGTTAAGATGTAACCTGGACTCATGGAGCTTAAAAATTAAGACGATAAATTGATCGACGGTTAAGCGAATCTCTGTTGTATCGTGGCAACAATTATTTATATTTGACATGATCATTCCTCCATTGAAGGGGATTTTGGGTTTTATGGCCTTATTTGTGACCCTTAAGAAAAGTGTCACTAACAGATCCCTTTTCACTAGAGTATGAAGAGAAATACAGGGACCTGAAGAAGTTATAGCGAATAATTTTTTGCCATGACGCGTCAATTTTTGAAGAGAGGTTTCCCAAGGTTGAATGGCGCTTTTATTTTTTGTTTTCAACGGTTGAAACTTTTGACCAACAATATTCTCCCCATGCCTGCATAATTTTTTGACGCTCTTTAGTTAAAGGGGCTCTGTCATAGGCTCCGTTGTAAGCGTCGTTTTTGCTGTGTAATAAACATAATTCGACAGCTTCTTGATCAAACTTTCTGTTATTGCCGGTTTCGTCGTCTTTAGCCCAGGTTCTGAACGTAGCCCGAGCTGTTCCGTGAAGAGTAATAACACAGGGTTTGCCGAGTTTTTTTGTTTTTACGGGGTCAATCCAACCTATACCATCCAAAGCTTTGCGCTCATCATGAAGTCCTCTTAAAAACATGGTTAGAGCGTTATCAGACAAGCAGCCTCCCTGGCGACTGGGAAAAATGAAGGGGCTCTCTGAGAATTTTTCGATGTTTCTCAGGAGTGAAAGCGCCCGAGAGGACAAGAATATAGTACGGTCCCTGTTAGGGGACTTAACCTTGTCATGTTCCTGGGGAATAAGCCAAATTTTCTTTTTGAAGTCGATTTCATCCCATTTGGCAAGACGTACTGCTTGTGAGCGAGCGCATGTCAGAATGGCGAACAGGCATGCGTAGGCTGACATTGAGTCATTGCGGCTTATTTCAACAAATAATCTTGGAATTTCAGAAACAGCGCAGGCTGCATGATTCTGGGTTGGTTTTAAGTTATTTTGGAAGGGCTCCATTAAGACCCCTAGAGATCCTTCCCAATCAGCCGGATTAACAGTTGATTTTCTCTTATGTAAAGCAATGGCCCATTGAAAAATTTTTCTTATGTAGGTTTTTGCCTTTTTTGCGGTTGCCGGGATTGACTGCCAAATAGGGGCTAAACATTCTCGAATTTGTTCAGCCGAAATTGATTCTATGTCAAGGTTCCCTAATGTGGGGAAAACGTGCTTTTCAAGGATAGCTCTTGTGGTTTTTTCTCCTCGAGAATTCTTTGCCCAATAATTTGATGCTAGTCTGTCTGCGATCCATTCCTCAGCCACATTTCTAAACGTCAATTTTTTAGGAATGGGTTTGATGAGTTGTTTTTCTTGTTGCCTTTTTAAAATAGGGCTTTCTCCCTGCATCACCAAAGCTAGTGCGGCGCGGGCTGCCTCTCTTGCTTGAGCGACGCTCATAGTAGGATAGTTGCCTAAAGAAAAATCATGGCGACCAAATTTATCTGTATATCTAAAAATGAAAAGAGACTGAGTGTGTGTCTTACGGATATATAGGCCCTTTACCCCTCCAATATTGAAGGTTCCCATGCCTAAATGTTTGACCTCTAATGCGGTCATTTCCCTTGGTTTGATCGGCATTGCGAATTTTTATGATGGATAAAAATGGATGTTTTATGATGGATAAAACGCCGTTTTTATTAATTATAACCCCGTTATCCATCATAGTATCCATCATAAAAACTGAGATGTATTCGGATAAATTGGGACGAATTAGGACTGGGGGAAGGCTTTAAGTGCTTGATAAAAAAGAAAATCTCAGACATCCTAGGACGTACTGAGACATGGAATTGGTTGCGGGGGCTGGATTTGAACCAACGACCTTCGGGTTATGAGCCCGACGAGCTACCAGACTGCTCCACCCCGCGATCATCTAACGAAGGACTGCATTGTATTCCTTTCAGGATAGATATGTCAAGTTTTAGAGTGAAATTTTCCACTTTGTTCGTTTTTTTGTTTTTGCATGGCTGTCGTCCACCATTGAGTTTGTGTAGGGATGCGTTTGGAAAGTTGAACCGGTTGACCGATTTCGGGAGTGATCAGCCGAACATTTGCCGCAATTGCTTTTTGAGTCAGCCATACAAAAGGTTCGTACCAAGGATGCATGGATAGCGAAAACTTTCCGATATGAGCCGGCAGTAAGTTTAGTGCTCTTAAATCTCGCGCGGCTTGCAAGGCTTCATTAGGATTCATGTGAATATAGCGCCAGCGATCGTTGTATTGTCCGCTATCAAGGAGTGCCAAATCAATCGGTGCAAATCGATTGCCGATTTCCTTAAAGTGCGGACTGTAGCCCGAGTCACCGCTAAAGAATATTTTGTAATCCTTTGACTGCAATAAATAAGAGGCCCAAAAACTCTTATTTTGATTGAGATTGCGACCGGAATAATGACGCGCTTCCAGTGCATGTATAACCAAATTATTCGATAGTTTTAAAGTTTCATTCCAATCAAGCGCATGAAGAGTTTCTTTTTTAAAGCCCCATCGTAAAAAGTGTGAGTCGGTGCCAAGCGGACAGACAATATGATGGATTTTTCCTTTGAGTGCCATAACGGTTGGGTAATCCAAATGATCCCAATGGTCGTGTGAAATCATCAATAGATCGATGGAAGGAAAATCTTCCGGACGATAAGGAGAGGTTCCTTCAAATGCTTTTGTGCTAAACGAAACGGGCGATGCGTAGGGACTTAAAACGGGATCAATCAAAATTCGTTTTCCGGCTAGTTGTATGTAAAAAGATGAGTGACCTAGCCAAATGATTGTGTCAATATCCAGACGCAATTGTTTTAAATCCACTTTCGCAGAGGGTAACGCAGTAGACGGAGCCGGATCAATTTTGTCCGTTACTAAGGAGCGTGCAAAAGCTTCAATAAAAGTACTGTTATCAGTCAAAACGGGTGTTGGCAGAGTATTGTGAAAAATGCCGTCATAAAAATGAGAACAGTTTTTAAAACTCTCAAACGAATTGGGAACTGCTCCAAATTTAGGTTGCTGCAAAAACCGGAAAACACCTGTAAAGCAGGTTGCGACAGCTAAACCGATACCCGATAAAACGAAAGCTGTACGACGCTTCATGATTACTCGTTGCTTTAAAGAATTAGCTTTAATCTTAGTGGTAAGTTTGATGGAATTTTCTCCCGATTAAAGATTATTTTTGCCTAATTTTATGTGAGTTATGAGTAGGTCAATAACAATTTGTTAAGGCTTTATTTGGGGAGTTGTCTATAATTTTTCATTTCACATAAAGCAATTACGGATACGGTTTAAGCGGGGTCTTCCCAGTGTGGGGCCCTGAATATGAAACATGCCTTCGGCAACAATACTGAATTATCTCGTCAATAAAGCTCGTCTTTGGCGCGCAAATGGATCCACCAAAGTAAGCGTGGCTGTCAATATTTTTTGGCTGGCCCTTGCATGGTTGTTTCTTCCATTGGAATCAAAACCATTTACTGCCTATCGCGCAGCATTTCAAGAGTTTTATCCCCAGATTAATCCTCATGCACCAAAAACTTTGGATTGTGTGCGCTGGCTTTCCCAAACTTTGTTTTTAATTTGTTTCCGGACTTCGGCACGCAAAGGATGGCTTCGCTTATCTATCTCCTGGGCTGTTAATAAAATAGTAGCAGCTTTGACTCGCCTGGGTGATTGGGTGGGGCATTATGGTGCTTTAGCTTTGGATGGTAATCACAAAAGTTTTGAAACGATTGACAAAAAGGGTGAAGAGTTATCTCGTCCGATTAAGTTGACGCTTTTATGGATTTTGGGTGGCTTGGCTGCTGCACTGGCGGTTTTATGTATCACTCAGCCTTTTAATATTCAGGGACAGGTTGTATTTCTTTCGGTGATGCTTTTGTCGGCATTGGCCCTTCGAAAAATTAAAGCCCGACTAACGCTGATGCTTCTTTTTGTGATTTCAATGGTTGTGTCCGGGCGCTATCTTTGGTGGCGTTGTACCTCAACCTTGAACACTGATTCCGCCATGGGCATCTTTTTAAGTTGTCTATTGCTTGCCGCTGAACTTTACGCATTTGTGGTGATGGTTCTCGGCTACTTTCAGGTCTGTTGGGTGCTTGATCGCAAACCCTATCCGATGCCTAATGATCAAGCGCTTTGGCCACATGTTGATATTTTTATTCCGACATACAACGAATCGCTTGACGTGGTAAAGCCCACGGTTTTTGCTGCCTTAAATTTGCAGTGGCCTGCCGATAAACTCCATGTCTATATTCTCGATGACGGCAGCCGTCCGCTTTTTGAGGAGTTCGCCAAACAAGTCGGTGCCGGTTACATCAAGCGTGAAGAGCACAATCATGCCAAGGCGGGAAACATTAATCACGCCATGACTGTCACAAACGGAGAGTTTGTGACCATTTTTGACTGTGACCACGTGCCCTCTTCGGATTTTTTGGTCAAAACAATGGGGTGGTTGATCAAGGATCCTAATATTGCCCTTGTTCAAACACCGCATCATTTTTACTCTCCGGATCCATTTGAAAAGAACCTTCATTTGGATCGGACAATGCCGATTGAGAATTCGCTTTTCCACGATTTCATCCAGAAAGGTAACGATACGTGGAATGCCACGATGTTTTGCGGATCCAGCGCTGTGATGAGACGAAAGGCCTTGGAAGAAGTCGGCGGTATTGCTGTTGAAACGGTGACCGAAGATGCGCACACATCATTAAAACTTAATCGTAAGGGGTGGTCATCAGCCTTTATCGATTTGCCGCTTGCTTCCGGTCTGTCAACGGAAACATTGGCCGCGCATATCGGTCAGCGTATTCGTTGGGCAAGAGGCATGATCCAAATTTTCCGCCTGGATAATCCGTTTTTGGGTAAAGGTCTTTCGCTTCCCCAACGGCTGTGCTTTTTTAATGCCATGTTCCATTTCTTCCATGGCTTGCCCCGTTTGATTTTTTTAGTGGCGCCGCTTCCCTACATGTTTGCTAATGTCTATGTCATTTATGCGACCGCTGCGGCTATTTTTGCCTATGTGCTTCCGCACATGATTCACTCGGCTCTGACCAATCAGATTCTTCAGCGTGGGTATCGATATCCCTTCTTAAGCGGAGTCTATGAAACCGTATTGTCTTGGTATATTTTGCTGCCGACGACTGTGGCACTTATTTTCCCTCATAAGGGCAAATTCAATGTGACCGCCAAAGGGGGAACCATTGGTGAAAAATATTTGGATTGGCCCGTCTCAAGACCGTATCTGATTTTGATCGGTTTAAACATGATCGGTCTGCTCATCGGTTTTTATAAGGCATTTTTTGATCCCAATCCGGAATATTTAACGTTGGCTATTAATATGGGATGGATTGCCTACAACTTGATGATTTTGGGAGCCTCAATGGCAGTGGCTGTAGAAGAAGTCCAAAAACATCAATTCCCTCGGATTCATTGCAAGATTGATGTAAATATTTGTGATGAAGAGGATGCCAACTACAAAGCGACGATGACACAATACTCACAAAGTGAAGTGAGACTGAGTTTGTCAGGATGTGAGAAGGTGTGGAAGAAGGGTGAGTCCATTCGCCTTTTGATGATTTACAAAGAAAAGTATTACTGCTTTAAGACGACGGTTTTATCCGCGGAGCCGGGCAATGTCTTGGAATTAAGCCTGTGTTTTGATGATTACGAAACGGAAAAAGCCTTTAATCGGTGCACATTTTCTCGTGAGGGAATGTGGGTTCCTGAGAAAGTCAATGTGGATGATCGCATGTTGACCGGTTTCTTAAAGCTTGGATCTTTATCTTGGTACGGCTACAAATCGATGATCGAATTTTTGCCCGGCAAGTTACAAATTGTTCCTAAAGTGTTGAGCTGGTGCTTAACGTTTGCACCGAGAAAACCGGCTCGTGCGCTAAACTCAAATACGTTATAAAGTTGAAAGAGAGTCTAAAGTGAAATTGTCCAAACTGTCAGCCTTGGTGATGAGCACGGCATTGGTGGCGTTTGCCTCAGTCTCATCATTTGCCCAAGAGACTCCGAATGATGCTTCCAGTGTCGCACCTGTCTGGCGCACTGATGTGACGGGTTCTTTTACCCAACAAAGTTCATTATTAAAGTTAGTCCCCGGCGGACAAGCCAAAAATATTCGTCTTACGGGTATCAATAACACTCAGTATTTAGACTTTGGTGTGCGTGCCGATGAAATCGTATCCTCAGCAACCATGGATTTGGCTTTTACAGCTTCGCCTGCGCTGATTCCGGTTCGCTCTCAAATCAATGTCTACCTGAATAGTCAGTTGCAACAATCTGTTCCGGTAACGCTGGAAGCTTTAGGTAAGCTTTACCGCACAAAAGTTACCTTGGATCCGAAACAAATCAAGTCGAACAATCAGATCACGCTTGAGTTTGTCGGTCATTATCAGAACATTTGTGAAAGACCTTCAAGTGAAACGTTGTGGCTTGATGTTGATGCAAAGAGCTTGTTGTCTTTAGTTAAGCAAAAAGTCAAGATCGCTAATGATTTAGCGCGTTGGCCGGCTCCTTTTATTGATACCTTTACCAACAATGAATCGGTGATTCCTTTTGTGTTTGCCAAGGCACCGGATAATGAGACGAAAAAAGCAGCCGCTATTTTGTCTTCCTTGGTGGGTAAATACACGCAATGGCGCGGAGCGGATTTTCCTGTTTACTACGATCGGCTTCCGACAAATGGACATTTCTTTGTTTTTGCTACCAATTCCAGCAGACCGAGTTTTTTAAGTGATTTGCCCCTGGCAGACGGTCCTCAAATTTATATGATGGACGCTCCTGAAAGCCGAAGCGACAAAATGCTGGTTATTTCCGGTCGTGATGAGTCGGATTTGATCGTTGCGGTTAAAGCGCTCGCTTCAGGTGATCATGTTTTAATCGGTGACAAGCTTCCGATTAAGGACTTTAAGGAAGCACCGGATCGTCAGGCCTATGATGCGCCCAATTGGGTGCCGATTGACGAGACGATTGCATTCTCGCAGATCATGCAGTATCCCGGACAGTTAACATCAAGAGGGTACGCGCCGCCTGCCGTTCATATGCCAATGAGCATTGCTCCCGACTTGTATATGGTCGGTACGGGCGGATTGGATGTCAATCTGAAGTATCGTTATACGAAACCCGAAGGCGGGGATCAGGCCCAGTTGCGTATGCGGATCAACAATTATTTGGTTGATTCGGTAAATCTGTCCCAACAATCCAGTAGCGGTGAGCGTGAAATGCGCTTACCTTCCTTCAACGGACCTCTGGCGACCAGTCCCTCTGAAGCATTGGCCTTGGCGGCTCAAAATGATTTAAGTTTTGAGGTGGTGTATCGTCGAGAGCTTTCCGAAGGTTCGCCCGACAACTGTAAATCCGTTGTTTTGCTGCCTCATCAGATGGAAATTGATCCGACCTCCACATTGACGCTCAATGGACTATTCCACTATGCAGAGATGCCGAATTTGACGCTTTTTACACAAAGCGCTTATCCGTATTCGGTTTTTGCAGACTTATCCCGAACTGTCGCCGTGATTCCAAAAGAAGCTTCTGCTGAGAAGGTGACTACGCTGTTGAATACAACGGCTCGTATTGCCGCGGTAACCGGTGCCGTTGCCACAAAACTCTCTGTGGTTGATCAAGCTACTGAAGCTCAGCTTGATGGCAAAGATGTGCTTTTGATTGGTGAGATGCCAATCACGTTGCCGGACTTTAAGAAAGATAATGCCGAACAGCTTCAGCAGGCCATTGCCGATACCCTGCAGGGTGAAGAAGTTCTTCAACCCGAAGAAATTCTCTTTAGTCCGGATGGCGGCGTTGGAGCTATTGTTTCGCTTCAATCGCCCTTTGATTCGGATCGTACAGTGGTGGCCTTATTGAGTGAGGGACAGGCGGGTAGCTATTTACTCAATGAACAATTAAAGAGTCCATCGTCCATGGCAACGGTGAGCGGATCGGTTGTCATCATCAACGAGCAATCCATGTCCGATTTTAAAGTGGGAGACTCTTACACCATTGGTGACTTACCTTGGTATCACAAGATTTGGCAAACCATGAGTAATTATCCGTTGCTTCTGGTTTTATGCGCTTTGGTTTGTGCCGTCTTAGTAGGCACGGGCATTTTCTACTTTATGCGCCTGTGGGTGAGGGGACGTGCAAGATGAGAAAACTGATTTTAGCGTTGACTTTAGCGATGACAATGAGTTCATCGGTTTTAGCCGCTTGGCCGATGTGGGATCAATTTAAGGCCGTTGGCATGGAAGGAGCTCGAGTGGTTGATTACAGCGATGCTCGGGCGGTTACGACATCCGAAGGCCAATCCTATGCCATGTTCTTTGCATTGGTGGACAACGATCGAGAAACCTTTGAGGAGATGTTGAAGTGGACAGAAAATAATTTGTCCGCCGGCGACATCACTAAAAATTTCGCAGCATGGCTTTGGGGCAAAGACGGTTCTCAATGGACGATTTTGGACACCAACAATGCGGTTGACTCAGATATGTGGATCGCCTACTGCTTATTGGAAGCCGGCCGCCTTTGGGATCGTCCGGACTACACAGAAAAAGCTCGGGCGATGTTGGAATTGTTAAAGACTCAGGTTCGTGATATCGATAATTTGGGTAAGGTTCTTTTACCCGGCCGTATTGGTTTTGAACATGACGGTCAGGTTAAGTTGAATCCAAGCTACTACCCGCTTTTCCTTTTAAAACGTTTCGCCCTGGAGGATCAATATTGGCAGGATGTTTTCGAAGGTTCTGCGCGTGTGTTGATCCGCAGTGCGCCAGCGGGCATTTCCCCAGATTGGGCAACTTTCTCCAGTCGTGGAGAACTTGTCCCCGTGGATTCTGTGGATAACACGATCGGTAGTTACAATTCCATTCGCGTTTATTTATGGGCGGGCATGATGTCGCCGAAGGATCCTGTCTACAGGGAATTGAAAGCTCATTTTGAGCCCATGATTAAAATTACGCGCGAACTCAATATGCCGCCGGAAAAAATTGATGTGAATACGCTTCAGATTAATCAGCCCGGATGGGACGGTTTTGGCGCTTGCCTTTTGGAATTGCTTGGTCAGGATAAATCGGCTGACTTGATTCGTACGGTATTGTCGAGCGCTCCTATCGAAAAGGAAAATTACTACAGAAATGTATTAACTCTTTTCGGTTTAGGTTTTGATCAAGGTTATTTTGCATTTGATGAGGATGGTCGGGTCTATTTCCCTAACCAACGCAAACAATAAAAACGGATAAACCATGGATAATGTTAACCAGGGCTCGGTCGGGAAATTCTTTTTTAAAGGACTCGGCCTATGGAACGTGTACTTCATACTGAAGTTTGCGCTCGCCCATTACGAATACCTGACACTCAACCTTTTATATAACGGCTTGCTTTTATTGTTCATCTTGTTGCCGTTTAGAAATCGGGTATTGAGTCTGCTTCAAACCGGTGTCGCTATCGTGGCAGCCTTTGCTTTGGTTTATTCGGAAAGCTGGCTTCCCGGACCGGATAGCATCATCAGTAATGCACAAAACATTGCCGGCTTCTCGGCCGCTTATATTGCTCAGTTGGCCGTTGATTTTGTCAACATCAAGATGTTGGCCTGGGGTGCTGCCGTTGTCTTGCTGTACTGTTTGGTTAAAGATTGGGTAAGAATTTCAGTTTTCACCCTGGTTTATTTTTTGTGTTTGGTTTTCCAACCCTACTATGTGGCTTGGAGGGCCCAGCCTGTTGCACCGGCGGCTGTTCAGGTTGCCGATAATAGTCAGGCCGCTGCACCTCAACAGGTCGCTCCTGCGGATCCATCCGCCATTACTTCGGAGACGATTGATCGCTGGTACACCGCCTTTTTGGACTATGAAAAAGATCGTCGGGCGGAGTTTCCCCAAGGGCTTTCAGCTAACGACACGCCGTTTGAAATTATTCTCATGAATATCTGCTCGCTTTCTAATGATGATTTGATTGCGTCAGATTTGATGAATCATCCGGTTTTGTCGGAATTCAACATCCGATTTGACCACTTTAATTCGGCAACATCGTACTCAGGTCCAGCTACATTGCGGTTGCTTAACGCCGTTTGCGGACAAGTCAATCATGACGCCCTTTATGATGGCCGCCGTCCAGAGTGCGAAATCATGAATCGTCTCGATCAATTGGGATACCGTCAGCACTTGTACCTGGACCACAAGGGACAATATGACAACTACCTGCAAACGCTTCGAGATAAGGCCGGTTTAATGGCTCCGCTTGAAAGTACGGCAAAATATCCCGTTCGCTACATGGCTTTTGACGATGAAGAAATTGCAGATGATTTAGCGGTGTTGCGTGATTGGCAACGCAAGACAGCTAAAGATAAAACGTCCGAAAGACACGTCACGCTTTTTAACTTTATCGCTTTGCATGACGGCAACCGTTTGCCCCGTCACAGCCGTTGGGAAGAATTTAAGCCCCGTGCGATTCGCTTCCTCGATGATCTGCAAACCTTTATGCATGAGCTGGAACGCTCTGGGCGTAAAGTGATGCTGATCGTTGTTCCTGAGCACGGTGCCGCTGTACGTGGTGATCGAATTCAAGCTCCGCGTTTGCGTGATATTCCAAGCATGCGAATCACAGAAGTGCCGCTTATGGTAAAGTTTTTTGGCATCAAGGATCTGCCGGCTGAACCTATTCATGTAACGGGACATACGAGTTACATGGCGATGAGTACTTTGATTGGCCGCGCTTTGGCATTGAACTATTTTGGTGCCGATGGTGGCAGCGTACCTCTGGAAGAATTGGTGCGGGATCTGCCGGAAACCAACCCGGTTTCGGAAAATGGTCAGTCCGTGGTTTTGACGTATCGTGATAATGATTACATTCGTCAAAAAGGTGGCGAATGGCGTCCATATCCGAAGGAACGATAATGAAACCATTAGACGCTCCTCGCTATAAGTTCTGCCCGATGTGCGGTCATCCTCTTGTGACTAAGCGTCCTTTAGATGATGTTCGAGTACGAGAGGTATGCGAGGCGTGCGGTTTTGTTCATTATGTAAACCCGACACCGGTGGTTGGAACACTGCCAGTTTTCGGTGGTCGTGTTTTACTGTGTCGGCGTGCCATTGAACCTCGTAAACGAAAATGGACACTGCCGGCCGGCTTTATGGAAGCCCACGAGACACTGCAGCAAGGAGCCTTGAGAGAGACTTGGGAAGAGACGGGGGCGCATGCACGTGCCGGTATGCTTTTAACTGTGATTGATGTTCCCTACGCAAGTCAAGTGCACTTTTTCTTTTTGTCCGAACTAGATGCTCTTCCATTGGCTCCCGGGCCGGAAACCATGGAACAGCGTCTATTTTCAGAAAGTGAAATTCCTTGGGACGATATCAGTTTTACAACCGTCAAAACCACTCTTGAACATTATTTCAATGACAGGCGAAAAGGAGAGTTTCGCCTTCACATGTATCGATTGGACGAGTAGTCCTATAACGATCTTTTTCTGCTATCCATTCGCTATATCTGAAAAGCGATTTGCGCCTTAATCGGGTACAATAATCAATTCGATGATCAAGCCGAATTTCGGCTCTCCGAACTGATTTTTCGATAATAAGAGACTCAATATGCTTTACTCCATTGCTCGTAAGATTCTGTTTTCCATGGATCCTGAAACGGCTCACTCCGTGATTATGTCTAATTTGGACTGGGCGGTGAATTTGGGATTGACGAAACTGGTAACCCGTGATCCGGTGGAAGATCCGATTGAAGTGATGGGGTTACGTTTTCCCAATGTGGTCGGTTTAGCGGCCGGTATGGACAAAAATGGCGAGCGAGTGAGCGCCTTCGGTGGTCTGGGATTTGGTCACGTTGAAGTGGGCACGATTACACCGAAAGCTCAGCCCGGCAACCCGAAACCGCGTCTTTTCCGTGTGATTCCCGCTGAAGGGGTCATTAATCGTATGGGATTTAATAACCACGGTGTTGATGAAGTTTTGGAACATTTGCGCAGCGCTGCTGCTTTCAGAAGCCGTGGCGGTATTCTTGGGATCAATATCGGTAAAAATGCAGTCACACCGATTGAACGAGCTGTGGATGACTATTTGATTTGTTTGCGCAAGGTCTACAACCATGCCGATTACATCGCGATCAATATTTCCTCGCCCAATACGAAAAATCTGCGCAGTCTCCAAGCCGATGATGAACTCAATAAGTTGCTGACGGCGATCACAACTGAGCGCAAGCGCTTAGTCGATGAAAACGAAGGCAAGTATGTTCCTATCGCACTCAAGATTGCGCCGGATTTGGAAAACGATGACATTTTGAGAATTTCTGATCAGTTGGTCAGCTTCGGTATTGATGCCATCATTGCTACCAACACAACAATTTCTCGTGATGCTATTCCCGGCATGCCCAACTGCAATGAAACGGGAGGTCTTTCCGGCAAGCCCTTGCGCGCTCGTTCTACCGAGGTTGTTCACCTTTTGTATCAACACTTGCAGGAAACGATGCCGATTATTGCCAGCGGCGGCGTGATGACGGGAGAAGATGCTGTCGAGAAGATGCAGGCTGGTGCTAAGTTGGTGCAATTGTTTACGGGCTTCATCTATAACGGTCCGGTGTTGGTCCCTGACTGTGTGGACGCTGTGGCTAAGTGGCGCAAAACGCAAACAGGTCCGGTTGCCTCCCTTCGCCCCTAATTGTTCACTCTTACTTTAACGCACAAAAGGAAGTTGCTTCGGTGGCTTCCTTTTTTGTTTGCAATTCTCAACAATTTGCCCATCCTGTCACAGAGAAGTTGTACTACACTGAACTTATCCGATGGTAGCTGACGGAGGAAGCGTCATGTTGCGAAAAATTGTGATAGGTGTTGTTGGTGTCGGCGTTGTTGTTACCGGTGCGATGTGGGCGGCTGCAACGTATTTTCTAGATAATGCAACTATTGCAGAGCAATTGAAAAAAGAGACGGCTCAACGGTTTAACCGCACACTCGTTTTTCAGGGAGAGCTGCAAACAAAGTTTTTCCCAAAAATTCAGATTGTTTTACCACCGACAACCCTGTCTTTTGAGGGAAGCGATAAGCCGCAGTTCACATTAAATGGGGCAGAGGTCGGTGTTGCCGTTTTACCCTTGCTTAAGGGGGACGTGCAATTTGATGCCGTGGTTATTGATGGTTTGAAGGGTCAAGTCAATGTATCTCGGTTTTTGAAGAAAATTCACGAACGCCCCACACAAGAGGCGGACTCTCAGACTGTGACTATTAATGAGTCAGAAAAGAATAATGCTAATCAAGACTCGTCATTTATCAAAAATCTCGAAGTAGCCAGTTTAGAAATCAGAAATGCGGCTCTGACGGCCTATGGATTGCAAAGTCAAAAGGTATACGCCGTTGATTCATTAAACCTCTCAACAGGTAAGCTTGGACTCAGCGGAACAACACCGGTTAAATTCAGTACCCGTTTTGCAGAGAAAACACAGGGATTAAGTGGTCAGGTTGCTTTTAATTCAACGGTGGCATACGACATAAAAACGATGTCAGTGAGTATGGAAAAGCCGTCCATTACTGTGTCGGCCAATCAAAAGGAACAATCAATATCGGCGGAAGTTAAAGCGAATCTTCTGAAATATGCTTCTAAAGATGTGCTTGCCCAAGGAGCCAATATCACCGCTAAAGTAAATGATGTCAGCGTGATGGGAATATTTAATTCCGCCGAAACAAAACAAATGCAGACGTGGAGCTTAGAGGGATTAAATGTAAACGTTTCCCAGGCAGACACAGTTAAAGCGAACATCAACGGTGATTTTGCCGGTGAAATTGAAGCCTTTAGTTTGCAGAGTAAAAAGCTGGGAGGAAATGTTCAGGCCAATCTTGGGCATGCGGTTTTACAGGTTCCCTTTAATGGTCAAGTTTCAATGACTCCTGGAGAGAAAGTTGATTTGAAGCTAAAAGGGAAACTTGATAACTCTCCTTGGGAAAGCGAAGTTGAATTAGTCGGATTCAATGTCCCGACAATCAACGGGTATTTCACACTGGATTCTTTTGCAGCAGACAAGTGGCTTAAGGTTTCTGGACAAGAGACGAAAAAAGTCTCCAGTAGTACGGTCTCGGTTATTTCGCAAGCTTATGCTGCATCAACATCAAACCTGGACGTACTGAATCGAGCAAACGGACGCTTTGGTATTCACGTCAATACGTTGAAGTATCAAGGGTTGACCGTGTCTAACTTTGATACGACCCTGAGTTTGTCAAAAGGGGTGTTGAGCTTTAATAACCTTTTGGCTAATGCTTGCTCAGGCACCTTTAGCGGTAAGGGTCAAATAAACACTGCGGAAAAATGGTCATTTGATCTCAATGCTAAAGGGGTTGATACACAAGCTTTAATGCAAGCTTTGGGTAGTGAAGCAAAGCTTTATGGCAAAGCAAATGCTACGGTGAAATTGGCTGGTCTAGGTTTGGAAAAGACCGCTCTTTTAAAGAGTGCCAATGGTCAGATATCGGTATCAGCCAACAACGCAGTTCTCAAAGGACTATCGCTAGAGAAAGTGGGTAATGCGGTGAAAGCCAAGAAGGTCACGGGTTTAATCATGAAAGATGAGGATCAGACTCGATTCAGTATTTTGAGTGCATCGGCCAACATATCGAATGGAGTTCTGAATATTCATTCGTTAGACGGAAAGACTTCAGTGGCTGAAGTCAAAGGCAATGTTACAGTGGGATTAATAGACGAATCATTGTCTGGACTCATAACGGCGAAGTTGGCCACAAGTGTTGATGGTCGCAGAATCAGCGTGCCTATTAAGCTGGGCGGAACAATTCAAGCTCCCAGTTATGGGATTGATTTAGAAGCTGCACTGAAAGCCGGGGTCAAGGATGTCATTAAGGAAGCCACCAAAGATCCTAAGAAAATCATTCAAGGATTAGAAAAGCTTTTTAGGCATTAACAATTCAGGCAAAATCTTGGGGGCTCAGGCCCCCAAATTTTTTTCGAGTAGAGGTCTTGACAAAGTCGATTTTGGGGTTAAAATACGCAACCCGTTGCTCAGCGAGCAGCGAAAGTCCAGA
>OGYF01001432.1_pt1 | contig 20259 bp, 14 predicted proteins | sample 1576451 | NCBI WGS metagenome assembly OGYF01 (sample SAMEA3541505, study PRJEB24748) | human gut metagenome | biome: human gut; feature: human-associated habitat; material: faeces | place: China | collected 2012
CTTTCTCAATTTCTGATCTTGACATTTTTTCTTTTCCCTTAAGGATGTTGACCAGTATCTGTTCGGCTTCGTTCAGGTCATAGTTTTCCCTTATAACAGGAAGAATTACTTTGATAGAATTAGAAAAACACTGATACGATGGTTTTATCAGTGCGTTCCTGTAAGCATGATTGATCCTCATGATTCCGGTTCCAAATTTCTCAATATATTTCAGCCGGAAGAACACATTTCCGATAATAGGATTTCTGAGTATGGATATCTGACCATTCAGGTATTCCTCTTCGCTGATTCCGGCAGGAAGCCCTCCCGGAGAACTGATCTCAATCCTGTCCGCATACATACTGACTTTTATAGATGCCGGGATATCCCACATTCGATGGATCAGAGCATTGGCTATTGCTTCCCTGAAGGCTTTTTCCGGGATTTTGTCAATACATTTCCTTTCGGCTCCCTCTATTTTTTCATACTGATAATACTTTCGGAACATCTGAAGTGTTTTTTCCAACTGAGAAAGTATGGAAATATTTTCCAATGATTCCCTGTCCATGATCTCATCTATGGTATCACCAAAACGTATGATATCTATTCCCGTAAACTGATTATCATCAGCAAGAAGTGCAGCTGCATTATTGAATCCACTCTGATCAGAATACAGTTCAAGAGTTTTTAAAATATCTTTATTGATCTTCTCAATGCCCATTACCCGGGTAAATTCTGTTTCCAATTTAGAAAAAGTAAGCTGCTGATTGAATGAAGCGATCTCCTCAAAAGTCTGATTACAGCCCTCCAGGATCAACCGGTTATATTCCAGACGATCCACTTCAACTGTAGAAGAATCATTTCTTTTATAAGCTTTACCTTTATAGAGATAAGGCTTATACCTGCCTTCATAAACAGTAAGCACAATCGTATTCTCCTGTATCTCCAGACGGAACTCCGGCACAGGACTGAGACTGTCATTGATCTTATTCTCCAGATTCAGACATCCGTTCACTGGATCTGTTATGCCGATGACGTTCCCCTGATCATTGATTCCAAATATAATCTTTCCTTCGCCATAATTAGCATAGGCACTGATCGTTTTCAGAAACGTGTTAGATGACAGATTTTCCTTATATTCCAATGTTCTACTTTCCCTCATGATACATTTTCCTCCACATTTTCAACCCTTTGAAACCCAATATTGATTTGTAATTTATAGTATAAAATCGTTCCAATCGAAATGCAACGATTTCTTTTTTCGTTTCATATAGAATACAACGATTTATATAATCATCAAATATAATTCCGCCGATCAACAGCCAACGTAATTGTATAATTGTGAAATAATAAATATTATACGTAAATAATACAGTTATAAATCATTTCATTTTAACTTTTATTTCTACATTGCTCTACTCAAAACAATTTTTTTCCACAAAATAAACCTGTCCACCACCCAAAGGGGAACTATAATCATGACAAAGATTAAAAACACAAAGAAGGGCATGGCAAAAAAGACATTAAGTATGTCACTTGTTGTTGCAATGCTTGCTACTTCTAATGTGCCGGTATGGGCTGCTGAGTTCAGTGATGGATCTGATGCTGCTGTAGCTACAGAAGCTCCGGCTGCTGAAGCTTTCTCTGATGAAGCAGATGCTCCGGTTGTAGAAGATACTGCAGATGTAGCTACTGAAGCTGCAAAATCAACAACAACAGGTTCTGAGTATACAGTTAATTTATCTGACTTTGCAGTAGATAGTACTGCTGTAAGCAATAACGAAACTGTATGGGGTGGAACATTAAGCGCAAATGTAGATATCACAGCAGTAAGCGCTATTGCTAATGCAACATTAAAAACTGCATGGCAGGTAAATGGAAATATTGTTAATAGCACTATTGCAAATTATGATCCTGCAAATAAAGCTAAAACACTTAATTTAACTCCAGATATGGCAGGCAAATCAATTACATTATTTGTTTATGCTGAACAGGCAGGCAAGGTTGCTTGGAGCTATACATCTGACGCTGTTACAGTAAAAGCAAAAGATATTAATGATTTTATTACTGCATCTGCTGCAGATCCTACATATGATGGAACTGTAAAAAAAGCAGGTGTTACGCTGACCTCTAAAAAAGATAAAAATAATCAGGACTTAGTACAAGCAGGTTCAGATTTACTTGATACTTCAAAATATAAAATAGCATATTCTGGAGAACTTACAAATGTAACTGGAGATAAAGTAACTGTTACATTAACTCCAACTGTTACAGGATATGCAGGACAGGTTACAACAACTTATGAAATCCAGCCAATGCAGCTAGACGGTGCAACAGCAACTATTTCCAGTCGCATGAAAGCAACTTTAGAAAACACATCCTATGTGTATACTGGAAACATAACAGGAAAAGTGAAAAAATCTGATATCAAGTTAGTTGATAAATCAACAGGTGTTGATTTGAGCAATTATCTGGATGTTGATTCTAATGGTTACGTAAAAGTTGAGTTTACTTCTCAGGATAATACTGCAGTTGGAAAAATCAGCAATGTATATGTTGCGATTAAAGAAGGTCAGCCTGAAACAGGAAACAAAAACTATAAAATTGTTGGAAGTAATATCAAAACATTGACAGATAACACTATGACAGTTGTTGCCCGTGATTTATCTACGGTTGATGTTAGTATTGCAGACCAGCAGTATACAGGTTCTAAGGTTACTATTAATCCTAGTGCTGTAACTTTAAAAGATAAAACTACTGGTGAAGAGATTACTAAAGGTGCTCTCGAAATTACTGTTCCGGATAATGCAATTGAACGTGGAACAGGATATGTTGCAACAATCAAACCAGGTGTTGATAATAATGGTATAACAAACAAAAATATTACAGGAAGTACAACTGGAACATTCTCTATTTATTCCAACAGTATCTCCAATGCATATTTTGCAAATGCAACAAGTAATACACTTCCAGCCAAAGAATATACAGGAGAAGCAGTAACATACACAAGCGAAGAACTTGGTGCTCTTAAAATCTTAAACAACACAACTAGTAAAGTAGAGACAATTGCACCAGCTGATTATGAAATCACTTATTCCAAAAATACTAATGCAGGCACAAATACTGCTAAATTAATCGTAACCGGTAAAGGCAGTTATGCTGGAAGCAAAAAAGAGTTGACCTTTACAATCAATCCTGCAACCGTAAGTGCAACAACTGCAGCAGAAGAAGTTGAGCAGAAGAACGCTAGCAGTGCTAAAGATTATAAAGATGCAATGAAAGTTGTTGTAAAAGCTAAAAATTCTGCTAACAAAGAATTTACATTAGTTGAAGGTACTGATTATACAGTTACTTACGGATATGAACATACTTCAGATGGAAATAAAGTTGGTAATTATGTTGTTGCTACTGTAACTGTAACAAATAAAAACTTTAAAGGAACTGCAGCAGCTTCTGCTTTAACTGCAAAATCCAAGATTACAGCTGCAATCTTAAAAGCTGACTATATCAAATTAAAGGAGAATTCTTTCTCTTATAATGGTAAACCTGTTACACCTGATTTTGACGTTGTAATTGATGGTAAAGTAATTAATCCAGCTTATTATACTGGATCATTTACAAACAATATCAATGCAGGTACTGCTACACTTACAGTTACTGGAGATGGAAATCATTACAGTGGAAAAGCAAGTGTAAACTTTACAATTGCTCCTGTTGATGCGTCTAAACTTACTGGTGTTATCGCAACTAAAGAATACAAGGGATATTCTCTTGAGATTCCAGCTGATGAGATTTATCTTACATTAGATGGAAACAAAATCGATGTTGACAGCAACTTCACTCGTACTTTTGGAGAAAACTTAAATATTGGTGAAGGTACTGTAACATTAACACCAAAGAACAGTAACTTTACTGGATCTAAGACATTAACATTCCAGATTTGTGGTGAAATGTTAAAAACCGAAACAAAAAGCGGTTTTAACTTTGCTGATAAGAATGGATTCGCAATAACTGGAAATAATATTAAATTTAGTTATGACGGAACTGCTCAGACTTTTGCCAAAACTACTTTAGATAACAAGACAGGAAAAACATTAACTGAAGGTACTGACTATGAAATCAAATATGTTGATAACGTATATGGACAGAAAGGTACCAATGGTCAGTATGCAGTTGTTCTTGCTATAGCAAAAGGAAAATACGGCGGAGATCTTACTCAGACAGAGAACGGCATTGCTGTGAAGAATGGCGTATATACAGATGCTGAAGGAAATAAGATTGTCAATGTATTTGCAATGAAAACTATCAAAATTGATCAGCAGTCATTTACAGCAGATAATATTGCTATTTCCAACGGAACTTATGCTGCCGGACTTCCGGTAAAACCAGAGGTTAAGATTGTTGTTAAAGGTGTTACTTTAGTAGAAGGAAAAGATTATGAATTAGATCTTTCTGCAAATAAAGACTTAGTAAATGCTACATCAGCAAAATCTCTTTCTGTTATTATTAAAGGTAAAAATGGTTACACTGGAACTGTTGATACATTAAAATGGGGAATTGATAAATTTGATCTTGCAAATGCAGATGTAACTGTTAAAGATGGAAAGATTTCCGTTAAATGTGGAAAAGTTGATGTTGATGCTTCTGAATATACAACAACAGCTAATGGTGATGGTACTACAACAATCAAAGCTGTAAGCACTAGCAAAAACTATACTGGTTCTAAGAAAGTCGCAACAAACGGAACAACAGATGCAGAAAAACCAGCAGCTCCTATGATTTCTGAAGTTAAAGTTACTGGTAACAAAGCAACTGTAGTCCTTTCCAGTGAAGCAGATGGCGCTGCAGGTTATGACTATGTAATCTCAACAGACCGTGAATGCATCACAAACAAAGATTACGCTTCTGTAAACAAGAATCAGGTTCAGACCTCTACTACATTCAAATATGTACAGCAGGGAACCTACTACGCATACTGCCACGCTTGGAAACGTGATGAGAACGGTAAGAAGGTATTCAGCGACTGGTCTAACGCATATCCATTCGTTGTATCCGCAATCACACCGGACGCTCCAGTTATCACAAACGTTAAAGTAAGCGGATCTACTATCAAAGTAACATACAAAGCAGCTGCAAATGCAACTGGTTACGATGTAGTACTTGGAACTGGCTCCAAGAAAGAAAACGGTGAGACACGTCCATACCAGTATGGCAATCACAAGAAACTGAACCTCAAAGAAGGTACAGTAACAGCAACATTCAAGAACGTACCAAAGGGAACATGGGTAGTTGGAATGCATGCATTCAACAGAACATCCGAAGACGGAAAGAAAGTCTTCAGCCCATGGTCAAACCTGAAAAAGGCTACTGTTAAGTAATCCTTTGGGTAAAGAAATATATAAATAAAGAAAAACTATTGCTAGACTCTTAAATGAGTCAAATACAGTACTTCCCCTAGATGAGGGGATATAACAAAACCAATTCAAGGGGAAGAACTGTGTTTATACAGCAATAGTTTTTCTTGTTTTTGAAAGGAGTACTTATGAAAAAGCCATCAGATTTTTATTGTTGTATATGTGGACAGCCATTAAATGATAGACAGGATTTATTTGTAAAAATCAGAGACAACGATAGCGAAGAAACATTACGAATTGTTCCTGTTCATAGTGGCAACTGTGACAATACGCTTTGTAAACAGGAAAGTGCCAAAGGCAACAATACAAACAGTTGCTTTAACTTTTATTCTTTTGGGAATGATAAAGAATTAGAAAAGTATCTTGTTACTGGAGAAGTATAATGTTTGAATAAATTAACTAGAAATCATTTTTTTATTACAGAAAGCTTCCTGTATACTTTAAATAGGTCAAGAGATTGACACAAAAAAATACCTCAAGTATATTTAGATTATTACTGACCAGCCAGTTGGTAAAATCTAAAGAGTACAAAAGGTATCTAAAATGAATGTTAAAGGAACAAAGAAGAAAAATCAAGTAGTAAAAGCAAATATTCAATGTCATTTAGTTAAGTTCAAATAACGAAATAAAGTATATCACATCTTCCGAAACATTGTTCAGTTAAGGACGGTCATGGAAGAACTTGTACTGTACATTATGGAAAAATACTCACATATGCTGCAAAAATATTTTTAGGTATACCGAAAAGACAGATTGCACATCTGCCGCATTAAGAAGTATAATAGGGATGAGGTTTAAGCTACCCGATACATGAAATCCCTATTTCTCTTTGGTCGGAGGTTGATAGGGTATTTACGGTTGGATCTGACTGGTGTCAGTGCCTTTGTATGAGGAGCATGATCTCAGTTTCGTCACCGCCGTTTTTCAGATATGCCCTGCATATGTTGACTGCGGTGGCGAAATTTATTTTATAAACGTGTTTGACATTTTCAGCTGTCTGGATCACAGCATGGGAAGTGACCAGTTCACAGAAATTGTATAACAGCATCCTGGCGGCAATCTCCTGCAGGATCCTATCATATTTGCTGCTGTGCCAGTTGACAAGCCCTATCGTATATTTAAGTTCCCGGAAACTTGTTTCCTCGCTCCAGCGCATTTTGTAAAGCTTTTTTATATCCTTAAGGGAAAATTCCTCTTTTGAGAGATTTGTTGCAATACAAATATAGCTTCCATTTTCAAGCCGGATGCGGACAATGCGGGAACTGATATCATAATACCGGCATTTTTCATCCGGAAAGTCAAAATCCGTGGAAGGCTGGAGGATCGTATAAATATCTGGATTTCCAACTGTTTCCTTTGTGTGCCGTCTGGTGAGGGTTGTTTTTATCCGTGTATCAGACTCATCATCCGGAAGGTCATAGGAGGAAAGGATCCCATTGCTGTCGATATCCTTCATACGGATAACAAACTTCATGTTTTTCCGGATAAGATGTGCAAATGTGTTGAAACTTTCATAACCACAGTCTGCCATCAGGATGGAAGGAGCAGGATCTGAATAACGGTCAACCATGAGGTTCAGTGCTGCACGCTCATGGAGCTTTTTCTTTCCCTGTACGTGAAAGTCACAGTAGGTTTTATTCATGATGTCATAGAGTGCATTGATATGGACAGCGTTGTAGCCTTTTTCACCTTCATGGATAAAAGTCCTTTCATCAGACGGGTTTCTGGCTATATTCACATCGGAGCCGTCGCAGGCCAGAAGCCGGTAGCCGCAATACAGGTCATCGGACAGGGACCTGCACTGTGTTACAAAGGAATGGAACAGGAAATCCCATCCTTCAGGAAGAAGCTTGTAACGCTGCTGTGTGAATGCTGATTTTGACGGTGCGGACAGGAAATGGCTGAAAAAATCCAAGATTTCATTTGAAACCGTTTTGCCCTGCATCAGAAGCATAAACTGTATATATTCTTTAAAAGTAAGTTTACGCTTCCTGGTAAAATCGGTTTCCGGATTCCTGGAGAATAAAAAATGGATCTGCTCCAGTTCGTCAATGCAGTTATTGAGAACTGTTTTTAATTGTGATAAGAAAATGTGGGCCATGAGGTACCTCCTTGAAATATGTTTATAATCAACGTTTACGAAACATATATCGGCTGATCTGTCAAGCTTTTTTTGAAAAAACATGGGAATATGTGAGGGAAAACAATCATGCAGTTATACCAGTTTGAAAAAATCTATTCACAGATGGAGAGGGAATTTGGAAAGATCCGAAAGGGTGAAGAAGAAACATACGCCATGCTGCTGTTGCCAATGGAGGGAAATGTGTTAAAAATACACCGCGAATTCCCAGGGGCCAACAGCCGTAGACTAAGGGAGGCTATTGCCCTGGCGTTATTTGATGTAAAAGTGAATTACAGTGGTGAAGAATATGATACAGGAAAGTTTAGAAATAGAGAAAATGAAATGCTTGAAAGGGCATTGCTTATGGCATTTGACCCTTATACGAATCATGAGATAATGGAACTGTTAAAAGAACAGTTCCATGTGGATATGCTGTCACAGGAACAGGTGAAAGAATACTATAAATTTCCGGTAATGTGCCTGTTAAGGATCAAGGAATCCATTGATACATGGGAAAAACGTTCAGGCTCAGATGGATACTTTGATTTTATTGAGGGATATATGGGAAGAGAGATAACAGGAACTGAGATGAACTTTAGTATTATGAGTTCAGGTATATTTGATATGTAATAATTTTTAAATTTGACAACAAAAAAACCAGTGGCTTCATAATGATGAAACCACTGGAAAGCACCTTAACTAAATGACATTGCTCTCATAATATTGCATGTAATTTCTAGAAATCAGTATTTAGAATTCATATGTTGTTTCTGAGTAAAAATTTTTAGACATTATGTTTAAGAAAGGAAATTGTGAGTAGAGTATTAGACTACTACCATAAAGGATAATCATGAATTTGGGAAGCATAAATGAAAATGACTTTAAAGAAAGCAAAGCTGTAGCTATTGCTAAAAATATTATTGAAGAAAATAGATGTTTTAAAACTTTTTTTTGTGAAATGGATAAGCGCCCCAATTTAGACGGTCATATGTCTTTTATATATAAAAATCAAGAACGTATGATTATTGAGGTACAAATAAAAACATTACCACAAAACTATTGTTTATCAAAATCTCGTGTATCGAAGTATTACTATGACTGCGATACAAAGGTATTTAACGTGGTAAAAGAAAATGTTTCCTTGAATCCAGTCAGTTTAATTTTAGTAGATACATATAATAAAAAAGTATTTTGCATATTATTAACCCGTCAGTATGTTGCAGAATTGCATGTAAATGGAAAAACCACGAAACGAATTTATTTTAATGATAGTGATGAATTTAATAACGACAAATTTATTACTGAATTATTAAAGTACAATAAAATATTGAATACAAATACATCGTGCCATGTAAAGGTCAGAACTATTTATAATATACTGAAGCCGCGAAGAAAATTACCACATATTGAATTAGAACATATTTATGATGTCGAAAATTATGGCCTTGTATATACGCATAACAATATTTTGGGTTACCTAGGAAATTTTTGGGTTAATACAAAGGGAAAAAAATATCACGTATATAGCTTATATATGCAAGATACAGCATACGACAATTCATTTAATCAATATGAATATATACGATTAGAGATTGAAAAAACACATATTTTTGCATATCGTCAGTCTTCTGATACCTCCATAACAGACGCTGATATAGTAAATATTCTTTATGAAATTGCCTATTTTAAGAAAAAAGATATTGTATTTTATAGTTCAGGGATTCCGGTATATGTAATAGCAGGACGGGTTATTTGGAGACTCAGAGCGGAGAAAATCGAAAAAAAATGGTAAATAGTTTGAATTCAAAGCAAGCGATGAGACCCAGGACATGACCCGAAGGGTCTGACCGCAATGTGGTCAATTTATCGTCAACTTAAGGAAAATCGTCAGATTTTATCCTAATTATATACTATGGTTTACCGCAAAAATGCAGGATTAATCCTCAACCAGTTAGGAAATTCACCAAAAAGGCGCACTTAAATAAAGCTTAAATGTGACAGTGTTTTTATTTACAAGGCAGCTTTCTTATTTCTAAAATGTGAACGTCCTTTTGACTTTAATTTTTTTCTTGGAAATGATCTTCAGGGAAGGATCTGTGAATGGCACCGGACAGCTTCTTTGTACAGCTTCTCAATAACTGAGAGTTCAGACAGACCACAGAGAATCTTTGGAAAGATGATCTTGATCCGTCCGATGATAAATGCGCGATTAGCCTGATAACGATATTTATTGGAACTTTTGGAAGTGATGTCTATTTCTTCATCTGCGTCATTCTTGATAAGGGAAACAAGATTTGAAAGAAGTATATTGATATAAAATTCCTGAATGATAGAAGTTGCAGTAGCACTGGAAAACTCTTCCATAGCAAAGCGTCCGGAGAATCCGGAAGATTTTATGAAGGGGAATTTCGGGTTTGCTTCACAGCTTCTGGACACATTGAAGAAGTATCAGAATCCGGCACCGATCATGCTTTCTTTTTCTATCCAGGCAACTCTGGCGGGACGTTTCGGCAATTCAGAGTATGGACGTTCAAAGAAGGCAGGGGAAGAGCTGTTTTTCGCATATGGAAAGGAAACAGGGGCGAAGGTTGCAGTATACCGTTTCCCGAATCTGATGGGACATTCCAGACCGAAGTATAATTCTGCGGTTTCTACTTTCTGTTGGGCTGTGGCAAATGACGAGTCTTTTACCGTAAATGACCGTTCCACAGAGCTGGAGCTGCTGTACATTGATGATCTGGTGGAGGGGATGTTTGACCTTCTGGAAGGGAAGGAGCAGCACTGTGAATTTGACGGAGTGGAAGCGGTTGCTGATCCTGCAGGATGTTACTGCTATGTTCCGGTTACACATAAGGTTACCCTGGGTGAGATCGTGGATCTGCTCCAGCAGTTTAAGGAGCAGCCGTTAACCCTGATGATGCCGAAGATGCCTGCTGGTTCTTTTGCAAAGAAGCTGTACAGTCTATATCTTACCTATCTGCCGACAGAGAAGTTTAAATATGCGTTGAATATGAATGTAGATAACAGAGGTTCTTTTACAGAACTGGTACATACAGAGGACTGTGGACAGGTTTCCATCAATATCAGCAGACCGGGAATCACCAAAGGCCAGCACTGGCATAACTCCAAGTGGGAGCTTTTCATCGTTGTGGCAGGCCACGGACTGATTCAGGAGAGGAATATTAATACGGGTGAGACTGTAGAGTTTGAGATCTCCGGGGATAAGATCGAGGCAGTACATATGATCCCGGGATGGACACATAATATCATCAACCTGAGTGAGACAGAGAACCTCGTTACGGTCATGACCTGCAATGAGATCTTTGACCCGGGACATCCAGATACGTTCGGGGAGCCGGTATGAGGGATGCGTAAAAAGGACTGGTGATTAGTAGACAAAAGAAATAAAATAAGATAGAATAAAAAGTAGCAGGGAATAGAACATTGAGTATCTGAGAAAATATCCTGCTGCTTTTTTGATACGGAGGTATTGCAACATGAAAATAAAAAAAATAAAATTTCAGAATTATACAGTTTTTGAAGAACAGCAGATTGAATTTTCTCCTGGAGTTAATATTATTATTGGCGAAAATGGAACAGGGAAGACTCATTTGATGAAAGCTTTATATTCTGCGTGCCAGAGTACGGATCAGAAAATTTCTTTTGCACATAAGCTTGTTATGACAATGCTTCCGGATGATTATAAAATATCCCGATTAATAACCAGAAAAACTGGAAACAGAACAGCGGTTATACGCATAACAGCGGGGGAATCGGATGTTAGTGGTGATAGAATATTGAATGCTTCTTTTCATGGGAAAACTAAAAAATGGGATGCAGAAGTGACTGGCGAAGATGGATGGGAAACGTCGTTTGGTGGAATGAGCAGTATTTTCATTCCGGCAAAGGAAATATTATCTCATAGTTATAATTTGAATGCTGCAACAGAGAAAAATAATGTAAGGTTTGATGACACATATTTGGACATTATCAATGCGGCTAAAATTAACATTTCTGTAGGAAGAAACAATACTTCCAAAGAAGCTATGCTGAAATCTATCGAACAGATGACGCATGGTACTGTAGTATATGATGAAAAAAAAGATGAATTTTACCTGAAAAGTGGAAATTCTAAACAAGAGTTTAATTTAGTTGCAGAGGGTATTCGTAAGATGGCATTATTATGGCAGTTAGTAAAAAACGGTACTCTGGAAAAAGGCTCTGTACTTTTTTGGGATGAACCAGAAGCCAACATTAATCCATTGTATATCAGTATTATTGTGGATATGCTTTTGGAGTTGCAGCGTAAAGAAGTACAGATTTTTATTGCAACACATGATTATATGTTGGCAAGCTATTTTGAAGTGAGAAAAAAGGAAAGGGATGATATATTATATCATTCCCTGTCGCACAACAAAGAAAATATGTTGCTTGAATATGAGAAATCCGACAGATTTTCAAACTTGAAGAATAATAGGATTATAGATGCATTTAATAACTTGCTGAACGAGATTTATAATATGGAAGTGTGATACGATAAATGACAGTAAAATATGCAGAAGAGAATGGGATTTATTCTATAAATTGTACGGAAGCAGTATGGTCAACTGACCAGATACATGCTTATTATCAGGACGCAGAGCATAAATATGGAGAAATTGGTTTTTTAAAAGATACGGACTTTGTAATCGAGAGCAATACCACAATTTATCTTGTAGAATATAAGAATGCTAATATTCCGGGTGCTGTTAATCCAGAAGCTTTTAGACCGGAAAGTGTTAACATTTTAAATAAAGTAGCTGAAAAGTATTATGATACATTGCATTGTTTGTATTTGATGGGAAAGAATAAGCCTAAAAAGTATATTTATGTTTTAGAATATCCAGCTGGAAATTCTACATCCCGCTTATTTATTCGTAACAAATTGAAGGAAAAATTACCGTTTAGATTACAGGCACAGTTGACAGATGGTACGCTAAAATTAATAGATGAAGTGAAAGTGGTAGATATAGCGGAATGGAATGCAGATCCAGAACTGGGACAATTTCCAATTGAGATGATTAATGGTAACGCATAAAAAGTTACTGTTCAGGGGTTAGCTGGACTTGAGAGAACAGATGGCTTTGACTGTTATCGGTCTACACCATCGGTTCTTCTAAGTCCAGCTAACCTTTGAACAGTAACAAATTTAGGTATAACAAAAAGACAAAATCAATATTTAACATTGAAATTTGGTAATTCTACCGTTTACTATGTTGGCGTCCGAAAAGATGGAGCAGTTTTGGGTATTAATGATCCGGATGGTGTGATGCTCCAAATTGTGAATTTTTTAATTCAAGATGTATAGAAAATTTATTGCTCTCAAACGAGGTATCAAATGACAAGAACACATGCAGATAAAGATAGTTTGGCTTCAATATTGGCTTATATTAATACATATTTAAAGTATAATGGGAAGCAAGGATTATTAGACGAGAATAAAGCGTTAGAAGATGTTATGTGTGAAGTTTTAAATCGCATATATGGATGGAAGTTGGAGAACCTAAATCACGTTGAGAAAAATTTCCCTGGGATTGATCTGGGTGATTGGGAACGGGGGATTGGAGTTCAGGTAACGGTAGAGAAAACCAGCAGCAAGATAAATAATACGATTGCTAAAATTGTTAAAAATGAAGTATACAATAAATTTCCTCATTTAAAGATCTTGATTCTGGGCGATAAGCAAGCCAGTTATTCGATTCGGAATGACGAAAAAATTGTATTTGATGATGAAAAAGATATTATAGATTTTGTGGATTTATTAGATGTCAGTTCACGAATGGATTTCCAGGGAAGACATAAGTTAGTTGTTTTTTTGAAACAGGAATTAGGCTGGGAGGCAGAAAACACACAGTTACGCATATTGACTTATGAGAAAGTACAGAAATATCAGGAAGAACAACATAAAGAGAATTCATATATCACGATTTTAGGTTTGCATAAAAACTGCCTATCCAGGATGCCTGGATAAAGCTGAATATTTTGACCGAAGAAGAACTTAAACGGAAACAGACAGAAACACAATGGGATTTTTTGAATCAGTATGATGAATATTCAGGCAGGAGATCGGGTAAGACCTATGATGCGGAAACGTTAGTAATTGAACCGGGAAATAAGGTGGTTTTGGCGGGCCCTGGAATGGGGAAAAGTACTTTATGTAAGAAACTGTTTTTACAGGCAGGAGCAATGAATAAATTTGCCATAAAGGTGCGTTTATGGGATGTGGCAGGATATATGCGGGAAGGTGTTGCATTTGAAATTGCTTTATGTAAAGCTATGTGTCAGTCTCTGGCAGTTGAATTTACGAAAGCAGAGTTGGCTCATTTTTTTTCAATTATAATTTTGGATGGACTTGATGAGTGTGGAGATTATAGACGTACAGTAGCGAAATCTATTGCTGCATGGGGATATGGCCATCCTTATCAAATGATTATTGTAACAAGCAGACCAATTGGATATGATTTGACAGAATTGGCTGACTATAATCATTATCAGATTCTTCCTATGGATGAGTGGCAGATGGAGTCTTCTTCGCAGAAATTAATGGAACTGGTTCAGCAAGATTGTGAGAAACAGTATCAATGGTTTAGGAAGAGGCTTCAAAATTATGAATTGCATAAATTAGCATGCAGAAGTCCGTTGGTGCTGGGCTTTATGGTGCAATTGTCGCTGCAAAAAAAGGATTTTGGCAATAGTAAGATCAGTCTTTATCAGGAAATTGTCAATGAATGGCTGCAAGGTTCCAGTCGAGATAACGAAAAAATTATTTCAGAAGTTGAATTGCTCTACGGGATTGAAGCAATTGCGTTTTACATGATGAGTCATGTGAGCGATGAAGCCAGAGAAGTATATACAAAAAATAATATTATTACCTATGTGGGGGAACGTTTTACAGAAGAGATGGAATATCCTTTATTAAAGGCAAAAAAAATTGCGGAGCAGTGTCTGGAGTTTTGGCTGGAACGTGGAATATTAGATAAAGGATTTTATAAAGGACAGGAGTGCTTTTTGTTTCTGCATTTGAATGTGGGTGAGTATTTGGCCGCTTGTTATCTCACTAAAATGTCATTAAAAATGAAAAAAGAATGGGTTCATAACCATTATCGGGAAAATATCTGGCAGGAGACATTGCGAATGGCAATTGCCTGTGATTACCAGGGGATTTTTGTAGAGGAATTGATTGTTATAGAGTCAAAATGTCAGTTGCCCGAGGGCGCAGTTTTTTTAGCGGCACAGGGAATTAGTGAAAGCAATCGAAAAAATGTTCCCCAGGAATTGTATGACAAAATGTTTGAGTATTGCTTTGGGGATAATAAATACTTAAGCCAGAAAACAGCTATGACCATAAACTGTCTTAAGGGAGCAAAAATAAACTGGCACATAAGAGAGCTGGAAAGTTATGCGTCGTCCGAAGATATATGGAAGAAAATGATTGCATATCATGTCATTTTAATTGCTTTATCTGATGAAAATGATAAATTACAGATATGGGCAAGAAAATATGTGATCGATTATAGGAAAGTATTTGAGAGAAATTCGTTCAGACCTAGAGTAAATGATCTACCTATGGCAGTGGGATTTTTGCAGACGCAGGGAAATGATAAAGAACTGACAGAGGCAATTAAAAAAATATCATTTGAGGATATTAGTGTTCATGAAATTGAAATAATCGGAAAATATATGGAAGCTATTGGTGAGGGTGAATGGTTTAATAAACGTTATGAAGGGCTTATGGCAGGTGCCAGAGAATTTCAACATGCGCTGGTCAGTAAGGAACTGGGACAAAGTGAAGAGCGGTTAATTGCGTTATTGATCGCTATATTTGGAGTGGAAACATCAGAAAAGGTGGAAATCTGTCGCGAATATTCGAAGATCATTGCTGTGCTGAATTATATGGAGTCTGGTATATCCGATATCAGATGGCTTGGAAGAGATCTGCAGCGTAAGCATTCACAGGAATTCGTGAAGCTCATTTGTATCACAGTTGACCTTGATCTGGAACAGCTTAAAAAGGAATTATATAGTTTGTCCCATTTTGGGGATAAGAATAGCTCATTTGTTTCATATGATCATACGGTTCATTTACATTTGAAGGGGGAATGGTCAAGATGCAGAGGAGAGGTTTCTGCTGAGTTATTGGAGGAGGCACTAAGCAGTCATTCCGGTATATTGGGAGTCTGTGCCTGTTATATGGCATATTATAATATAGATAAACCGGATATAGTAGAACTTTTAGTGAAGCTGTTTCGAGCCAGTGCAGAAGATAGAATCGTGAAACGGGTGGGTATTGTACTTAAAGCAGGTGGATACAAAGAATTAGAAGTGGATGCGGAAGAAAGATTAATTGATGATTCAATTCTCTCTTTTCCCTGCTTATTTGATTATTTGTCAAAGATACCAGACATTGAGAATGGACATGCGGACAGATGGTTATCCTGTATAGAACATGGACTGGCCGGCAATCGGTATTTGGTGATTTCTGCTTTAAAATATGTTTTATCTCTGAGAAAGGAAAGTATTTCTGAGAACATTCGGACACAGTTGGAAAGTATGATAAAAGGATCGTACAATAAGTGGAAAAAGAAAAAAATAAGATGTTTGCATTGCAAAGAAGAGGTATTTATAAAACCAAATGGTTTTTGTCCCAAATGTTCTGTTGGTACAGAGTTACCAACAAAATATTTTATAGAAGCTCTTGTAAGTTTTTCATCTTTCACTATGGAGGAATATATTCATTTATGTAGTCACCCTATGTCAGATGTTTCTGCCATTGCGAAAAGAGAATTGCAAAAAATATGGATAGCAGCTCCGAATAAGCTTGAATATGTGATAGATAATTTTGAAAAACTTGAATATGACGGTTGCATATTTGAACTGATTTTGCAACTGCCTTCACAAATTACGTGTCCTTATGGAATGGCATTAAAAAGACTTGGGATGGAGATTAGTGAAGAAATGCAGCTAATTTGGCTGGGAAATTTACGCTCTTTGGAGTGGATTTCAGCAGAATGTATGAAAACAATGGTATGCGAGAGCCTGTCTGATGAGAGTGATGCAATCAGGAATAAAGCTATGAAATGCTGGCTAGGGGAGAAAGACTTCTGGTGGGAGAATTTTGCATAGTAAGAATAAAAAAACTCCCTGCGTGGTCAGAAGCTAGAAGAAAAATTGACAAGTTATTTTGAAAGAAGATGCCAGAACAAAATTTGGTGGTTCTAATCCTATGCAGCCAACTGTAATTGAAGGTGAAAAAACTTGCACAGGGATTAGGGATGCAATTAAAGCTGGAATTTGTTCCGATGCCAACAAAAAATAAAATGTAAATGGATATGAAATGACTATTCCACATATTTCGTTACTGTGATAAAATGTGAGAAAATATATATCAACATATGAAAAACGGAGGCGAGAGAGTTATGTTCGATACCATTCATCATATTGCAATCATTGGAAGCGATTATGAAAAATCAAAACATTTTTATGTGGATCTGCTTGGGCTTAAAGTAATCAGAGAAAATTATCGAAAAGAACGTGATGATTACAAGATTGATCTGGCATGTGGAACGCAGGAAATAGAACTTTTTATAATAAAAAATGCTCCAGCTCGTGTGAATTATCCGGAAGCATTGGGATTACGCCATCTGGCATTTAAAGTTAAGAGTGTAGATGATACAGTAAAAGAATTGAATGGGAAAGGAATTGAAACAGAACCGGTACGCCTGGATGATTATACCGGAAAGAAAATGACATTTTTCCATGATCCAGATGGACTTCCATTGGAAATTCATGAGTAGAAAATAGCATAGAATAGAAAGAGACAGATGCAGGTAATGAAATACTCCCACATCTGTCTTTTTTGCGCAAAGATTTATTTATCGGAATGTCGCAGACAGCTTTTTATAAAGGCAGCAGCTTTTATCATTTGTTCTTTTTCTTCATTTCTTTTAAAATCGGGTCTGTAAAATTCCTAATTTTACCATCAATGCTTCCTGCAAGATCTGAGAAAAGTTAATGTTTTCACGGATTGCAGCTTCATTAAGCCATTCTGGGATGAGAGCCATTCTGATTTACAGTTTCGAAACCATTTTCTTTCAGGAGAGTTAACATCTCCTTAGGACTCATTGGCATCTTTTGTATCTCCTTTCCTTATCATACTTATATTGTAATACGTATTTATACGTATGTCAATTGCTTCGTATGTTTTGTGTATTGTATATTGTAGTCTGGCGGAAAGGCAATATGTGGGTTTATCGATACGGTGAGATTTCATACAGCTCTGCGGTGTCGGAAGGAACTATTCATGCTATACAAGGATTGTACGTCAACTGGAGAGAGCCTATACTTTGGCTTCCAGCTCTTTCCGTTCTCCCTGGCATTTGGACAACCTGTATGCATAACTGGAGAAAGCAGCATAAGAAAAGAAGAGATCCTGTCAGCGGTTGTAAAAAATGGGCGGTTATATGAGGAGATCATGAACTTTTTGAATGCAGAATCAGATGGAGAAAAGACGGAAAAATAGAATTATTTTGAGTCGCAGATATAGCGACACTCGATTTAGGCGGAAAAAAACTGGAAGTTCACAAAGAACGGGGATAGCAAAGCATTTACAAACATGTAAGAAAAGAGTTGATTTGTACGAAAAAGCGAAAAAAACAGAAAAATATTTTGAATTGTTGTTATATGGAGCATATAATAAAGACTATTGGCTGATTATTCAAATCAAAGAGAATGCAACATTGGATGATCTGGATCGATTTATCCGTGATATTTGGGTAGAGTGTTGCGGACATTTAAGTGTATTTGAGATTGATGGTGTAAGCTATGAAAGGGAACCTGATGATGATTTTGGTTCTACAACAGAAATTATGGTCAAAGTGTTGGATCATTACAGTGCCCAAAAGCAGAACGAAAAAGTTGTGATTTTATCCAGAAATAATCCGCCAGAGTTTGCATGTTCTATTTGTGGAAATTCACGTAGTCTCAAAAGGGAGAGGTTTTTTCATTAATCCAACCATTTTCCCTCTCTGTAAGACCATTCAAGATAATCTGGATTCTGGTAATATAAGTCTGTTTTAAAATCAGATATTTTATCACTGATAAAGGAAGAAAAGATTTTTATCAGCTCCTGTACTTCCGCTCCTAGGAAAACAGTCAACATATCCCCAAAATCTGTTTGCCCTGAATTGTAATCTCATGAAAAAAGGTAAACACATTCCCAATAAAAAGTTGACAATCAATCCCTGATGTTTTAGAATAGTAAACCATAAAGCACATGGAGGTTTACAAATGACTAAAACGAAAAGTATGATTTATTGTGGTCTTTTTACGGCATTGATTGCAGCAGGGGCGTTTATTAAAATCCCTGTACCTGTGGTTCCGTTTACACTGCAGTATCTGTTCACTATGCTTGCCGGATTGTTTCTGGGATCCAGAAGGGGTATGATTTCTGTGGTTGCCTATATGCTGCTGGGGCTGGCAGGACTTCCGATCTTTTCGGAAGGCGGTGGGATCTGGTATATTTTCAAGCCAAGCTTCGGTTATATTATAGGATTCTGCCTGGGAACATACGTGACCGGACTTATTGCAGAGCGTCTTAAGCAGAAGACAGTTTTTCGCTATTTACTTGCAAATCTGGCAGGTCTGATGATCGTCTATACCTGTGGAATGGTTTATTACTATGTGATTTGTAATTATGTAATCGATACACCGATTGGAATCTGGCCGCTGATTCTTTATTGTTTTCTTCTTGCAGTACCCGGTGACATTGCATTAAGTGTCCTGGGGGCTGTTATTGCAAAGCGTGTCAGACCGGTAGTGCATCAATATCTTTTTGATGCAGAATCAAATGTCAGACTGAAAACGGAGGAGCTTGCAAAATGAATCCACTTATTTTAGCACAGGAAATTATTGATGGGCGAAGAATTACAAGGGAAGATGATCTTTCCTATTTTCTTACCTGTGATTTAGATGAATTATGTGAAGGAGCAGACCGTATCCGCAAAGCATATATCGGTGATAAGGTAGACCTCTGTTCCATCATCAATGGCCGCAGTGGCAGGTGTCCGGAGGACTGCAAATATTGTGCACAGTCAGTACACCACCATACTTCCTGCGAGATCTATGATTTTCTTCCGGAGGAAAAGATTCTGGAAGCATGTAAAATGAACGAAGAGGAGGGCGTTGACCGTTTCTCAATCGTTACTGCAGGAAAGGTCCTGACTGGAAAAGAATTTGATCAGGCGATTCACGCCTATGAAACTATGCATAAGGAATGCAATATCGATCTATGTGCTTCCATGGGATTTCTTTCTTCCGAACAGCTGCATCGTCTTCATGAAGCCGGAGTAACCAGTTACCATCATAATATTGAGACTTCAAAGAGAAATTTTCCTAATATATGTACGACACATACATACGATATGAAAATTGAAACTCTGAAAAAGGTAAAGGCAGAAGGAATGTGTGCATGTTCCGGCGGTATCATAGGAATGGGAGAGACCTGGGAGGATCGTCTGGATATGGCAGTCAGCCTTGCGGAGCTGGGAATTGATTCTATTCCGATCAATGCATTGATGCCCATTCCGGGAACACCTTTGGAACACCTTGAACAGCTTTCAGAGCAGGATATCCTCCGGACAATCGCCTTCTTCCGTTATATTAATCCTGAGGCTAATATTCGTCTTGCTGCCGGACGGGCACTTCTTA
>OGYF01001433.1_pt1 | contig 20257 bp, 19 predicted proteins | sample 1576451 | NCBI WGS metagenome assembly OGYF01 (sample SAMEA3541505, study PRJEB24748) | human gut metagenome | biome: human gut; feature: human-associated habitat; material: faeces | place: China | collected 2012
GTCCCTTTTTGTATTAGCAGGTCAAAACTTCGACGCCTGTTTCTGTGATCAGGACCATATATTCAATTTGTGCGGAAAGGCCGTCATCAATCGTATAGACCGTCCAGCCATTTTCTTCATCCACATAGAAATCGGGACTTCCCTCATTGATCATCGGTTCGATGGTGAACATCATGCCGGGAACCAGGACCATTTCGCTTCCTTTAGGGGTAACGTAGCTGACGAAAGGATCTTCATGAAATTCGAGCCCAATCCCATGGCCGCCGATTTCTTCTACAACGGAATAGCCATTGCGTTGAGCGTGGGTCCAGATGGCATGGGCGATATCACCCAGATGTCCCCAGGGTTTTGCCTGGGTAAGCCCCAGTTCCACACATTCTTTCGTGGTTTGGACCAGTCTTTCTGCCTGGGGAGAGACAGAACCAAGGGTGAACATCCTGGAAGCGTCGGAGAAGTATCCATCTAAAATGGTGGAAACATCTACATTGATGATATCTCCGTCCTCTAAGAATTCGTGTTCATCGGGAATCCCATGACAGATTACATTGTTGATAGAAGTACACACGCTTTTGGGAAAACCTTCATAGTTCAAAGGCGCGGGAATACCGCCGTGCTGAACGGTAAAATCATAGACGAGCCGGTCGATTTCCGCTGTACTCATACCAATGTGAATATGCTCTGCTACATGGTCGAGAACCGCAGTGTTTAACTTTGCGCTTTTTTTAATGGCTTCAATCTGCTCTGGAGTCTTTAGCAGAGAACGATCGGGAACGATCTCGCCTTTGGCGGCAAGAGACCATAGTTTGATGTCTAATTTGTCCACATGATTACCTGCTTTCTGTAAATAATATTATCGTAGTATATTATAGCATTATTTTTCATTTGGGACGGGGGATTTTTAAAAATCCCCCGTCCCAAATGAAAAATACCCTGTCCCCATTGTCTCGAATTCAAAAATAAGGTATAATTTTACCTGACAACTTTTCAGCAATACGGATCAATCAGAGAGGAGTGATCAGATGTTAAGAATGGGAATGTTGACCAGCGGAGGCGACTGCCAGGCGCTGAACGCGGCGATGCGCGGCGTTGTGAAAGGGCTTTGTTCCAGACGTGATGATGTGGAGATCTATGGCTTTCAGGAAGGTTATAAGGGCTTGATATATTCGAATTTCAAAATGCTTACGTCAAAGGATTTTTCGGGGATTCTTACATTGGGAGGAACGATTCTTGGAACTTCTCGGCAGCCTTTCAAATTGATGAGAGTACCGGATGAAAATGGCTTGGACAAGGTGGAAGCTATGAAGCATACTTACCACAAGCTGAACCTGGACTGTCTGGTGGTCTTAGGCGGAAATGGGACTCATAAGACGGCGAATCTTCTTCGCGAAGAGGGACTGAATGTGATCACTCTTCCAAAGACGATTGACAATGATCTGTGGGGAACGGATATGACTTTTGGATTCCAGAGCGCGGTGGATATTGCGACGGATACCATCGACCGAATCCATACTACGGCTACTTCTCACAGCCGTGTGTTTATCATCGAGGTTATGGGCCACAAAGTAGGATGGGTTACGCTCCACGCGGGAATTGCCGGAGGCGCGGATATCATTCTGCTTCCAGAGATTCCATATGACATCGATGTGATCGCGGATGCGATCAACCGCAGAAAAGCGGCAGGCAAGCGGTTTACTATTATCGCGGTGGCGGAAGGGGCTATTTCTAAAAAGGATGCGAAGCTTTCCAAGAAAGAGTTGAAAGCAAAGAAGGAAAAAGAGAAATATCCGTCTGTCGCGTATGAATTGGCAGAAAGAGTGCAAAAGAAAACGGATCAGGAAGTTCGGATCACCGTGCCGGGACATACCCAGAGGGGCGGTTCTCCGTGTCCTTATGACCGGGTGCTGGCTACAAGACTTGGAGCGGCCGCGGCGGAAGCGATCTTAGAAGGCGATTTTGGCTGCATGGTTGGAGTATCAAATAATAAGATCATCCGTGTTCCCCTTTCGGAGGTGGCAGGAAAATTAAAATATGTAGATCCTGATTCCGAAATCATAAAGGAAGCAAAGCTGACAGGAATCAGCTTTGGGGATGAATAGAGCATAGAACGGGAGTGTAGAAAATGTCATACATGGCCTTGTACCGGAAATTTAGGCCGGATGAATTTGCAGACGTAAAAGGGCAGGATGCCATTGTTAAGACTTTAAAGAATCAAATCAAGTCAGACCGTATCGGACATGCGTATCTCTTCTGCGGAACCCGCGGAACAGGGAAAACAACGGTGGCCAAGATATTCGCGAAAGCGGTGAATTGTGAACATCCTGTGGATGGGAGTCCCTGCGGAGAGTGCGAGACATGCCGAAGTATTGCCGCGGGAACATCCATGAATGTGATCGAGATTGACGCGGCTTCCAATAATGGCGTGGATAATATCCGGGAGATCCGGGAAGAAGTGGCTTACCGGCCGACCGAGGGCAGGTATAAAGTTTATATCATTGACGAAGTGCATATGCTTTCCATAGGGGCGTTTAACGCGCTTCTTAAGACGCTGGAGGAGCCGCCGGAATATGTAATCTTTATCCTGGCCACCACAGAGTCTAACAAAATCCCGGTCACCATCTTAAGTCGGTGCCAGCGGTATGATTTTAAACGGATTTCCATTGATACTATTGCCGATAGGCTGAGAGAATTGATCGACAAAGAGCAGTGGGATGTCGAAGATAAGGCGGTCCGCTATCTGGCTCGGATGGCGGACGGCTCTATGCGAGATGCCCTGAGTCTTCTGGATCAGTGCGCGGCATTTTATATCGGAGAAACCCTTACTTATGACCATGTACTGGAAGTGCTGGGGGCAGTAGATACGGAAGTGTTCAGCCGGCTGCTGCGGCAGCTGCTGGATATGGATGTGCAAAAGGTTGTGGAGACAGTGGATGAATTGGTGATGCAAGGGCGGGATATTTCTCAGCTTTCCGCGGATTTCACCTGGTATCTCAGAAATCTTTTGCTGGTAAGCAGTTCCGATGAAATGGAAGATGTGCTGGATATGTCAACAGAAAACCTAGCCCGCTTAAAAGAAGAGGCGGATATGGTAGATATGGATACCCTGCTCCATTATATCCGGGTTTTTTCCGATCTGACGGGCCAGTTAAGGTATGCGGCTCAGAAACGGGTGCTGCTGGAGGTAGCGCTGATCAAACTGTGCAGACCAGCTATGGAAACCCGGCAGGATGCGCTTCTGGACCGGATTCGGGCGGTGGAGAAGCAGTTGGAGGAAGGAGTAATGCTGCGGCCGGCACGTCAAGACCAGGCAGCTGGCGGGTATTTATCGGAAGAGTCGGACGGACTTCCGGCGGGAAAGACACAGGCAGCGAAACCCCAGCTTCCCAAGGCATTAAACGAAGACGTAAAAGCAGTGGCGAAAGACTTCCGCGGTTTCCTAAATGCTGCCTCGCCAATGCTGCGAACATATTTGAAGCAGGCGCGGCTGAGCGCCGGGGAAGGGAATCGGCTTTTGATCGTTCTCCCCGATGAGCTGAGCGCCAGTGTGGTTGGCAGTCAGGAACATAAAGAGGAAATCGAGCACCTGATCGCGGAGAAAACAGGCAAAGAGATTCAGGTGGAAATCCGCTGCCTGGAAGAAGGCAGGCGGTTTGAAGATCATTTTATAGATCTTGAAAGCTTGATCAATATGGAAATCACGGTGGAAGACGAATAAGGATTCCGCCGGTATCAGAAATAGAAGGGAGATTAAACATGGCAAAAAGAGGAGGATTCCCAGGCGGCGGAATGCCGGGAAACATGGCAAATCTAATGAAGCAGGCGCAGAAAATGCAGCGCCAGATGGAAGAGCAGGCAAAGGAAATGGAGACAAAAGAATTTACGGCTGCCGCTGGCGGCGGAGCGGTAGAGGTAACAGTCTCTGGGGCAAGAAAAATCTTGAAAGTAAAGCTGGCGGAAGAAGCGGTAGATCCAGATGATGTGGAAATGCTGGAGGATATGATCGTGGCAGCGGTCAATGAAGCGCTAGAAAAAGTAGAGGCAGAATCCGCCTCAGCGATGTCCAAATTCACCGGCGGCATGGGCGGCGGAATGCCGGGATTGTTTTAGCGGGAGCGGATAAGCATGGAATATTATAGCAGCCAGATTGGGAAATTGATCGAAGAACTTTCGTGTCTTCCCGGAATTGGAACAAAGTCAGCGGCAAGGCTGGCTTTTCACTTGATACACATGCCAAAAGAGGATGTCAAACGTCTGGCGGACACTATGGTAGAAGCAAGGGAGAATGTGAGATACTGCAAAGAGTGCTGCACATTGACAGACCAGGAGATCTGCCCGATCTGCAGTAATCCGGCCAGAGATCATAAGACAATTATGGTAGTGGAAAATACAAGAGATCTTGCGGCCTATGAGAAGACCGGAAGATATGAAGGCGTTTACCATGTGCTTCACGGGGCGATTTCTCCGATGCTGGGCATCGGACCGGAAGATATCCGGCTAAAAGAACTGATCACCCGTTTGGAAGGAGAGGTGGAGGAAGTTATTATCGCCACGAACTCCAGCCTTGAGGGAGAGACAACCGCAATGTATATCAGCAAACTGATCAAGCCTACAGAGATCAAAGTCAGCAGGATTGCAAGCGGCGTGCCGGTAGGCGGGGATTTGGAGTATATTGATGAAGTAACCCTGCTCCGGGCGTTGGAAGGGCGGACAGAACTTTAAAAAGGGACAGGGCATTTTCAATCGGGGCCGGGGGATTTTTAAAACCCCCCCGGCCCCAACGAAAGGAACAGTATGAACAAGAAGAAAGTTACATCTACAGATATTGCCAAAGCGGCCGGCGTCTCTCAATCTACGGTGTCTATGATTCTGAACCGGAAGTATAACGTTTCGTTTTCAAAAGATACCATTGAAAGGGTAGAGGCCGCGGCCAAGGAACTGGGATATGTCCCGCAGAAACGAAAGACCCGAAAGGAGAGTAAGAAGGAAAAGCTGTTGGTGGTTTTTTGTTCTAATCTGACAAACCCTTATTATGTCATGCTTCTGCAGGGGATTGAATCACGGGCGAAGGAGCAGGGATTTGGCCTGTTTGTCTGCAATACCCAGAGAGATTTGAAGATGGAAGAATGGTATTTGAAATTGATGTGGTCTCTGCGCCCTTTGGGGATCATCTATACCTGCAATCCCAGTCACTGCTTCATGGGAATGGTGCGGGAACTGGCCGAGCATATCCCTGTGGCGGTGGTAAACAACCAAAACGAGAAGCTGGATGTAGATGCGGTAGAGTTGGATAATTCCAAGCTGGGGCGGCTGATGGCAAGACATCTGCTGGAATTGGGGCACAGGCGGGTGGCCTATGTGGCGCCTCCGCTTACCACCCGTCAGAAACAGCGCTCCAAGCGGGTGGAGGGCTTCCTGAAAGAATTTGGAGAGGCGGGACTAAAAGACCAAGTGATCATCAAGGCGGCCAAAGAAGAAATGGACCAGAATATCGCGCATATCGACTCTGAATATAAGATTGGCTATGAATTGACGAAAGAACTCCTGGAAGAAGCTAAGGATATTACAGCGATCGTGGGGCTGAACGATATGATTGCTTTTGGAATTCTGGATGCGCTGCAAGAAGCAAAATTAAAAGTGCCGGGCGATATCTCGGTGATGGGATGTGACAATACGCTGTTTGCCCGAATGCATAAAGTATCCTTAACTACGATCGAACATTTTGTAATCTTTAAGGGCAGAGATGCCTGTGATATCATCATGAAGAAAATTGCCTCCCATAACGCGAAATATTCCGATATTGAACCGATCAGCACCTATCACGTAGAATATGAGCCTAAATTGATCGTGCGGGGTACCACTTCCTACCCAAGAAGACGAAAGAAAAAATAAAATTAATGTATTTGAAACAATTATTATTAATAATTTTGCCTTTTTGAAGACTAGAAGAAAGCAAGTAAAGAAAAATAAAGAAAAAAGATTTAATAAAAAGTAAAGTCTAGGAAAATGTTTCGTTAGGGGGATTAATAATTTGAATTTATGAGTTGTGAAAATTATTAATAAAAGCAGGGCGCTATTGACCGTTTCCAGGATTTTGAGATATAATTTTAGTATACGAGAATCAGAAAAATGCTAATAAGAAGTATCAACAAATCAAAGGAGGAACGAAACATGAAATTTTTCATCGACACAGCCAAGGTGGAAGACATCAAAAAGGCGAACGATATGGGTGTCATCTGCGGCGTGACGACGAATCCCTCTCTGATCGCAAAAGAGGGAAGAGTATTTGAGGAAGTGATCGCGGAAATCGCTTCTATCGTGGATGGGCCGATCAGCGGCGAAGTAAAAGCCACGACTACAGATGCGGAAGGGATGATCAAGGAAGGCAGGGAGATCGCTAAGATTCATCCGAATATGGTTGTTAAAATCCCAATGACAGCAGAAGGGCTGAAAGCCTGCCATCAGCTGTCTAAGGAGGGGATCAAGACCAATGTGACCTTGATATTTACGGCAAATCAGGCGCTGCTGGCAGCGAGGGCGGGAGCGGCGTATGTTTCTCCGTTCCTGGGACGTCTGGATGATATTTCTGTCAGAGGAACAGATCTGATCGCAGAGATCGCGGAGATTTTCGCGGTTGCCGGAATCGAAACAGAGATTATTGCGGCAAGTATCCGCCATCCTATGCATGTGACCGACTGTGCGCTGGCAGGAGCAGATATCGCTACAGTTCCATACGCGGTGATCGAGAAGATGGTGAAACATCCGTTGACAGACATCGGGATTGAGAAATTCCAGGCAGATTACAAAGCGGTATTTGGAGAATAAGTATTTCAGGAGGAACACTATGAACAAATTAGAATTGATGAAGATGGCAAATGAAGTCCGCAAGGGCGCTGTCACAGCAGTTTACAGCGCAAAATCAGGACATCCGGGCGGCTCATTGTCCGCGGCGGATATTTATACATATCTGTATTTTGAAGAAATGAATATTGATCCAAAGGATCCAAAGAAACCAGACCGTGACCGGTTCGTTCTTTCCAAGGGTCACACAGCGCCGGGATATTATGCGACCCTGGCCAATAGGGGATTCTTCCCGGTAGAGGATCTGAAGACCCTTCGGAAGGTTGGCTCCTATCTGCAGGGACATCCGGATATGAAGCACATCCCTGGTGTGGATATGTCCAGCGGATCCTTGGGACAAGGGATCTCCGCGGCAGTAGGAATGGCTATCTCCGCTAAACTTTCTGGTGATGCTTACCGAGTATATACTCTGGTGGGAGACGGTGAGATCCAGGAAGGTCAGGTATGGGAAGCGGCTATGCTGGCAGGACACAGGAAACTGGACAACCTGGTAGTGATCGTGGACAATAACAACCTGCAGATCGATGGACCCATCGACGAAGTGAACTCCCCGTATCCGATCGATAAGAAATTCGAGGCATTTAATTTCCATGTGATCAACATTGACGGACATGATTTTGAGGCCATAGACGCAGCCTTCAAAGAGGCAAGGCAGACCAAAGGCCAGCCGACGGCGATCATCGCGAAAACGGTGAAAGGAAAGGGCGTATCCTTTATGGAGAATCAGGCTTCCTGGCATGGAGCCGCGCCAAATGATGAACAGTATAAGACCGCAATGGAAGATTTGGAGAAAGTAGGTGAAGCATTATGTCAGAAGTAAAGAAGATCGCGACAAGAGAAAGCTACGGTAATGCTTTAGTAGAATTAGGGAAAAAACATGAGGATGTAGTGGTTCTGGATGCGGACCTGGCGGCGGCTACAAAGACAGGCACATTTAAGAAGGCGTTTCCGGAACGGCATATCGACTGCGGAATCGCGGAGTGCAATATGCTTGGCGTGGCGGCGGGAATCGCGACCACCGGCAAAGTTCCGTTCGCAAGCTCTTTCGCTATGTTTGCGGCAGGACGTGCTTTTGAGCAGATCCGCAACTCTGTCGGCTATCCCAAATTAAATGTAAAGATCGGAGCGACCCACGCAAGTATCTCTGTAGGAGAAGATGGGGCCACCCATCAGTGTAATGAGGACATTGCTCTCATGCGCACGATTCCGGGAATGGTTGTGATCAATCCTTCCGACGATGTGGAAGCAAAGGCTGCGGTAGAAGCGGCTTACGAGCATGTTGGCCCGGTATATCTGCGGTTTGGACGGGCGGCAGTTCCGGTGATCAATGACAACCCAGATTATAAATTTGAGATCGGCAAGGCGGTGACCCTGCGGGAAGGAACAGATGTGACCATCATCGCTACGGGCCTTCCGGTATCGGAATCCCTGGCGGCGGCAGAAAAGCTGGCGGCAGACGGCATCAGCGCAGAGGTTATCAATATGCATACCATTAAACCTTTGGATGAAGAAGCGGTGATCGCGGCAGCGGCAAAGAGCGGCAAGATCGTGACGGTAGAAGAGCACTCTATCATCGGCGGTCTGGGAAGCGCGGTCTGCGATGTGGTGGCAGAGAAAGCACCGGCAAAAGTGATGAAGATCGGAATCAACGATGTGTACGGCGAATCTGGCCCGGCAGCAGAGCTGATCAAGAAATATGGCCTGGACGCGGACAGTATTTATGAGAAAGTAAAAGCATTTGTAAAATAAGTCGATATTAGACGAGAGAATAAGTCGAACGGTCTCCTATGGAGGCCGTTCTTTTGTTGAAAAAAGCAATCCTAAAGAGGTATGATTTCCATATCTAACGCGAAAACTAAGGATATTTAGAAAGATATGGAGGGATTGAAAATGGATCAGAAAAAATCAACCTTGACCGTCAGACTCGATGAAACATTTCTGGAAAGGTTTCAGGAGTACTTAAGAGAAAAGGAAAGCGCGGAAGCGACCATCAGAAAATATCTGTCGGATGTACGAAAATTCTATCACTATCTAGGCCGGGACAGGGTCGTAGATAAATACCGGATTCGACAGTACAGACAATACCTGACTGAACATTATAAGGGAACCAGCGCAAATTCTATGCTGGCGGCGCTGAATCAGTTCTTTGCGGCGCTTGGTCTGGAAGAGTTGAAGGTGCGGCGTTTAAAAATTCAGCGCCAGCTCTATCAAAATGAAGAAAAATTTCTTTCGCGACAGGAGTATTTCAAGCTGCTGGGAGCGGCTCGGAGGCGGGGGAAAGAAGAACTGGCTCTGATCATGGAAACAATCTGCTCCACCGGGATCCGGGTGAGTGAATTAAGATTTTTTACCATATCTAATATCAGAACAGGAAAGATTATCGTCTGGAATAAAGGCAAAGAAAGGATTGTAATACTGCCTGGGAAAATGCAGAAACGGCTGCTGCGCTTTGCGCGGGAGAAAGGTTATAGATCCGGACCTGTATTCCGTGGACGGACGGGAAGGCCGGTGGATCGTACCGCAATCTGGCGGGCGATGAAGGGGCTTGGAAACGGGAATTGATCCGGCCAGAATTTTCCCTCATAATTTACGCCATCTGTTTGCCAGGACCTTCTATCAGATTACAAGAAATCTGGTTCAATTGGCAGATGTCTTGGGGCACAGCAGTATTGAAGTAACCAGGATCTATACCATCGGCAGTCTGGAAGAGTGGAGAAAATCTATCAGCAGACTGGATTTGATCGGACAAAAAAATACAACATAATGTTAGTTATGTTGCTGAAAATTACATAAATATGAAAAATATTACTCTTTATCTATCATGCATCATTATTTCGAAAAAGTCAAGCATTAATCCCAAGATACTTATATAGACTTCATCAGTTATACAACCAGATCCAAGGAATGTTGGGTCTCTTTTCATGGCTTTTTTTACATGCCAACTACATCTGACAGAGGAGAAAGAAGGGCTGCCAGATGTCATCGAGTCGTTTCCGGGCTGAAATCAGCCTTTTCTTCGGTCTTCACGGATAAAGCCGTCTTTTATAGCAAAAGCTTCCCGCAGTACGCAACAAAACTAACATTATGATGTAAAAGGGAGGAGTAAACGATGGGCGGAAAAAGAAGAAAGCCCTCAATCTTTTCGAGGGGAGCAGCCTTAGCCCTGGCTCTTATGCTGGTGCTGACCGCGGGCGTCAGTACGGTGTTTGCGGCAGGAGAAAATAATCAGGTCTCCTCGGGCATATCAGAGGAACAGGGCAGCCAGGATAAAAACGGAAATGCTTCTGGAGAGGCGGATGCATCTGATCAAACAGAGAAGACAGGAGAGGAGGAACAGTCGGGCGGAAGCGGCCAGAGTGACCAACAGGGCGAAGCGGCGGATTCCGATGGCCAGATGGGGGAGACGGGCCAGAATGGAAACGAGGAGAAAGACGACCAGCAGAGCCAGACTGGAGAAACAGGGCAGGAAGACCGCGGCGAAACCGACCAGAGCCAGCAGGAGACAAACGCTTCCTCAGCCTCAAAGAGAGTCTCTCTGTCAAGCGGCAATGAAGCGCGCACGCCGCAGCACCAGAAATATATTAAATATAACGGAAACGACAGCTATACCCTGACCTTGAATGTAACAGGCCAGGCGGAGACGATCACAGGGGAGAAACCCAAAGTAGATGTATTGCTGATCGTGGACCGGTCGGGCAGTATGGATGAAGATTACGAGAGAAGAACCAGCAGGCTGGAGAAACTTCAGGAAGTTGTTACAAAAGAAGGCGGACTGACCGATGCCATATTAAATAACGAAGGTATTGATGCGCGGATGGCGGTGGTCGCCTATAGTGGATCGGAAGATTGGCGCCTTCCTCTTGTGGGATGGACAGGAGCTGCTTATGACGATGCATCTACTCTGCGGGGATGGACTTCATCCAAAAACCAGATTGACAATACAGTAAATGGAATCAGCGCAAATGGCGGCACAAATTGTGAGGCAGGACTTTACCAAGGGGCGAATGTCTTGGAAAGCGCAAGAGAAGAAGCGCAGAAATTTGTAATTTTTCTGTCAGATGGAGATCCAACGTTTTATTACACACCTGATAGTAACTATCCTAATGATTATGGATATACACAGGGGAATGGAGGCAATTATGACGCTACAGCCGCGCGGCATGCGGTGGATCAGGTAAAAGCGATCCAAGGCTTGGGAGGGTTCTATACCATCGGGATTTCAAAAGACAGCAATCAAAGTTTTATGAAGAGTTTGGTGAATGCCTCCGATGCGGAGAAGAAGCAGTTCTATTCTGCCGCGGAAGCTGACGATCTGGCAAAAGCTTTTGAAGAGATCACAGCCGATATCATCAATTACACCTGCCGTGATATTACCATCACAGATACTTTGTCAGATTATGTAAAACTTCCGGGAGATTCCTTGGAGCAGGCGGCCTATACCGTAACAGCGGTAAATGAAAATGGACAAACGCAGGATATCTCTGACGTGGATATTCGGGTTTCCTACGACAAAGACACACGGACTGTGACGGCGGAGTTTCCGGAAGATTATGTGCTGGAGCAGGGATGGACGTATTCCGTTAGCTTTCATGTAGAGCCTGCCCAGGCAGCCTTTGATGTTTATGCAGAGAGTGGATATCCGCATACGGGAAGTGAGAATAGTGATGCTCCTGGAAATACTACCAGCTCTGGACAAGCGGGATTCTATTCCAATACGGCGGCAACACTGACCTATACTTACGGCTCCCAGGGAGCAGATTCCCAGACGGTACCTTATGATGAAAGCCCAGTAGTCCAGGTGTCCACAATGAGCGTTTCTGTAGAAAAGAAGTGGGAGAACGTAGATACTGGAGCGGCGCTTCCTTCCGTTACCGTCCAGCTTCTGCGGGATGGAAAAGAAGTAGACGGGAAAATACTGACATTAAGCGGCGCAAACGACTGGCAGGCGGAATTTGAGGACTTGGCGAAAAATCATGAGTATTCTGTGAGAGAAGCAAATGTGCCGGAAGGGTATGAATCCACTGTTTCCGGGGATCAGGAAAATGGTTTTACAATCACCAATACCAAGCTTCCGTCACTTACGGTCAGTAAAGAAGTGACAGGAGAGATGGGAGATAAGACCGCGGCATTTACTATCGATATTACCATGACATCCGGCGGAACAGGACTTACTGGAAGTTATTCCTACACAGGAGGAATTCTAGATGGAGCGGAAGGAGTGGCAGCCCCGGAGGACGGAACGATTCGATTTGAAAATGGGGAAGCCAGTATTACCTTGAAACATGGACAGACGATCACGATCCAAAATCTGCCGCTTAACGCATCCTATACGGTGCGGGAAGATGAGACATCTTCCGCGGGATACACCGTGAAATATGACGGAGAGGAGAAAGACAGCGCGGCGGGCACATTGACACAAGACATGTCCGCGGCAGTAGAAAATCACAAAGGAAAGATTCCGGTGACGGGACTTGAAGATTCCGGTGTGAAAGCGGCGGCGGCCGGCGCAGGTGTTCTGCTCCTGGCAGGTATGAGTACGCTGTTCCTTAGAAGAAGACGGCGATAGTCATGGAACAGGAGAAGGGGAAACGAAGAGGAGCGGGGTTTGAAGGACTGCTCCTCTTGATCAAGCTATTGTTGATCGCGTTGATCCTGTCCGCGCTGTTTGGCCTGATCCTCGGAATCGCCCGGTGTGAAGGAGAGGATATGTCTCCGGCTGTCAAGGACGGAGACTTGGTGATCTTCTATCGGCTGCAGAGGGAGTACCATACGGGAGACGTAGTGGTCTTTCAATGGGAAGGAAAGACAAGGCTCCTGCGTATCGTGGCTATGGAAGGAGATACGGTAGATATTACAGAAGAAGGACTGTCTGTCAATGGCTATCTGCAGCAAGAGTCAGAGATTTACGAAGAAACGCTTCCTTATAAAGAAGGAATTTCTTTTCCGGTAACGCTTAAAGCGGGGGAAGTGTTTGTTCTGGGGGATGGACGGGAGAACGCAAAGGACAGCCGCCTCTATGGCCCCATTGACGAAGGAGAGATCAAGGGCGGGGTCATCACAGTCCTGCGGCACAGAGGAATCTGAGAAATATTGACAGAGCGAGGAAGAGATTTCCGTTCGAAGAAGATATAAACGCGGATTACAATCCTGCGGTTTATATAGATCATCCTAAAAGAAATCATAGAAGGAGGAAATGAGGATATGATCGGGAAGAAAAGATTAAAAGCCTTATTGTTGGCAGGGGTAATGACCATGAGCATGTGCCTTGGCGCCACTGCATTTGCAAAAGAGACAACGGCTGGGGAGGGAACAGAAGAGAATCCGGCGGAGGTTTTGGTGACAAAGACACTGAAAGTGCCGGAGGGGACGGCGATTCCGAATCTTACGTTTGAATTTAATATCAGCCAGACGGCGGGAGACAGCACAAGACCAAGCATAGCTGATATCTCTTACACATCTGCGGATGCGCTGGGAGAATTGCAGGGCGATGGTACATACCATATCACGAAAACATCGGCCATTAATTTTGGCACATTTACCCATGCCGGCCTGTATGAGTATACAGTAACAGAGACGACTGGAAGCGCGGCAGGCGTGACTTATGATACGTCCTCTTATGATCTGAATGTATATGTAGTAAACGGCGAAAATGGAGTATATGTGGAGACGGTCACAGCGGAGAAAGACGGCGCAAAAGTTCCTGCGGTCGAGTTTGTCAACAGTTATGTGAATGAGAAGGGGGCAGACCTTACCATCAGCAAAGCGGTAACCGGAGATCTTGCGGATAAGACGAAAGACTTCAGCTTTACTATTACCTTTACCGCAGATCCGGTATCTGGAACAGATACATTCGAGGGAACGATCGGCGGCGAGACTATAAGCTGCAAGGCGGGTCAGCCGACAACCTTCCGGCTTCATGATGGCGAGAGCCTTGTGTTTGGTGATATTCCGGCAGGAACCCGGTATGTAGTGACTGAGACGGGAGAAGCAGATGGGTATACCCCAAGTGTAGTGGTAACAGAAAATGGCGTACAGGGAGCGCAGAAAACAGCGGCAGAAGATGCGTCCTTGTCTACTGCGGACCAGGGGAAGACAAACCTGGCAGGCGAAGGAGCGAACAGCGCGGACTTTACCAATGCCTATCAGGATATTTCTATCACGGGAATCTTTTTGAACGCGGCTCCGTTCCTGGCCCTGCTTGCGGCGGCGGTTCTGGCGTTCGCGGCGCTTGCGGCAGTAAAAAGAGCTGGCAGAAGATAAAGGCTTTTGGCGAGAAGTAATCATAGCGTTCCCTCAATAGCAGTGAAGGCAGTCCGGGCGGCAGATGCCGCCGTAAGCTGCCTGGTGCTGTCCCTTTTTCTGTCCTTTACCGCGTATGAGGGTTATGTTTTCTGGGATTCCAGGAATGTATATGAAGCAGCCTCGGAAGAAATCTACGAGACGTATAAGCCTGCGGCAGATGGTACAGGATCTTTTGAAGAGCTAAGAGCCATTAACCCGGAAGTATTTGGGTGGCTGACGGTCTATGGGACCCACATCGATTATCCGATAGCCCAAGGGGAAAATAATTCCAAGTATGCCAATACAGACGCGAAAGGGGACTATTCTCTGTCAGGGAGTATTTTCTTAGACTACCGGAACCGGACGGACTTTTCGGATCATGTCAGTATTCTATACGGCCATAATATGGCAGAAGACACAATGTTTGGAGAGCTGGATTCATTTGTGGAAAAGGAGTACTTTGAAAGCCACAGATATGGAAATCTGCATGCGGAAGGACAGGACTACGGCCTGGAATTTTTTGCGGCGCTGCAGGCGGACGCCTATGATAGCAGCCTCTATCAGACGGATCCGGGAACAAGGGAGTTAAAGCGGAAATATCTGGACCGTCTTCAGGAAAGAGCGGTCCAGTATAGACAGATCCAGATTTCTGCAGATGATAGGATCGTGCTTTTGTCTACTTGTTCTTCGGACAGTACGAATGGACGGATTGTTTTGGCCGCGAAACTTTGTGAAGAGACGTTCTCAGATACGTTTCAGGAGACGGGCGCGAATAAAGACGTAAAGAAGAGCGGAAGTGAAAAAGAAGGAGTTTTAAACCTTCTGTTTCTGCTGCTCCTGCTGTTGTGCCTGTGCCTAGCGGCAGTGGTCTGCAAAAATAAGAAGAAACAAAAGCATTTACGGAGGGGAAAGAGAAAATGGGAAAAATAATTAGAAAAGGAAAGAGTATGTTTCTGCTCCTGGCCTGTCTGTTGGTGTTTCCCGCGGGCCATGCCCAGGCGGCTTGGGAAGTATCGGTATCGGTTCCGGTCAAGCAGGTATTTGAGACGACGGGAGAAGTCCCGGATCACCTGGACCAGACCTTCTGCTACCAGGTGACGGCCCAGGATAAGAATTCTCCGCTTCCGGATGAGGCGCAGGATGGGGTGTACTTTTTGGAATTAACAGGAAATGAGACAAAAGAGGCGGGATCTTTCGTGTTTACACACGGAGGAGTTTATAGATATGAAATCTGTTTGGCAGATGGGCAGAAAGGGGAAGGGTTTACCTGTGACAGCAGTGTATATCAGCTTCTATTCTATGTGAAGAACGGGCCCGATGGCAGTCTGATTCCACAGATCGTGGTAAAAGATGAATCTGGAAATAAGCTGGATGAAATCAGTTTCCAACATGCCTATCTGGGAAGAGAGACGGGAAACAATGCGGATGCCGGAACCCAAAATCAAGCCGGAAATGTAAAGACAGGCGACCAGGCAGAAGTCTTGCTATGGTGTACGCTGGGGCTGGTTTCTATGGCTCTTATCTTGACCGCGGGATGGAGCAGGCGCAGGAACAAGGAAGATGGGAAATAGATACAAAGAGCTGGAAGGCGTCCGTTTCGGGAGACTGACAGCTCTTTATCCGTTAAAGCGGCGGGATCAGAGAGGGTGTGTTTATTGGCGCTGCAGGTGTGACTGCGGGGAGGAAGCAGAAGTGTCGGAGAATAATCTGGTCCAGGGCATCAGCAGAAGCTGCGGCTGTCTAAAGCGGGAGTGTCAGCAGAGGATTGCGCAGAAGCTCCATTGTGTAGATGGAACTTGTTTGGAAATCCTGGAAAAACGTAAGCATCGAAAAGACAATCTCAGCGGATTTCGCGGCGTATTTAAGACCAAATCCGGCAAATATCGGGTAGACATCGGCTTTAAAGGCAGAAAATACTATGTCGGAACATATATCCTCTTCGAAGAGGCGGTGCGGGCTAGGAAGAAAGCAGAGGAAGCCGTTCATGAAGGTTTTCTGCGTGCATACGGAGAATGGAAGGAAAAGGCAGACCATGACCCGGTGTGGGGGAAAGAACATCCGCTTGTTTTTGAAGTGGAAAGAGAAGACGGCAGATTAATAGTAAGAAGGGGCGAGACCGAGTGAAAGGTCTCGTCTTTTTACGTGGGCCGACGGTTCTGGCCAAACTTTTCTGGAAGTCTTGGGGCAACCCGTCGAAGCAGAAAAAAACCTGCCGGAAATTTCGGCGGACAAGTCCCACCGATTGCTAAAATACGCAGAATCTATATGCTATCATATGCAAAATAGCTGCAGTCCTTAAGGACGCGGCTGAAATTATGTAAATGAGGTGAGAGTATATGGAAAGACAATTTCCGAAAAATGTCAGGCAGATAGGGAATGTTTGCGATGAGCCTAAGATATATGTGGAAGACTATGTGGACACCTATCTGAACCAACTGCGGACAAAAGCGATGGACATGCCGGTTGGGGCGGTCTTTACAGGAGAAATACAAAAGCTGGAAGAACAGGATGTCGTATACATATCTGGGGCAATACGGATAAAAGAAATCAAGATTAAAGGTACAGATATCCTGATCGAGAAAGATGTCTGGGAACAGGCAGAGGCGGATCGGAAGGAATTCTTTCCAGAATTAGATATCGTGGGATGGTGCCTGGTAGAGACCGGACATCCTATGGGACTGAACCGGGGAGTGAATAAGATACATGGAAAAACATTTGGCAGGGAAAATACCGTTTTTGTATGGAAGGATGCCATGGAGGAGGACGAGCTGTTTTACGCTTATAAGTATGGAGAATTAATGCAGATGGGCGGGCATTATATTTATTATGAAAAAAATCCTGCCATGCAGAATTATATGATCAGTACGAGAAAAAAGATTGGCGTTACACCCAGTGAAGTGGTTGAGGATCGAGCTGCAAAGAATTTTCGTAGTGCCGTAAAGGAACAGATGGAATATAGGGAAAGCCGGCAGAATTCACGGTTTGTCTATGTAATGAGCGTACTTCTGGTGGTGATCGTACTTGCGATTGGTATCTCAGCCATTAATAATTTTGACAAAATGGAAGCAGTACAGCAATCGATAGAAACCCTGTCTCAGTCGGTAGATGGGGAGGCGGAGAAAAGCGAAACGGCAGAAGAGCCGGAAAGCGCCGATGGAAGCGGTCTGGAGAGGGAAGAAGCGGCAGAAGAAGTCGTTTCGCAGGAGGAGGCGGAGGCAGGACTCAGCGAAGAAGATTTCTATACCGTTGAGAAAGGCGACACTCTTGACAGTATCAGCGTAAAGATTTATGGTGATGCCAGCCATGTAGAAGCAATCTGCAAGATGAACGGCCTTTCAGACGGGAATCTCATCTATATCGGCCAAAAACTTCTATTACCATAGTGGGAAATGTGATATACTGTACACAAATGACGAAAATTAAAAGGGGATTTAAATGGCAAACAAAGGAAACAGAAATCTGCATATCGTCAGGGAATCTGAAGGGGAGAAACTGCCGCGGCAGTCTGGAGGGGAGACGGCTTTTGGACAAGCCATGGAAGAACTGGAAGAACAGACAAAACAGAATAAGAAGAAAAAACGCAGGAAGATTTTTATAATAGCAGGATCCGTTTTGGCGGCGGCAGCCGCTGTTTTCCTGGTAATCCATCTTCAGACATATAGTTCGGTGAGAGTGGAGGAAACCTATAAAATAGATGGGGCGGCGGACAGCAGTTATAAAGAGTTCGCCCAAGGCGTCATCAAATACAGCCGTGATGGGATTTCCTATTTGAATACCAAAGGCCAGGAGCAGTGGAATCAGCCCTGCCAGCTTAGTACGCCATTTGTGGATATAAATGGAACAACAGCGGCAGTTGCGGACAAAGGAGGCAATGATATCCTTGTGTTCCAGGAAGACGGACTGAAAGGGGAGATTCAGACCACGCTTCCCATTGAGAAGATCTCTGTGTCCAAGCAGGGGATTGTAAGCGCTATTTTAAGAAATGAAGCCTCTCCGCAGGTAATCTGTTATGACACTGCGGGAAATATCCTGGTAGAGCATCAGGCCTCATTTACAGGAACCGGATACCCGGTAGATGTGTCATTGTCGGACGATGGAGAAGTGATGATGGTCGTTTATCTCAGCGTGGAAGGGGGGAGTTATACTTCATCCGTCGCGTATTACAATTTTGGAGAGTCGGGAGAAGCCAGCAAAGATCATCAGGCGGGCTATAAAGAGTATGAAAATACAGTGCTGGCATCAGGCTTTTTTTTGACGGATTCGGTCTCGGCGGTGGTAGGTGACAACTGCTTCACTTTGTTTGAGGGGAAAGAAAAACCCAAAGAGGTGACGACGGTTTCTTTGGATAAGGAGATCAAAAGTGTTTTTCACAGTGAAAAATATATTGGATTGATACTGAAAAACGAGGGAAAAGGAGGGTATGAACTGTGCCTTTACAATACCTCCGGAAGAAAGGTCATGTCGGAAGACTTTTCCGGCGACTACGGAAATGTGAAGATCTCCGGGGATCAGGTTATTATGTATGAAGGGCGGCAATGCTGTATTTTCCTGCGCAGCGGAGTGAAGAAGTTTGAGGGGGAGACGGAAAATGATATCTTGGAAATTTTCCCCATTGCTGGCGTAAACAAATACATTATGATGAATACAAACGGTATGGAAGACGTACGGCTTGTAAAGTAAGGAGTAGCTATGAATTGGGTTGTATTGACGGTAGGATTGATTTTCTTGCTCTGCATCCTGGTGGGTGTGTATAAAGGGGCTGTAAGGATCGCGGTTTCTTTGGTGACTACGCTGCTGACGCTGGTGATCGTCTTTTTTGCGTCGCCTTTTGTTGCGGGATTGATCGAAGATAAAACTCCTTTGGACGAGGTGATTGAGGATCAAGTGCTATCCACAATGGCTGGAGCGGTAACTTCCCAGGCGGAAGAGACGGAGGGAGAAGGGATTTCAGAAGATACGGTAAGGCGGGCGCTGGATGCCGCGGGGATCAGCGAAGAGACTTTAGAAGAATATGGTATTTCGGTAGATGACATTGTAAACGGAGATATCAGCGGGGATGAACTGGCAGAATATGGAATTTCCAGCGGTCTCCTGGAAGGCCTGACGGGAGAGAGCGCAGAGACCACAGAAGATATGATCGAAAGCGCGGATATTCCAAGAGATGTTCAAATCGCGGCAATAGAAGCGGCAGACTTGCCGGAGATTTTTAAAAACCTTCTGACAGAAAATAATAACGATGAGATATATGAAGATTTGGGAGTCCAGACATTTGCCCAGTATGTGGGAAGTTTTCTGGCGAAATTGATCATAAATATCATTGCGTTCCTGGGTACGTTTGTTTTGGTGTCGCTGGTACTGCGGGCAATTGTGTTCGCGCTGGATATTGTCGCGAATCTTCCGGTGCTCGGTTTGATCAACCGGCTGGCGGGCGGCGCGATAGGAATCGCGGGAGCGTTGATCATTGTGTGGATACTGTTTATCTTTTTAACGCTTTTGTATACCACGTCAATAGGAAAAGAAGCCAGCCAAATGATCCAAGGGAACGGATTTACAAGAATGTTATATGAGTATAATCCGCTTATGAATCTGGCAATAAATTTGTAAAAATAAAAGGGAAGGAAATCCTTGACAATAGATTTGAATGATGGTATTATAAAAATCCGCTGCGGCAACGTAGTGGATTTTTAAACAGTCGAAATAAAAAATAAAAAAGATTGTAGAAAAGTTGTTGACAAGCGATAAAAAGTATGATATCTTGTAGAAGTTGTCGCTCGAGACAGCAAAACGGACCTTGATAACTGAACAATAGACACCAACCCTGAAAGATTCTTAAGAGAAGATTCAGAGAACAGCTCCGGCCTGTGAGAGCAGGAGGGAGCGACCCAAGAACAGTAAAAGGGATAAGGAAGCTAGTAAGTTTTCTTGGACCTGGAACGAACTTGAACTTAAAGTCCTATCATAGATGGTTCCCGGAACTAAGGTTTGTGAACTACCAAACCTAAGGACCGGGAACTACCAACCGACTAAGGCGCCAAAAGACAGCGCCTAAGTCTATAGGCATTTTATACGAGAGTTTGATCCTGGCTCAGGATGAACGCTGGCGGCGTGCCTAACACATGCA
>OGYF01001435.1_pt1 | contig 20242 bp, 14 predicted proteins | sample 1576451 | NCBI WGS metagenome assembly OGYF01 (sample SAMEA3541505, study PRJEB24748) | human gut metagenome | biome: human gut; feature: human-associated habitat; material: faeces | place: China | collected 2012
GGCGTCGCGTGCCGCGGGCACGGTGTTGAACGCCACCGGTTCGGTGTCGCCCAGCGTATTTCGGTAATAGGCCGCCGCCGCGGGCGAACCGTAGACGACGGGCGTGAAGAGCTCCGTCATGCGCGGGTCGGAAAGGGCCTTGAGGATCACCTCCCAGCCGATGCCGTTCGGATCTCCCTGCGTGATGCCTATTTTGAGTTTGCATTCGGACATAGATACATATATTTCAACTTACAAAGATACATATTATTCAGAATTGGCAATGCGCCGGATCGAATTTAAATGAAATTTTGCATTCCTGCGGCCCGGAATGTTTTGCGGATGGGCTTATTTTTCCTACCTTTGTCTTATGCAGCCTGTTAGGGTTGCTGACATATTCGGATAAAGGCGCATCGGCTTTTTTCTTACCATCGGAAATTGGACACTTTCGTGTAGCGTAAGGAACGAAGGTTGATGCTCTCGCTGTTTTTCGGCGTGGGCATTGGCCGCATTCTACGTTACAGGTCGTCCAATACCTCGATGGTGGATTCGGTATCTTTGCCCGCGCTTTTTTCCGGAGCAACAGCTCTGAAAGATGGAACCTTGCGCAAAAAAAATTACGCGGAAAAACAACCCGGCCCTGGTCGCCGCGGTTTTCCGGCTGATGTTCGAGACCCTTTGGATTCCGCTCTACGACCGCCGCAAATGCAATGCCCTGGTCGTGGATTTCGAACTCTGCGCCCGCTCCGCGGTGATACGGCTGGCTGCTACCGACCTTGCGGCCGCCTCGGGGGGCGAGCTGGACGAAATGCGCTATGCCGTGGAGTGCCTCCTGCGGAGCATCGAACGGCTCGATGCGGCGCGCCTCCTGTCGCCCGAGCGGTGTGCCGAAGCCCTGGAAGCCGTGCGCCGCATGGTTGCCGGGCTGCGTGAACGGTGTGCCGGCCCGGTGTGAGTGCGGCGACCTCCTGCCCGTTGCTTCCGGTGTCATGCTCCGGTAAGCGGGTGTAATCGACTTTATTCGGCGGATAACAGCTGAAATACGATGATGAAACCGGGCTGGCACGCCTTCCCGCCGCCTGTTTGCGGCTTCTCCCTGCCTATTTTTTACCCCTTCGGGCCTGTCCCGGGCCCCCGGTGCCTGCCTGCCGCCGGAATTCGGCGCAGACGATCCCCGTCGCCATCGCCACATTGAGCGATTCCGAACCCCGCCGGTCGGCCGGGTAAGGCGGGATGAACAATTTGCGGGTGACGGTCGCGGCCGCGGCGTCCGAAAGGCCGCGCCCCTCGTTGCCCATGACGACGATCCCCGCCTCCGGGAGCGATGCCCCGTAGATGTTCTCCCCCTCCAGGAAAGTCCCGCACACCGGCAGCCCGGCGTCCGCGGCTCGGCGCAGGAACCCTCCCAGGTCGGTGTAGTGCACCCTCACGCGGAGTATGGCGCCCATCGTGGCCTGCACGACCTTGGGGTTGAAACAGTCGGCCGAGGCCTCCGAGCAGACGATGTCCGTGATGCCGAACCAGTCGGCCAGCCGGACGATCGTGCCCAGATTGCCCGGGTTCTGCACGTCGTCGAGCGCCAGCGTCAGCCGTCCCGCGAGAGCCCGCATATCCAGTCCGTAATGCGGTATTTCGACCAGCGCCAGCGAGTTGGAGGCTGTTTTCAGCAGCGACAGCCGCTCCATCTCCTTCGTGCCGACGACCTCGACTTCCGGCCCTGAAAACAGCCCTTCCAGGGCGAATATCTTGCGTACCCCGAGGTGCGACGTACGCAGCTCGCCGATGAGTTTCTCCCCTTCGGCGACGAACAGTCCGTGCTCCGTGCGCCCGCGTTTGTCGGCCAGCGCGCGGACGAGTTGTATGTCGGCTTTTGTCATCGTTGTTTTTCTAAGGTGAACGTCACCCCTTCGGTGGCGGGGTAGGTTTCGGGGAAGATCGCACGGGCCTCTTCGACCAGCATGTTTTCATCCTTGTAGCGCGACGAGTAATGCCCGATCACCAGCCGTTTCGCCCCGGCTTTCAGGGCAGCCTTGGCCGCGTCGGTCGTCGTCGAGTGCCCGCGCTCCCGCGCCGCCTTCTGCTCCGCTGCGGCGTAGGTCGCCTCGTGGTACATCAGGTCGGCGCCTGCTGCCAGTGCTGCGGCCTTGGCCGAAAAGTTGGTGTCCGACAAGTAAGCGTACGACCGAGGGGCGTAGGGACGGTAGGTCAGTTCCCCGTTGGGGATCACCTCCCCCGTGGAGAGCGTGACGTCCTCGCCCCGCTTTGCGGCGGTGATCTGTGCGACCGAAAGCCCGTATTTCGTAATCTTGAACTTGTCGACGTTCAGCGCCGGCTCCTTTTCGCGGAAAAGGAACCCCGCCGTCGGCACGCGGTGGCGCAGCGGTATGCTCCACACCTCCAGCGTACGGTTTTCCATCAGCAGCGCATGCTTGGTCGTGTCGACCTCCGTCCATACGACCGGGTAGGGCAGTTCGCTGTCGAAATATTTGAGGTGGCAGGCCAGAATCTCGCCCATCGGTGCCGGGGCGAATACCCGCAGCGGGGTCTTGCGGCCGTAGAGCGCCAGCGTCGAGATCAGCGGGAACAGCCCGAATACATGGTCGCCGTGCAGGTGCGAGATGAACACGGCACGTAGCCTGAGCGGGTTGATGCCGTAACGGATCAACTGTTGCTGTACCCCTTCGCCCGCATCGACCAGGTAGTACTGCTCGTGCACGTTGACCACCTGCGCCGACGGATGCCGGCTCAGGGTGGGCTTCGCGGAGGAAGACCCCAGTATGGTGACGCTGAAACTCATGCGTTTTTAGTTGGCCCGGCTTAACAGGAAACGCTCGCAGTCGATGGCCGCGATGCAGCCCGAAGCGGCCGCCGTGACGGCCTGCCGGTAGTGCGGGTCGCGGACGTCGCCCGCGGCGAAGACGCCTTCGATGTTGGTTATCGACGTGCCCGGTTCGACCTTGATGTAGCCTTCGGCGTCGAGCTGCAACTGGTCGCGGAACAACTCCGTGTTGGGATGGTGTCCGATGGCCAGGAAGAAGCCCGAGATGTCGATCTTCACCTCCTTGCCGTCGTTGCAGCGCAGCAGTGCGCCCGTCACGCCCGACTCGTCGCCCAGTACCTCGGCGGTGTTGTGGTTGAATATCACCTCGATGTTGGGGGTGCTGAACACGCGCTGCTGCATCGCCTTCGAGGCGCGCAGGTGGGGTTTGCGCACGATCATGTAGACCTTGCGGCAGATCGAGGCGAGGTAGGTGGCCTCCTCGCAGGCGGTGTCGCCGCCGCCGACCACGGCCACGTCCTTTTTACGGTAGAAGAAGCCGTCGCAGGTGGCGCAGGCACTCACGCCCATGCCGCGGAATTTCGTCTCCGAGGGGAGCCCCAGGTATCTGGCCGAGGCGCCCGTGGCAATGATCAGGCTTTCGGCCCTGATCTCCTTCTCGCCGTCGATCACCACGTGGAACGGCCGCGACGCGAGGTCTACGCGGGTGGCTGTGCCCGTGCGGATCTCGGTGCCGAAGCGCTCGGCCTGACGCCGCATGTCGGCCATCATCTGCTGGCCGCTGACCCCGTCGGGGTAGCCCGGGAAATTCTCCACGTCGGTCGTCGTCGTGAGCTGCCCGCCCGGTTCGATGCCCTCGTAGAGCACGGGCTGGAGGTTTGCACGCGACGTATAGATGGCGGCCGTGTATCCTGCGGGGCCGCTGCCGATAATCAGGCATTTGATCGTTTCTTCCATGACTTGTAATTTTTTGTATTTGTTATCGTGATTATATGCTCCGAAGTCCCGCCGGTCGCCTTTTCCGGTTGTGCCGGGCAGCGCCCCTCCGGGCCGGGTTTGCCAATGCAGCCGGAAGGCACCGATAACGGCGAAATATCTGATATTGCCGTTGTCACCTGCAAATTTCAGGCCCGCAGGGCTCCGGGACTTCCGTCCGGAACTCCGTGAGGCGGCGTCCCAGGTAGTCGAACAGCGCCCAGTGCCCGTTGTTGCGCACATGCACCACGCTGGCGGCGGGGTCGTAGTCGACGATTTCGTATTCGGGAGGTATGACGTAACAGCCCCGGCGGTCGATCAGCCCCATCCCCGTCTGCGTCTGTACCTCGGCGCGGCCTTCGCGGAAATCGCCCGCCCAGACGAACTGCGCCGGGATCACCGGGTTGTTGTCCGTATCCACGAACCCGAATCCGTTGTCGTCCTCCACGCACACCAGCCCTTCGAATACGTGGCTCGTCCACCGGTGTCCGGTCAGACTGCGCAGCGGGTTGTAGGGCGCCGTGACGTCGTTGGCCGTCTGGCGGGGTGCGGGTGCCTCGGCGATCCTGTGCCGGAGTGCGGCGAATGCCTCCCTGTCACCCGTGCCGGGCTCCGCCATGCCGATGCGGGCATCGTAATAGCGTATCGGGACGAACCGTCCCCGGTGCCAGCGGAGGTTCGTTTCCTTGAGGTTGTTGTGTGTGAATTCCAGCTCCCCGAGCGCCGCCTGCAATGTGTCGAGCGCCGCGAGCAGCGTCGCCTTATCCTCGGCGAGCAGCGCTTCGGCGAACTCCCGCCCGGCAGGCAGGTGTTGCAATACCAGGTCTGTGTGCCGTTCCGTGCCCGTCGCGTCGTGCCAGCGCATCTCGCCCGGCAGTATGCGGCATTCGGCCAGGTAGCCGGTGTTGAGTTTGCGCAGTGCCGAGACCGTGCGTTCGATCCGGGGCATGGCCGACGGGTTGAGGGGCATGGCGACGAGCCACCGCTCGCCATGCCATTCGACTTCCGCCTCGGCGAAGCGCGTCGTGCGCACCAGGCGCGGCATGCCGTTGGGTTCCGTAACGGGGCGGGCGTCGGCGAGCGTCGCCAGCGACAGGTCGGGCGTCAGCAGTGCCCGGGTGAAATGTTGCAGGGTCACTATCATCTCTATTCGGTTTTGACGCTGATGGAACCTATGTTGAGCATGGCGACCAACTGGGCCGCCGAGGCGTTGTAGCTCATGCCGCGGAAGGGCGGGATCGCACCCGGGCCCTTGGCTTCGCGGATGGCCTCGTTGAAGACCGCGGGCATTTCGCTCGAGCAGTCGTAGAGCAGCGAGGCATACCGGTTGGTGTACCGGGCTTCGTGCGCCTCGGGGAAGAATACCGGCCGTTCGGTATCCCCGGCGGCGATATGGATGTTGATCAGCAGGACGTTGCCGTCGACGGTGCCCAGCGCCTTGATCTGGTCGCAGACCGCGCGCAGCTCCTCGTTGTCGCAGTCCGTGGCCTCGCCGTCGGTGATGTTGAAGACCACGGGCGGGAAACTTTCGGCGTTGGCCGTGCGGGAAGTCCAGCCTGCGGCTATGTCCCTCACGCGGCGCAGTGCCTCGCACATCGGCGTCTGCCCGGCCGACAGGGGCTTGATCCACGCAGGTGCGGGAATCTCCCGTAGGGCGATGCTGCCGTCGGGAAGCCGGTGTTCGATCACCTCCGTGTGCACCGGCATCTCCTGTGCCGCCAGGGCGCTGACAGGCACCAGATCCTCGCCTCCGGGCAGCAGCGAGCGTACCTCGTCGTCGCCCGAATAGCCGACCACGGCGATGTCGTAATAGTCGCGTACGCCGTCGCTGCGGCGTGCCCGTTCGACGAGCTCGAACAGCAGGTCGTTGGTGATGGTTGCAACCGCTTCGGCCTTGGTCATGCAGCGTCCCCGGAAGAGGATGCTTTCGGCCATCGACCCCGAGCCGTCTATGGCCAGGATGAATGCCGTGCGGTGGTTGCGTGTGATGCTCTGTGTATACATGTTGCGTCTATTTAAGTCCCCGGACGGAGTAGTAGTCGTCGCGTACTTCCCCTTCGTCGTCGCTGTCGAGGCCGTAGCTGACCGCCATGTCGAGCGAGCAGTCGCGGTCGCGGTCGGCGTCGGTCGTACGGCGCATCGTCGCGCGGGCGTTGCGCCCCGCCGCGATGGCCTCTTCTATCTCCGCCACGGTCGGGATGTGTCCCAGCAGCGATGCGTAGACCCCTTCGGCCCAGCTGTGGGCGTAGTCGTCGTAGTGGACGGAAAAGACCCTGAACCGGTTGTCCACCTCTTCGGGCGAGGCCAGTTCGCCGTGGTCTATGGCGTCGAGGATGGCCTCGACTTCGCGTTTGGTGATATACTGTCCGGCGATGTCGAGCCAGCGGCCGCTGCCGTCGTAGCGTTCCGCCGATTCCCCCCGGTCGAGCATCGCGCCCAGCGCCGCCACGATGAAACGGTTGTAGAGTCCGATGCCCCGTTTGAGGGCCGCCGCGCGGATGATCGCCTTCTGGTGGACGTACGTCGGGGCGTCGGGGTCTTCCTCTGCGATCGCGTGGAGCGTATCCACGGCCCTGAGCATTCCCGAGGTGATATAAGGGTTGTATTCTTCGAAGTTGATGACGTCGCGCCGTATGGTGCGGCGGTCGCGTGCAGGCCATTTCTCGATGTCGCGCACGGCGCCGTAGCTGGTGAGGTTCGCCCCGGGCATGAGCACCGAACGCCCCTCCTTTTCGATCAGGTATGAGTAGGGGAAGGCCGACGTGTCGTGGTGGAACGAGTGGTGCCCCATGATCATCGTGAAAGCCCCTTCCAGCGCGGGGGACATGATGTAGGCGCCGCTGGCGAACTTGCAGCCCCTGAGGTGCACCGCCTGGTGCACGGCGCCGCTCTTGAACAGGTGGTTGCTCTGGTTCGAGCCGCTGCCCGCGTTGAAAAACGAGAACATGCCGGCGATGAGCAGCGACGACTTGTGGTGCGAGACGGTGTAGGGCCCCGCGAAGATCGAGGCGGCCTCGCCGTTCTCGCAGTGCGAATTGGCGAAGAACAGCGATTCGGCCGCCGTGAAGGCCTTGTCCAGCCGGCAGCTTTCGCCCACGAAACAGCGTTCGACGATCGAGCCGTTGTCGATCCGGGCGTTTTCCGCGGCGATGAAGTCGTAGGCCTTGACGTCCACTCCGATGTGCGCGCCGTCGCAGACCGTGCCGTTTTCCAGTATCGAACAGCCGTCTACGGTGACGTTGTCGCCGATGCGGACTTCGCGGATGAACCTGGCGCCGACGATGCGGCTGCCTTTGCCGACCCTCCCCGTCTGCGAGGCGCGGGTTTCGGCATAGTCGTCGACCATCTTTTCCAGGGCCGCCATGGTCTGCGGGCGGTGACGGTAGACGGCCATCAGGTAGGCTGCCTGCGCCGAGAGGCGGTCGAATATCTTCACCGTGCGCCCTCCGCATTCGTTCATCGTCGCCACGCCCACGCCGTTCCCGAACGTGCTCCTGCGGCGGCATTCGAGTGCCGTGACCCCTTCGACGAGCGCCCCTTCGCCGATGTGGTAGTTGCGCACCCGTGAGCGGACGATGCGTGCTCCGGAGCCGACCACGACCTTGCCTTCCAGGTGGCTTTGCAGCAACTGGAAGGGGGTGAAATCGTCGGCGACCGACACCTGCGACCACGCTTCGGCCGAGGAGCCGAGCGACTCGACCGCGGCGATTTCCGCCGGTGTCATATTTCTGAATTGGGGCATCACAATCGTATTTAGCAGATGCAAATATAACGAATTACGGCAAAATTTCAAACTCGCGCCCTGCGCGGTCGATTTCCAGCCTGCGGCCGTCGCGGATGACTTTCGCACGGCCGTTGCGGAAGGGTTTTACGGCTTCGTACCCCGCGCATCGTATCCGGGTGCGCCCTTCGGTGTCGATGTAGTGCCAAGCCTGGCCCAGCCTGACGGCTGCAAACCCTTCGGTAAAGTCGAACCCGCTGTCGTAGAGCGGCGGTATGACGATCCGCTCCGGTGTCCTGTAACCCCACAGGCCGTTCCCGACGAACAGTTCCGGGAAAACTGCGCTACCGTCGTTCCGGGCGCCTCCGCCTTTGCCCGCAAACAACTCTCTGCCGCTTTTGCCTCCGCCTGTGTGCTTGTCCGCGCCGCACCCTGTATTTCCGGCTGGATGCCTCTCTGCGCCGCCGTCCGTGTCCCCGCTTTTGTCCCCGCCCGTATTCCCGGTTGTCTCTTCGCCTTCTCTCCCGCCGCACGGGGGCCCGCCAGTGCGTGCGGCCCATGCCAGCAACTCCGGCAGCCCGAACAAACGGGGCGTGGGTGCATACAGCAACCGTGCGATGCGGTACTGCACGGCCAGCCCTTCGCGTTCGAAAAGCGCGATGGCCTCGCGGAGCGCCTCGTCGGTGCGGATCTGCTGCGGGGAGAAGAGCAGCCCGTCGGCATCGGGGTAGCGTACGTACAAGGTGGGGTCGAGCGCCAGCGCATGAAGGGCCGTCGAGATCAGCGCCGCGGGGTAGTCGTCGAGCGAGGCGTTGAAGTCGCGGATCGTCCGTGCCGGGTGTTGGAAGGCCGCGGTACCCAGTTCGGGGCTCGCCTCCCCGGCGAATGCGGGCAGGTACATGGCATCGAGGTCGATCAGGTGCAGCCGCCCCGAGGGGTCTACGACAATATTTTCGGGTTTGAGGTCTCCGTGTGCCCAGTCGTCCGATGTAAGCCTTGCGGCCAGGCGGTCGAACGCCGCGGCCAGTTGCCCCAACCGTGTTGCGTCTTCTGCCGCGGCCGCCTCTGCGACGGCTTCGTGGAGCGTCGCGCCTTCGATCCAGTCGCCCAGTACGACGTCGACCCAAACCCCGCTCCGGGGCGAGTCGTAGAGGTACAGCTCCTGCGACAGCAGCCGTTCGCCGTAAATCTCCGCCAGGTGGCGCGGCGGATGCATGTAGCACCGCAGCGAGCGGATATGCCCTTCGTGGCGGACACGGAAGACGATGGCGCTGTTGCCTACGGTGTAGCACATGCGGCCCCGGCTGTCTCGGCATACCTCCATGCCGCCCAGGGTTTTCGTCAATCCGTGGGTGTCGGCCAGTGTCGTGAGGTATTGTCGCAGCGTGAACACGGTTTATTGGTTGTCTTGTTGCCGGGGTTGGAACCGAAGATTCCGGTTTGCAGGGTGGGGCGGCGAAAGCGGAGCCGCCTCCCGGCCTGGGCGAAGGTTCCCTGCTGCCTGCGGCGCCTGTGGAATCCGCGTCTTTCACCTCCAGTCCCGGCAGGTCGTGAAAAGTACCGCTGTCGGCCACCGTGGCAAGTTGGGCCAGGGCCACATAATACAGTAATACGGTATCCGGGTTTAAAAAAGCGGGGCTTTCCAGTCCCGCTTCGTGTTCGTCAGTGGCAGTCGCAGTGGCCGTCTCCATGGTCGCACCCGCCGCCGCAGTCATCCCCGCAGTCGCCGCATGAACAGCCGCCCTGCAAGTCTTCGGGCGTTACGTCGCGCACTGATACGACCTCGACGTCGAAATTGAGCGTCTTGCCCGCCATCGGGTGGTTGAAGTCCATCTTCACGGTTTCGTCGCCGACCTCCTTGACGATACCCATCATGCGGTTGCCCTGGTTGTCGCTCATCGGCACCTGCGAACCCACGAAGAGGATGTCTTCGGCCAGTTTGCCGTCGACCATGAATATATTTTTCGGCAGGTCTACCACGGCATCGGCGATCAGTTCGCCGTAGCCGTCCTTGGGCTCGAGGGTGAACGAGACGGCCTCGCCGATCTCCTTGCCCAGGATTGCCTCCTCGAATTTGGGAAGCAGCATGCCTGTCCCGAAGATGAATTCGAGTGGCTGTCCCGGGCGCGACTGGTCTGCGATTTGTCCGTCGACAGTGAGCTTGTAGTCCACGCCGACCATTTTGTTCTGTTCTACTTTCATTGTAATCTGATTAGGATTTATTGCATGTAATTGATTGGCAAAGATAGAAATTAAGTTCCGGATTTGCAATTACTGCGGAATTTATCTGGTTTTATGGAAGCTTATCTCCCTATTATGCTAAAATCGTGCAAAAAAAAATTATTTTCCGCTTCTGTTGCTTTCGGCCCGTTTCGTCGGGTTTGTCCGGGTGAAATGCCGGGGCCGGATACGTGCCGCGATGCTTACGGTGCCGGCAGGGCTGTTTTTCGCGGGGTGCCTCGGCGGAAGCCTGCGCGTCCCCGTCTTCCGTATCGCCGGTTTTACGGATGCGGGCTGTCGGAAAAATCCCCGGAATACGCAGCGGATTCCGGGGATCATTATTGTATGGCTTGCGGTGCCGGCGTGCGTGCCCGCGTTTTTGGTACGTAGTAGCCGGTTCGGGACAGCCTATTCGCAGTTGCGGCAGCAGAGGTTGCGGTCGCCGTAGCCGTTGTCGATCTTGGTCACGTAGGGGAAGAACTTCGCTTCGCGCACCCATGCGAGCGGGAATGCCGCCTCGGCGCGGGTGTAGGGATGCGTCCATTCGCCGGCGATCTCGGCGGCGGTGTGCGGCGCGTTGGCGACCACGTTGTCGGCCTGTCCCGCGGCGGCTTCGCACTCGCGCTTGATGCTCACCAGCGCTTCGATGAAGCGATCCATCTCGGCCTTGGGTTCCGATTCGGTCGGTTCGACCATCAGCGTCTCGTGCACGGGGAACGAGAGCGTCGGGGCATGGAACCCGTAGTCCATCAGGCGGTGGGCGATGTCGCCGCAGTCGACGCCGTAGTCCTTCTTGAAAGAGGTCAGGTCGAGGATCATCTCGTGTCCCACGCGGCCGGTCTCGCCCGAATAATAGGTGCGGTATTCCGGCGCCAGCGCCGAGGACATGTAGTTGGCGTTGACGATCGCCATTTCGGTGGCGCGGCGCAGCCCGTTTTCACCCAGCATCTTGATATAACCATAGGTTATGGGCAGCAGCATGGCGGAGCCCCAGGGGGCCGACGCCACGGCCGTGATGCCCTCGTCGCCGCCCGTCGGCATAACCGGATGCGAGGGGAGGAATGCCCTGAGGTGCTCGGCGACGCAGATCGGGCCTACGCCCGGGCCGCCGCCGCCGTGGGGCATGGCGAAGGTCTTGTGCAGGTTGAGGTGGCAGACGTCGGCGCCGATGTAGCCGGGGTTGGTCAGCCCCACCTGCGCGTTCATGTTGGCGCCGTCCATGTAGACCTGCCCGCCTGCGTCGTGCACGGCGTCCACGATCTCGCGGATGCGGCTCTCGAACACGCCGTGCGTCGAGGGGTAGGTGACCATCAGCCCGCACAGCTCCGAACTGTATTCCCCGGCCTTGGCCTTGAGGTCTTCGACGTCGATGTTGCCCTTGTCGTCACAGGCCACCGTGACGATCTTCATGCCGGCCATGGCGGCCGACGCGGGGTTGGTGCCGTGGGCCGAGGCCGGGATCAGCACCACGTTGCGGTAGCCCTGTCCGCGGCTCTGGTGGTAGGCGCGGATCACCATCAGCCCGGCGTATTCGCCCGCAGCGCCCGAGTTGGGTTGTAGGGAGCAGGCCGCGAAGCCCGTGATCGTCGCCAGGTCGTTTTCCAACTCCGTGATTAACTGCATGTAACCTTCGGCCTGGTCGGCCGGGGCGAAGGGGTGCATCATCTGGAAGCCCGCCAGCGAGAGCGGCTGCATGAGCGCCGCGGCGTTGAGCTTCATGGTGCACGAACCTAAAGAGATCATCGAATTGGCGAGCGAGATGTCCCTCAGTTCGAGCTTCTTGATGTAGCGCATCAGGTCGCTTTCCGAGCGGTAGGTGTTGAAGACCGCCTCCGAGAGATAGGCCGTGCGGCGGCGCAGGGCGGCCGGCACGCGGCTTTCGGTGACGGGCTTTACGGCCTTGGCTTTCCTGCCTTTGGCGGTGGCGAAGATGCGTATTACCTCGGCGACCTCTTCGGGGGTGGTCACCTCGTCGAACGACATGCGCACGGAGCCTTCGGTGGGGTAGTAGAAGTTGATGCCGCTTTCGAGTGCCAGCGACTGCACGACGGCGGCTTCGGCCGAGACTTCGAGCGTGTCGAAGAAGTCTGCGGCGGCGAGTTTGTAATCCATCGCCTGGAGTGCGTCGGCGACCGTTGCGGCGGCCAGGTGGGCCGTGTCGGCGGCGCGTTTCAGCCCCTCGGGGCCGTTGTAGACGCAGTAGAAGCCTGCCATCGAGGCCATCAGCGCCGAGGCGGTACAGATGTTCGACGTGGCGCGTTCGCGCTTGATATGCTGTTCGCGCATCTGGAGCGCCATGCGCAGCGCCTTGTTGCCGAGGCGGTCGACCGAGACGCCAATGATGCGGCCGGGCATGTTGCGCTTGTAGGCCTCGCGCGTGGCCATGTAGCCTGCGCCGGGGCCGCCGAAGCCCATCGGGGTGCCCAGGCGTTGCGTCGAGCCGACGGCGATGTCGGCACCCCACTCGCCGGGGGATTTGAGCAGCGCCAGCGAAAGCAGGTCGGCGGCGGCCGTGACCAGCACGCCCTTGGCATGTGCCGCGGCCGTGAAGTCCGTATAGTCGCGTACGGCGCCGTTGGCGGCCGGGTACTGGACGATGGCGCCGAACTCCTTGCCCGTGAAGCTGTATTCGTCGTATTCGTCGACGATCAGTTCGATGCCGAACGGTTCGCTGCGCGTGAGCAGCACGTCGAGCGTCTGCGGGAAAATGTTGCGGTCGACGAAGAGCTGGTTGCGACCCTCCCTGACCGCTTCGCGCGGGCGCAGCGCGAACATCATCAGCATGGCCTCGGCGGCGGCCGTGCCCTCGTCCAGGAGCGAGCAGTTGCCGATCTCCATGCCCGTGAGCGAGATCACGGCGGTCTGGAAGTTCAGCAGCGCCTCGAGACGGCCCTGCGAGATCTCGGCCTGGTAGGGCGTGTAGGAGGTGTACCAGGCGGGGTTCTCGAAGACGTTGCGCACGATGGCGGCCGGGACGGCGCAGGGGTAGTAGCCCATGCCGATGAACGATCTGAGGCAGCGGTTGCGGTCGGCCAGCGAACGGATGTGGGCGGCGAATTCGTATTCGCTCATCCCTTCGGCCGGCAGCGCGAGCGGCTTCTTGAGCCGGATGGACTGGGGGATGACCTGCGAGATCAGTTCGTCGACCGACTTTGCGCCGATCACTTCGAGCATGGCTTTGAGGTCTTTTTCGTTGCTGACGCCGATGTGGCGTTCGGAAAACTTGTCGAACATATTTGTCATCAATTGGTTATTGTGGTCGGATGCGCCGGGCGGCGCGTAATCTCCATGCAAAAATACTATTTTTACGAAGACCGCAAGCGTCTGCCGGGTTTATATTTTCCCCGTGGCGCAGGGATACGCCTCCGTCGGTCGTAGCCGGCCGCGCTGGCACCCGCAGGCCGCGAAACGGGGAGTTGCGGCGGACACCCGTGGGGCGGCAGGCGAGGGCGTCTGTCCGGCGGGGCTTGCCGGAGTCAGTACTTGAAACTGCTGCCGCCGATGAACTCCCGGATGATAGACGTGGGCGGGATCTCGTCGGGCGGGATGGGGGTGAAGTTTTTCAGGAACTTCAGCATGCGCCGCGCCTCGTCGTACTCGGGTACCGTGTCGGGAACCTCGCGGAGGATCTTTTCGGCATAGGGGCGCAACACCGAGATTTCGTAGAAGAGCGACGAGTTGAGCATGACGTCGGCGTTTTCCTGGTAGGGGAAGATGTGCTTCTCCTCGCCGCGGCGGACGGAGCCCCAGCGCGAAAGCGTCGCCACGGCATCGGCGCCGCGTTGCGTATAGTCGCGCGTGAGGCGGCGCAGCAGGCGGTTGTCGGTCGTGGCGATGCGCGAGAGGTTGTCCATCGCCACCGACGTGAAGCACGAGATGTAGATGCGGAATTTCTGCGCTTCGGGGACGCTCGGGGTGAGGCGCGGGTTGAGCCCGTGGATGCCTTCGACGATCAGGATCGAGCGTTCGTCGAGCGTCAGCGGGTTCTTGTGCCACGTGCGGCGCCCCGTGATGAAGTCGTAGCGCGGGATGTCGACGCTTTCGCCGCGCATCAGGCGGCAGAGGTGGTCGTTGAACAGGCCGAGGTCGATGGCTTCGAGTGCCTCGTAGTCGTAATTGCCGTCGGCGTCGCGCGGGGTCTTTTCGCGGTCGACGAAGTAGTCGTCGAGCGAGATCAATACCGGGTGCAGCCCCAGCACGCCGAGCTGGATGCCCAGCCGTTTGGCCGAGGTGGTCTTGCCGCTCGACGAGGGGCCCGAGATGAGCACCATGCGCACGCCGCGCGAGATGTTGGCGTCGTAGATCGTGTCGGCGACCCACGCGAACTTGCGTTCGTGGAATGCCTCGGCCAGTTTGATCATCCCGCCCGCGTCGCCCGCGAGCACCTTGGAGTTGACGGCGCCCACGGTGGGCACGCCCATGATCCGCACCCAGGACTGGTATTCCTGGAAGATGCCGAACATCTTTTCCTGCTCGACGTTCGTGTTGAGCCGGTCGGGCGCCGTGCGCAGCGGCAGGGCGAGGTAGAACCCGTTGTAGTAGGGTTCGATGCCGAACCGGTCGATGAAGCCCGTTGAGGGCGCCAGCGCGCCGTAGAAATAACCGTCGGTGTCGCCGAGCGTATAGAGGTCGCTGTAAAGCCGCGGGCGGGTGTCCAGCAGGGCGATCTTGTCGGTGAGCCCCTGGGCCGCATAGCGGGCGCGGACTTCGCTCGTGAGGATCTTCATGCGGCTGATCGGCAGGTCTTGCGCCACCAGGTAGCGCATGCGCCCTTCGAGTGCCGCGGCCTGTTCGTGTGAGAACTCGTCGATGCCTTCGACCTCGCAGTAAAAGCCGTTCTGTCCCATCGAATGGCGGATGTGGAGCGTCTTGCCCGGAAAGAGGTCGCGTACGGCCTTTTGCAGGATGAACCACGACGTCCGCTGGTAGACGCGGATGCCGGAGAAGGAGGTGATGTCCACGAAGCGGACGCTCACCGGGGTATATATTTTGTAATACAACTCCTTGATGCGGTTGTTGACCAGGGCGGCCAGGAACGGGTAGGGGCCCGGTGCGACCCGCTTTGCGACCTCGGAAAGCGGGGTGCCCATCGGCACCTCGACCTTGCCGCCGAGGTTTTCGCATATGATTTCGATGATATTCGTCATAGATTTTCAGGATTGAAACCATGTAAAGATATGAATAATTTATAACTTTGACAAACTAAAACCTGTGTTATGAAAGGAATGCTGAGGATGGGGCTGGTCGCCGTTGCGGCGCTCGCCGCGGCCTGCGCCCCCCGCGAAAGGACGCTCGTATTGCTGTCGACGAACGACATGCACGCAAAGATACAGAACTTCCCGCGGCTGGCGTCGGCCGTCGAGGCGTGCCGCGATACGGCCCGGCTGGTGGTGCTGGTCGATGCCGGCGACCGCTGGACGGGGAATGCCTATGTGGACATGGCGCCGACGCCCGGTATGCCGATGATCGCCCTGATGAACGAACTGGGGTATGACGTGGCGACGCTGGGCAACCATGAATTCGACCACGGGCAGGCGTTCCTGGGGCGGATGATCGACAGCATGGACTTCGAGGTGGTCTGCGCCAATGTGGTGAGCGACACCTGCACCTTCCCGCAGTTGCCGCCCTACACGATCGTCGACCGGGACGGGATCCGGATCGGGTTTGTCGGCGTGGTGACCAACTACGAGGGCCCGGGGCATCCGGCGGGCAATGAATCGAGTTTCGCGGGGCTGGAGTTTCCCGATCCGCAGGCGATGGCCCTGAAATATGCCGCGGAGCTGCGGCCCGAGTGCGACGTGCTGGTACTCGTGTCGCACATGGGCGACGACCGCGATGCGGAACTGCTCGCCAAGGGGCAGTCGCAGTACGACGTGGTGATCGGCGGGCATACGCACGAAGAGGTCGATACGCTCATCGGCGGCACGCTGCTGACGCAGACGGGCAAAGACCTGCGGAACATCGGCGTGACGACCGTACGGATGAAGGGGAATAAGGTCGCAGGGGTCGATTACCGGATCGTCCCGCTCGCCGATTACGAGCCGGATATCCTCTACCAGAAACAGGTCGAGGCTTACTATGCCGACCCGGAGCTGAACAAACCCGTCGGGCGTTTTGGCAATGCCGCCGACAAGTGGGGACTTGCCAACTGGATGGCCGCGGCGGTCGCCGACGAGGCCGATGCCGACGTCGGTTTCTACCACATCGGCGGCGTGCGCCTCGATTCGATCCCCGCGGGCGGGGTGAGCGCGGCGAAGGTATACGGACTGGAGCCGTTCGGGACGCTGGTGGCCCGGATGGAGATGACGCCCGCCCAGATGCGCCGCATGATCGTGTCGAAGTACAACGACCCGGTGAACGCCAAGGAGGCGCACCGCATCGACCTGATTTCGACCATGCCCTATGTGATCGTCACCGATGCGGCGGACAACGCCCTCGACGTGCAGTTCCCGAAGCTGCGCGAGGGGCGGAAGTACAAGGTCGCCGTGAGCGACTACATTTACCGGAATTACAAGGATATGGAATATACCGGCGGGGAAATCACCGACGAGAAGGTGGCCGACATCCTGCTCGAAGGGCTCAGGGACGACAGCCCGCTGAAGATCGACAACACGCCGCGGCAGCGGGTGGTTCGCAAATAGGCGCCGCGGAAGCCGCCGGGCCTCGTCCGCGGAACGCAAATAACCGCCTGATTTTTTGCAGATTCGCAAAAAACCGTTACCTTTGTAGCCCTCACGTATGCGCGTAAGGCGCGCTGTGGGGGCTACGGGTTTAATTATTAATCATTTAACGAGCGATTGTATCGCAAAAAGAATTTCCATCATGGAAGAAACGAAAAATGTAGTCACGAACGAGAATTTCGACTGGAACGCGTATGAGAACGACCTGGGGGTCTATGACCATCCCAAGGAGGAGATCGCAGAGGCTTACGACAAGACGCTGTCGAACGTCAATGTCGGCGAGGTCGTGGAAGGCACCGTTACGGGCATTACCAAGCGCGAGGTTCTCGTGAACATCGGCTACAAGAGCGAGGGTGTCATTCCCGTTTCCGAGTTCCGCTACAACCCCGACCTGAAGGTCGGCGACAAGATCGAGGTCTATGTCGAGTCGGCCGAGGACAAGGGCGGACAGTTGGTTCTTTCGCACAAGAAGGCACGTCAGCTCAAATCGTGGGATCGTGTGAACGAGGCCCTCGAAAAGGACGAAATCATCAAGGGTTACATCAAGTGCCGCACCAAGGGCGGTATGATCGTCGACGTATTCGGCATCGAGGCGTTCCTGCCCGGTTCGCAGATCGACGTGAAGCCCATCCGCGACTACGACGTATACGTGGACAAGACCATGGAGTTCAAGGTGGTGAAAATCAACCAGGAGTTCCGCAACGTGGTCGTTTCGCACAAGGCGCTCATCGAGGCCGAACTCGAAGCGCAGAAGCAGGTTATCATGTCGAAACTCGAGAAGGGCCAGATCCTCGAGGGTACCGTCAAGAACATCACCTCGTACGGCGTATTCGTCGACCTGGGCGGTGTGGACGGCCTGATCCATATCACCGACCTCTCGTGGGGCCGCGTGAACCACCCCGAAGAGATCGTGGCGCTCGACCAGAAGATCCAGGTCGTTATCCTCGATTTCGACGACGCCAAGAAGCGTATCGCATTGGGCCTGAAGCAGCTCACCCCGCATCCGTGGGAGGCGCTCGACCAGAACCTCAAGGTCGGCGACAAGGTCAAGGGCCGCGTGGTCGTGATGGCCGACTACGGCGCATTCGTGGAGATCGCCCCCGGCGTCGAGGGGCTGATCCACGTTTCGGAGATGTCGTGGAGCCAGCACCTGCGTTCGGCGCAGGAGTTCATGAAGGTCGGCGACGAAGTCGAGGCCGTCATCCTGACGCTCGACCGCGAGGAGCGCAAGATGTCGCTGGGCATCAAGCAGCTTACGCCCGATCCCTGGGAAAATATCGAAACCAAGTATCCCGTCGGCACGAAGTGCACGGCCAAGGTGCGCAACTTTACCAACTTCGGTATCTTCGTCGAGATCGAGGAGGGTATCGACGGCCTGATCCACATTTCCGACCTGAGCTGGACGAAGAAGGTAAAGCACCCCGGCGAATTCACGTCGGTGGGCGCTGATATCGACGTCGTGGTGCTCGAGATCGACAAGGAGAACCGCCGTCTGTCGCTGGGCCACAAGCAGCTTGAGGAGAACCCCTGGAACGAGTTCGAGAACCAGTTCTCGGTAGACAGCATCCACGAGGGTACGATCACCGAGATGACCGACAAGGGCGCAGTCGTCGCACTGGGCGAGAACGTGGAGGGCTTCTGCCCCGCACGCCAGCTCACCAAAGAGGACGGCACGACGCCGAAGGTGGGCGACAAGCTCGACTTCAAGGTGCTCGAGTTCTCGAAGGCTACCAAGCGTATCACCCTTTCGCACCTGCGTACGTACGAGGAGGCCAAGCGTGCCGAAGTGGCAGCCGAGAAGGCTGAGAAGCGTGCCGCCGCCGATGCTACGAAGTCGACCGTGAAGAAGATCAACGCTTCGGTCGAGAAGACGACGCTGGGCGACATCGCAGGTCTGGCCGCGCTGAAGAGCGCCATGGAGGCTGCCGAGGCGAAGAACGCCAAGAAGGCTGCCAAGGAAGAGAAGGCCGAGGAGTAATCCCCGTACGGAGGGACGGTGCAGCCGTCCGCCGATATATCGAAAGAACCGCAGGCGTTACGCCTGCGGTTCTTTTTTTGTGGGCGCGTTTGTGGGCGCGGGGGAAGGAGGGGCAGTTGGTCGCGGTTGGGAAAAGGATTGCGGGGCGGGGGGCGGGTAGACTTGGGCGAAGGATAGGCCGGGAGCGGTGAAGGACTGCGGCGGGTTGAGGCGGAGGACAGGGCTTTTCGCCCCACTCCGGGAAAGTTTGCCGCCGATTTCTTGGACGCGTGGCGATAACTCCGTATATTTCAGGCCGAATCGTAAAATATAATCAGGAACTAAATATAATCATGAACGGATACCGCGCCTTATGAAAAAGCTGATATTATCCCTGTTTTCGCTGTTTTCGGTGTTTGCGGGTGTCCCGCACTGCCTGGGGAATCCTGCCTCCGAGGAGGTTCGGGCGTCGCAGCCCAACCGGGAGAGGCGGCACGGGGCTTACTCGAAGGATAACTGGACGGTGTATTACGAGGGCAGGAAGGTGAAGGGCGCTTCGGCATCGTCGTTCACGGATCTCGGCGGCGGGTACGGTAAGGACGACTGGACGGTGTTCTACCGCGGCCGGAAGGTGGAAGGGGCGTCGGCCTCGTCGTTCGAGAGCCTCGGGAACGGGATGGGGAAAGACAACTGGCATACCTACCACTACGGGGAGCGGGATGACGGGAGCGCGTTGTCGGGCGAAAGGCTGGGCGGCGGTTACTCGAAGGACAGCTGGACGGTGTATTACCGCGGCCGGAAGGTGGACGGGGCGTCGGCGATGACCTTCGAGAGCCTCGGGAACGGATACGGAAAGGATGCCTGGAAGGTATTTTACAGGGGCGGAGCGGTGAAGGGCGCCTCGGCACAAACGTTCGAAGAACTCGGGGAAGGATACGGGAAAGACGCCTGGAAAGTCTATTACCGGGGGAAAGAGCTGCCGGGGGCGTCGCCCGGTTCGTTCGAAGTGCCGCGCGACAGGTGGTGAGAAATGGCCGCCACCGCTATAACGGCAGTGCCCTTCCGAACGGAAAGGCACTGTTTTTGTTTCCCGCAGGGTAAACTCCGAGACGGAATGAGCAGATTCAAGCCCCACATCGCCCTGCTGATATGCAATATCGTATGGGCCATGGACTACCCGTTTTACAACATCGTATTGCCGCACTATGTCCACCCGATGGCCATGGTGGCGGGGTCGCTGGTCGTCACGGCGCTTTTTTCGCTCGTGCCGCTGCTGTGGCAGAAGGCCGAACGGGTCGCGCGCGCCGACATCCGCAAGCTGATCGGCGCCGCGCTGCTGATCGGCGTGCTGCGCAAGGTATTCATCATGTACGGACTTTCGATGACTTCGCCCATCGACGGATCGATCATCGACACCATCGTCCCGCTGCTGGTGCTGCTGCTCTCCGTATTGCTGGGCATGGATCGCTTCACGGAGCTCAAGGTCGCGGGGCTGCTGCTCGGCATGGCGGGCGCCGTGGCGGTGGTGCTGACGGGCGCCTCGTCGTCGCACCAGCATTCGCATGTCTGGGGCAACGTGATGATCATGCTGTGCGCCTGCGCCACGGCGCTGTACATGGTCTGGTTCAAAGCCCTGGTTGCCAGGTACCGCATCACCACCGTGCTGCGCTGGGTATATTGCGTGGCGGCCGTCGTTGCGCTGCCCTTCGGGCTAAAGGAGATCATCCACACCGACTATGCCGCCATAGCCGGCCATGCGCTTTTCCCGACGCTCTTCGTGCTGACGGTGCCGACCTACCTGCCGAACCTGATGCTGAATTATGCGCTCAAGAGTGTGCCGGCCACGGTGTCGAGCATCTATACCTACCTGCAGCCTGTGCTGGCGATCGCCATTTCGGTCGGGATGGGGCTGGACAAGCTGCATGCCGATA
>OGYF01001444.1_pt1 | contig 20169 bp, 11 predicted proteins | sample 1576451 | NCBI WGS metagenome assembly OGYF01 (sample SAMEA3541505, study PRJEB24748) | human gut metagenome | biome: human gut; feature: human-associated habitat; material: faeces | place: China | collected 2012
CATCGAGTTCACGCGATGAAAGGTTGTCGTAAATCAGCTTGTTCAGTTTCAGCATGAACTCCTCGTCCAGGTTGTTTGTCTGTAAAGGGGTTGCTTCCGGAGGAAGTAAATGGCTTTCTTTATACTTCTGCCTGATCGCTTCCCTGTTTTTTAGCTGGTTACTGATGACTGCCAGTAATAATTCCATATCGAAAGGCTTTGCCAGATAAGCGTCCGCTCCCAGTTTGTATCCTATTGTCGTGCTGTCCAGATCCCCCCTGGCAGTTAGGAGTATAACGGGAATATGGCTGGTTGCCATGTCTTCCTTGATCTTTTTACACAATTCATAACCGTTCATCTTCGGCATCATAATGTCGCTGACAATGATGTCCGGATGCTTCTGGTTAATTATTTCAATGGCCTCTTCTCCGTCGCCTGCCACATAGACATTTTTGAATGATTCCTGTAAGGATTCTTTCAGGAACGAACTTAATTCCTTCTTGTCTTCTACGATGATGATAGAATAATGGTTTGTAGAGAATGTTTCCGTTTCGGATGGGGATTCAACCGGGAACCATACGTCTTGCCGGTTTTCTTTTTCTATGTTTTCATTCTCGGCATCGAGTGGCAGTTCAAAGAAGAAAGTGGCTCCGCAGTCTTCATTGTTCATGGCACCGATCGTTCCTTTGTGCCTTTCTATCAGTGCTTTGGAGAAAGAGAGTCCTATCCCGCTTCCCGACTGGTCGTGGTTACCCTGATAGTAGCGGGTAAAGAGTTTATTGGCATCGAGATTGCCCAGACCGATTCCCTGGTCGGCTACGCTTACCCGGATTTTATCATCCAGTAATTCGCTGGATACGGTGATCGTTGTGTCCGAAGGGCTGAACTTCAGCGCATTCATTAATAGGTTCGATAAGACGGTCGTACATTTGGGACCGTCGAACGAAACTTGTCCGATATGTTCATCCAGTTGGTAGTCTATCCGGATATGGCGGGCTTCCAGTTCGCTTTCAAAATCTTTGGCGACGGAAATAATCCATTCGTTCAGTTGATGGGGCGTTTTGTGCAACGTATTCTTCGCCTCCTTCAGGCTGCTCATATCCAATACCATATTGATGGTGTTCCGCATGTCCAGCACCTGTTTGTATATGCCGGATAATTGTCCTTTCAGATTTTCCGGTTCATTCCAGCTGTTTTTGTCGAGTATCCTTTTCAGAGGTGCGTAAATCAGTGTTAGCGGGGTACGCAGTTCATGGCTGATGTTGATGAGGAAGCGTACCTTTTCCTCATTCATCTTATTGGTGTGCTCTTTCATCTGCCATTTCATTTTCCGGTTTCTGCGCCGCCTTGCTATGCGTTCGGACCAGAAAAGAAAGAGGATTAACAGGATGATGAAAATGACAAAGACGTAGGGGCGTTGATACCAGGGAGGTGTTACCGTGATATGAAGTACTTCGACCGGTTCGCTCCATTCCCCGCTTTTTGAGTTGCAGGACACCAGGATGGAGTAGTTGCCCGGAGCCAGCATACGCAGTGAAAGGACATGGTTGTATGTTTCGGTGTATTGTTGATCGGTTCCGTTAATCATATAACGGTATAGTTTGCTGCGGAACACATCTTTTTCCATCGAGATGACTTTTATTTCAATGGAGCTGTGCGTATGAGGAATCGTTATCCGGTTACGGCCGTTTTCCAACTGGTCGATACAGGAGTTCCCGTTCAGCAACACATCCATCAGCCTGACTTCGGGCAGCGGCTCTTCTTTGGTCGGTATGTTTTTATTGATACGCAGCAATCCGGAGGCGCCACCCAGATAGATATAATCGGAGATGGACGAAACCTGGTATTTATAGATGAACTCATTCGTCGTATAACCGTCCGATTCTCCCCAGGAGGCGAAACGTTTCTTTTTGAGATCGTATGAGAATAACATATTGCGGGCACCGATCCAAAGACGTTCCTGTTCGTCCAGTAGCAAGGTAGAGACACTGTTGAACAGTTTGGTTTCAATCTTGGTGAATTCCTTTGTGTTAGAATCGAAATAACCGAAGCCATATTCCGTTCCGATCCAGAAAATACCGTTCTTGTCGCGTGCTACCGCTTTGATCGCTTCATGTCCTCCGATGCTGAGGAGGGTATGTAGCGTGTCGCTGCCGTGATATACTTCATACAGGTTGTTGCTTTGGATGATAAAAGCTGATTTATCGTCGGCACAAACCATTTTCATCGGACCTACGGCCAGCTTCTTCCCGTCTATCTTCAGGAAAGAGAACTTCCCGGTCCGGAAACTATGGCTGACTGCATTTTTACCCAGAAAATAAGCCCATTCGTCGGTAACCCTATAAGCCAATGAGGCATTTCCTCCGTGAAACTGGTCGACTGTTGTGGCTTCGTCGATCAGATAGAAAGGACGGTGGTAGTTTCCTGTTTCTTTATTAAAGAGATACATACCTTTGGTATATAGGGAAACGAGCAGTTCTGAGTCTGAATAATCAGTTATGGATACGACTTTATCTCCGTAAGTGGATGGATAATGTTTGAAGGTATCGGTGTAAGGATCGTATTGGTTGATACCGCCTCCGTCTGTCCCCAGCCACAAGCGGCCCCGTTTGTCTTCGTGGATACTGATGACTGATATATCGCTCAATCCGTTGGTATTGCTGCGCGGAACATCCGTATATGTTTTCATGAAAACTTCTTTGATACCGATCATACCGCCTCTGACTGTCCCTACCCAGATATTATCCTGTTTGTCTTTATAGATGCATTTGACGGAATTTACGGGGAGCGTGTTCCTGTCTCCCGGTGTATGGACAATGGCAGTGATATCGGATGTGTTTTCCATATCCATAATATTGATTCCTCCGCCATCAGTCGTTATCCAGAGTTTATTGTTTATTTCCAGAAAGTCAAGAACCAGATTATTATTCAATCTGGAATTTCCCGTATGGATATGGTAAAGCTCTTTCCCATCCGGGGCGTAACAAACGAAGCCTTTATTATAGGAAGAAAGATAAAGCCTTTTCTTACTATCCAGATAAACCGCATTCAGGTCTCCCGTTTGGATCGGATAATCGGTAGGAGTTATCTGATCGGTAACCGGGTTGTATCTGAGGATACCGTTTCTGCGTGAGATAAGCAAGACTTCGTCCTTGTCCCAGGGACGTATATAATAAGGTACGAAATCGGATGAATCTTTTTGAACGACCGGCCTTTTGCGAAAGGTCCGACTCTTGCCGTCATAGATATATAGTCCTTCATCCGCAGTGAAAAGGATGGAGCCGGAGAATGTATGGAATGAATTTGTTGTGATTATCTTATCTTCGAATTTGACAGGGCGGAATGAGTCGCTGCTTTTATCGTATAAGGTTAATCCGTTGTTGGTAGAAACCCAGATATTGTTCAATGAATCTTCCGCGATGAAATAGATCGTATTTCCCGGCAGGGAATAAGGGTTATCCTTTTCATGGAAATAACTTTTCATATCGTAACGGTCGAAACAACTCAATCCGGAGGCCGTCCCGATCCATATCAATCCTTTATTGTCTGCCAGGATACAATTGACTGTTGTTTGCGATAAACCTTTGTCCAGATTCAGCTGCTGGAAAAAATAGCTGGGAGTTGCTCCTTTTGTATATCCTATACAGAAGTAAAACAAAAACAGGAATTGTAATAATTTTATAATAGGGATGCTTCTCATCGTACTTTATTTCTAATAAGTGCAAATGTAATAAAACTGATCTAAAATAGAAAACATTTGGTGTAAACAGAATTTTAGGATGGTTCTTGACATGAAAAGTACGTTTGTTGACATCGGTATGTCTCGGAAAGTGCAACTTTGCCTTTGCAAATATTAACTAAACAGAGCGTGCTTATGAAATAGGGTAAATTTAATGTTATTGGATATAGGTGAATTTGAAAAAACTTACCTGTCTTGAGAATTAAATTATGTTGTTTACTAAATTTATTGTTTTATGAAAAAATCTTTTCTAACATTCTTACTGATGTTGTTTTGCTTGGCAGGTTTTGCTCAGCAAACAGTAACGGGGGTTATCCTCGAAGAGGCAACCTCCGAACCTTTGGCCGGAGCAGCTGTTCAGGTGAAAGATTCACAGAACGGTACGATTGCTGATGCCGATGGCCGTTTTTCTATCTCGGTATCACCCGGACAAACATTATTAATATCTTATATTGGTCTGATTCCTCAGGAAATCCTGGTAAAGGAAGGTATGAAGGATTTGACAATTAAAATGCTTAGTGATGCAGTTGATATTAATGAAGTAGTCGTTGTCGGTTATGGCGTACAGAAGAAAGTGAATCTGACCGGTTCCGTATCTTCCGTTAAGGGAGATGTGCTGGAACGTCGTCCTGTTGCCGATGCCGTACAGAGTTTGCAGGGGATGGTTCCGGGTTTGCTGGTAAGCAATTCCGATGGTGGCCGCCCGGGTGGAACTGGTACTTTGACATTACGCGGACAAGGTAACCTGGATAATAATGCAGCCCCTTACGTCTTGGTCGATGGCGTGGAAATGAGCCTCACCGATGTAAACCCCAGTGATATTGAAAATATATCCGTATTAAAGGATGCGGCTGCTTGTGCCATCTACGGTGCACGTGCCGCTTACGGTGTGATTCTTGTCACGACAAAGAAAGGGGAAGAAGGTAAAATGCGTATCAACTACCAGGGTACGGTCGGTTGGAGTACGCCGACTGTTCTGCCGGATATGGTCAATTCGTATGATTTTGCACAGTACTGGAATGCCGGTGTAACCAATGCCGGTTCTCCGCGTTTGTACAGCGATGAGAAACTAGCTTTGTTACAGCAGTATATCAATGATCCGAGTAGTGTCGATCCGTGGTTCGAACTGCCTGCCAATTCCAATATGAACCCGGCTTTCGAAAACTCGGAGTCTGGTGTCGGTAATGTGAATTATTTTGATTTGCATTATAAGAACTGGGCGTTTAAACAGAATCATAATATCAGCCTGAGCGGTGGTGGTAAGGCTGCACAATATTATATTTCAGGTGGTTACTATTCGGAAGACGGAATCCTCCGTTATGCCGATATGGATTATAAACGGTACAATTTTGCAGCCAATGTTACTTCGCAGCTGACTAGTTGGATGAAGTTGAAAGTGAATACCAAATTCATGCATTCTGACCAGAATACTCCGTTTGGTGACGGTGGTATCAGCGAAGGTTTCTATCATTCACTGGCGCGTTTCCGTCCTACTGTTTCTCCGGTCGACCCGAACGGTCATTTCACGGAACTGACAATGATCCCTTATCTACAGAGCGGAACCTATACAAATACACAGCGTGATAATATGAATATCACAGCCGGTCTGGATATTCAGCCTGTTAAAAACTGGTTTATATTCTTCGACTATACCTATAAATTAGGTAATAAAGAATATGAAGCACTGAATGTCAGTCCGCTTATTTATGGTGCCGACGGTGTAAGTACTTCAAAAGGTGTTCGTTCGGAATTAGGAATGTCTCCTGATGGTAAATTTACCCGCAGCTATGACCGTACACGTTATCAGTCGATCAATTTGTATACAAATTACCTTTTCAGCTTGGCTGAAAAGCACAACTTTACAGTAATGGCCGGTTTCCAGGAAGAAGATTATAACTACAGCCTGATGAAAAACTCTATTACCGGCCTATACTCAACCAGTAACCCGAATGTCGGTATGGGAACCGGCGACAAGACTGTCATCGATACCCGTAACGGTTGGGCAACCCGTGGTTTCTTCGGACGTATCAATTATGATTATGACGGACGTTATCTGGTTGAACTGAACGGACGTTACGACGGTTCTTCCCGTTTTGCTTCCGGCAACCGTTGGGGATTCTTCCCTTCTGTTTCTCTGGGATGGAATATTACACGCGAACAATTTATGAGTTCCGTAACAGATGTACTGTCAAACCTGAAACTGCGTGCTTCCTATGGTTTACTGGGTAACCAGGCCGGTGCCGCCTTATATACTTTTGCTGCAACAATGGAATTGAATAATAAATTGGGCAATTATATTTTCTCTGACGGACGTCATATCTTTACACGGGCTCCGGGTGTTGTGAATCCGACTACTACCTGGGAAAAGGTGGAAAGTAAGAATATCGGTCTTGACTTTGGTTTCTTCGGAAATGCTTTGACCGGTACACTCGATGTATTCCAGCGTGATACAAAAGATATGTTAGGTCCCGGCGTCGACTTCCCGGATATCTTCGGAGCGGATGCACCTAAGACCAATAATGCACGGATGAGAAACCGCGGTTGGGAGCTTGCCCTGAATTATCGCGGACAGATCGGTAGCGATATTCAGTATACGATCGGTGGTTCAATCTCTGATGCGACTTCAGAAGTAACGGAATATGCCAACCCGACCGGAACAAATCCAAAAGAAAACTGGTATACCGGTAAAAAGGTTGGCGAAATCTGGGGGTATCGTGCCGACGGCCTGATCCAGACACAGGAAGAAGCAGATGCTTATAATGAAAAGTATGACCTGTCATTTATCAGTGGTAAGCCCTGGACTCCGGGTGATGTGAAATATCGTGACCTGAATAATGATAATAAGATCAATAACGGGACAAATACATTGGATGATATGGGCGATATGACGGTAATCGGTAATACGACTCCGCGCTATCAGTACACAGTCAACGGTTCTATCAGTTGGAAAGGCATTAGCCTGAGCATGATGTTCCAAGGAGTCGGCAAGCGTGACTGGAATCCGGAAACTCAGGCTTATTTCTGGGGAAGCGGTCCGTATGCACAGGTCACTGTATTTAAGGAACATCTGGATTATTGGAGTGAATCGAATCCGGGAGCTTATTATCCGAAGCCCTATATCCATACGGCAGGCGGTGTTGTTCCGTTCCGTGATAAAACAATGACTACCAGCGACCGGTACATTCAGAGTGGTGCTTATTGCCGTTTGAAGAACCTGACAATCAGCTATGACCTTCCTACTATCTGGACGAATAAAGTCGGTATGCAGAAAGTACAGGTATTCTTCTCTGGTGAAAACCTGTTGACCTTTACAAAACTGAAAGGTATGTTTGATCCGGAAGCGATCTATACAAAGAACGACTACACCAGTGAGGGTGGTAAGAACTATCCGATGAATCGTGTAGTATCCGTGGGTTTGGTTGTTAACTTATAATTTGAAGATCTTATGAAAAAAAGAAATATATTTTTAGGCATGATTCTGGCTTTCAGCCTTACCTCTTGCTTCGATATGGATAAAATGCCGGAAGGCGTACTTTCGACGGCGCAGCCTTTCAGCAGTACAGGTGAAATGAGAAATTATCTGGACCAGTTTTATCAGACAGGCAATCCGAAATATGGAGATGATAAAATAAAAGTAAATTTCGGAGACGGTCTGCGGGTACAGGATTTTGGTGCCGGTGGCGGAAGTGGTATTGCCGGTTATGACACGAATAGTGATAATATGTCGGGGGGAGCGGTAAGTACTCGACTGGCTGGTGAAACCACATTGAGCGGCGCTTCCAAACTGACTAATTATACGGCTATCCGGAATTTGAACTTTTTGCTGTGTAATCTGGATAATTGCGTAGAACAAGGTTCTCCCGATTATAACCAGTATGTCGGCGAAGCCTATTATTTCCGTGCCTGGTATTATTATAAGATGTTTGTGGATTATGGTCCATTGACATGGGTGAGTACTCCGCTTGATCCGAATGAGGAGGAGATGCAGTTACCTCGTGATGGCCGTACAGTAGTAGCGGATAGCATCCTGGCGGATTTGGATAAGGCAATTTATTATCTGGGCGAACAGAACAACAGTGCTTCCATGCGTGTCCATAAAGATGTGGCCCGTGCCCTGAAAAGCGATGTAGCCCTTTTTGAAGGAACGTGGGAGAAATACCATAAGGCAAAAGGCGATAAATTCTTTGATCCTACCGTAACTGATGAAAAGATCCGGAGTTATTTCACAGCGGCAGCCGATGCGGCTAAAGAAGTAATGGATCGTGGTGTATGGAGAATCTATACAACCGGAAATATGCAGGACGACTATCGTAAGATGTTTCAGACAACGGATCTGTCCGGTAATTCGGAAGTTCTTTGGTTTAAGATGTATGATGGCGACCAGGTGGGTAATAATGTGAACCGTTACCTGAACCAGGGCGGCGGCGGTGTCGGTGTCACAGCTTCGCTGATAGACGATTACCTGACGGTAGACGGTAAACCTTTTGTCGGTGCTGCACGTACAGAAGCGAAGAAAGTATTTGGTAACGAACTGTTGTCAACCGTGCGTGACCCGCGTTTGGCACAAACAATCTGTACACCGGGACAGCAATTGCGTCCGGATGATGCGCCTCCTTACTATGTGGTTCCGCCGCTGATCGGTTCATCTTCCTATAATCAGAATATGACAGGATATTCTCTGTTGAAATATGTGCAGATAGACTACACCGGTAGCCTGGATGCCGAATTTAAAGGAGCAACCCCGGCAATCCAGTTCCGTTATGCCGATATCCTGTTAAATTATGCAGAAGCGTTGGCCGAGTTGGACGGAGCAGCCAATTCTCAGAAAATAATTGTAGCTTTGCAACCGTTACGTGACCGCGTCGGTATGCCTGCCGTAGATTTTGATCGGGAATACAATCAGGAAGCTGATTATCCGTTCCGTCATCTGGATAAATATATTCAGGCTGTCCGTCGTGAACGTCGTATCGAGAAAGCCTGCGAAGGCCGTCGTCTGGAAGATATTCTTCGTTGGGCTGCTGCCGAAGAACTGATCGTTGGCAAATGGCCGAAAGGTGCCTTATTTACAGGAAGTAACCTGGAAAACCATCCCGCATTTGGCGGTAAGTTGGTTTACGACCAGGCTTCCGGAAACAATCTCTTCCTGACAGGTAAACCGGGTGACGCACTTCGTTACGTTGTGCCCAGCAACCCGGCAGGTTATGAGCAGGGATGGCGGTTTAATATAGACCGCGACTATTTGTTGCCTATTCAACCTCGTATGTTGTCTTTGACAGGAGGTAAATGGGAACAGAACCCGGGATGGTAATCTAATTTATACAAGTATATAGAATATGAAGAACATTAGGTCTAAAGTATTATTCTCATTAACGGGAGCAGCGGTGTTAGCATCGCTGCCTTCCTGCAAAGAGAAAAAAGCAGGGGCAGAGGAGGCTAAAAAGCCGATGAATATCCTCTACATTATGTGTGATGATCATTCGTTCCAGACTATCAGTGCGTACGACCATCGGTTCATCGAGACTCCGAACATTGACCGCATCGCCAAAGAAGGTGTCCGTTTTACCAACAGTTTCGTTGCCAACTCGTTGAGTGGTCCCAGCCGTGCCTGTCTGCTGACCGGTAAGCATAGCCATGCAAACGGCTTTACCGACAACACGAAAACATTCGACGGCGGACAACAAACGTTCCCGAAACTATTGAAGCAAGCCGGTTACCAGACCGCTATTGTCGGTAAATGGCACCTGACATCCGAACCTACCGGGTTCGATTACTGGAACATATTGATAGGACAGGGCGATTATTACAATCCTTATTTTATCGATAACGGAGAAAAGAAACAAATAGAAGGATACGCCACCAATATAACAACCGATCTGGCTATCGACTGGATGGACCAGAAAAGAGATAAGAACAAACCGTTCTGCCTGCTCCTGCATCATAAGGCTCCTCACCGTACCTGGATGCCGGATACCTGTGATCTGGACTTATATAATGATGTTGTTTTCCCGATACCGGAAACTTTCTACGACAAGTATGAAGGCCGTATTGCCGCTTCGCAGCAGGAAATGAGTGTCATTAAAGACATGGATCTGGTGTATGACCTGAAACTGGCTGACAAAGAAAACGAGATCCACTCCAATCCGGGATTGGAAAAAGCCGGACGTAATATGTACAACCGGATGACTCCGGAACAGAAAGCCGCCTGGGACAAGCATTACGACCCGATCATCAAAGAGTTCAAGGAAAAGAAACTTTCCGGCAAGGCTTTGGCAGAATGGAAATACCAGCAGTATATGCACGATTATATCCGTGTCATCCATTCGGTAGACCGTAATGTAGGCCGCGTATTGGATTATCTGGAAAAGAACGATCTGCTGGATAATACGATTATCGTCTATACATCCGATCAGGGATTCTATATGGGTGAACACGGTTGGTTTGACAAACGTTTCATGTATGAAGAGTCTTTCCGCACACCGATGTTGGTTCGCTATCCGGGTGGCATAAAGGGGGATATTCCTGAAATGGTTCAGAATATCGACCATGCCGCTACCTTCCTCGAACTGGCAGGCGCTCCGGTTCCTGCAGATATCCAGGGTGATTCTTCCCTGCCGTTGCTGAAAGGCGAGCATCCGAAAGACTGGCGTACTTCCTTGTATTACCATTATTATGAGTTCCCGGCCGAACACATGGTAAAACGTCATTACGGCGTACGTACAGACCGTTATAAATTAATGCATTTCTATAATGACATCGACGTATGGGAACTTTACGACCTGCAAAACGACCCGATGGAAATGAATAACATTTATAATAAACCCGGTACGGAAGAAATCACCAAACAGTTGATGGACGAACTGCACAAATTGCAGAAACAATATAACGATCCTATCGAATCGGAATTAGCAAAGAAAAGCTGATTGTAATATCTTAAAAATAGAGGCTGTAATAAATGTCTGTAATTTACTTCGGACTTTGTTACAGCCTTTTTTCTTTTTAAGTGAAAAAATGTTTTGCAACAACCATTCTTCTGCGAGAACATAAATGGAAATAGTGGGGGTAAGGAAAGAAAAAATCGTGTATCTTTACCGGAGTATAATATAAAACCAGAAATGTTCAATGAAAACGTCTTATTCCCATTTGCCTGAATACGCTAAAAACGATTTGCAACAGATTGTTGCTTTAATACTGGAGAGAGTGCCTCATTGCGAAATGATTATCTTGTACGGGAGTTATGCCAGGGGTACATTTGTTGAATATGATGAACGGGATGAATTTGGTATACTTACTTCATTTATGAGTGATTACGACCTGTTGGTAGTTACCAGCAATATGGATGTACAGGAAGTGGGACATTTGCTGAATACTGTGGACGACAAATATTATAAACGTCCTGACTACCAGGTTCCTATTCAGTTCATCAACGACGATATAGAAAAGTTGAACTCCGATCTGTCGGAAAGGAGATATTTCTATACCGAAATTAAAAAACAAGGAATTATGTTATACGATAGCGGAAACTATAAACTGGAACGTGCTCGGAAGCTAAACTTTGAAGAGATCTGGAAGCAGGCACAAGAGTATTTTGATGAGAAGTTTGAAACTGCAAATGATTTTTTGCGAAGTGCAATGTATGACAGGAAAGATGAAAAATATAAAATGTGCTCTTTTCATTTACATCAAACTTGTGAGAACTATTTCTATGCATTACGTTTAGTTCATACTCTAAAAAACAGTAAACAACATAACTTATCAAAATTATTGGGTTCTACCCGTAAATACTCACCTGAACTATGTAAGATATTTCCTCGGAAAACTAAGGAAGAAAAGCGGTTGTTTGAATTACTCCGACTTGCCTATGTAGAAGCTCGATATAATAAAAAGTTCGTTGTCACCAAGGAAGATGTAGATACCTTATTTCCTAAAATAGAGAAACTACGTGATATCACTGAACAAATCTGTAAATCTCAAATAGAGTTATATCGACGGATGAATGAATAATAAGCATATCATACACTAAATATTTAAATAAAAGTTTTCTAAAATAATTCCTTCATTCCTTCATTTGTATGATATCTTGTTGGTTATCTTTGTGTTACTGCTGATAAATAATGAACGAGATGAAGGAAATAGTTTTATTTGGGGAAGAAACTTCATATTCTTTCTCAAAATTAGCACTAGTTCTAGTTTACTCCTTCCGACAGAAAGTAAAACTTGAATAATAGATATTTAGAACTCTCCTAATAGCTTGCTATTCTGTGGGTTATATATGTGTTGTTGTTTGTCATCTGTCGAACGCTTATTCGATAGTTGTGCGATAAGCGTTCGACAGATGACAAACAAGTGTCAGATAATTGAAAAACAAGAAAGAAGAAAGCATATCAGGACTAAGGGTTCACTGGTTCTGCATTAGAATAAAATATGCTGGCAGATAATCTTCCGGTAGATATTTACCTTTTTATGGTATTGGAAGCTATCAATTATTAGCTAAAAAATCAGGGATTAAAAAGCGTTTCCTTCATTTTGTTCATTATTTATTAGCTGTAACATGAAGATAACCAATGAAATATCACGTAGATGAAGGAATGAAGGATTTATTTTGATAAACTTTTATTGAGGGAATATGTCAATATTTATGATATGACTCACTTCTTATCAAAAGTGAGCTATCTTGTCCCCGTGCTTGACACGGAACCGCAGAAGAACAGCCAGTATCCCAAGTAGTCCCGTGACAATAAATGCCCAGATATTAGGTACACGCGATTGGGCTTCCAAAGTATAATCACCAGGTAACAGCCGGTAGGCGTCTATCTTCCAATAAGGAGTTTCTCCTTCATGCAGGGTAGTATTGGTTGTTATCAACTGGCCTGGCATATTGAGTTCGTATTTTATCTGGTGGTTGAATAATTCTATCGGACGGCATTTCTCTTCAAATAACCGGTTTATCTGATCTTTGTCTTTCTGCTGATATGCAGTGGTGAAATGGTCCGTCTGGTAGAAAGTGTCGAGTAGCCGATACATATCTATCGAGTCAAGGTCTGTATCTTCTCCTTTACTCATGGCCGATTTTTTGATGGCATCTTTGTCTGCCTTCAGCTTTGAGATAAAGGTTTTATTACCGGACTTAGCTTCCCATTCCTCAATAGTTTCAAGGCGGATTTCAAACAAACTCTCATTATACCATTTCACGAAACGATCTGTCAAGTCATTCAGCTTATCGTTTAGCTCAAGTCCGTTCATTCCCCTGACTTGAGTCAGGTCACCTTGAAAGAGCAGTTCTTGTTCTTGTTTACTCAGGTAATGTTCAAGGGGGATGGGGCCTCTTTCTTCAATTTGACGGTAGTTGCATGTGAATGTATAATAGGTATAAAACCATCTGAAATGTTTTTCCAGCTTTTCCTGCGGAACGGCTAACGGTTCCATCCATTTCTTTTCAGGAGTGAGCCGGAGAGGGGTATCCCATATATTCCATGTGCGTTTGACTTTTACATTCAATTGCTCCTCTTTACCGAATGAGTCGCTTTTCTTTCCTAAGATGACAAAAGGGATGCTGGGATTCAAAGGAATCTGTTGCCAGTCCTGGATGGAGAACAGGAAAGGAGAGTGTGAGCCATCGCCCGCCATAAAAGCGGAATCTCCGTGTGCATATACTTCACGGTCAATTTGTCCGTCCGGATAAATATGGGTCACCATCCGGTGGTTGGAAGAACAGGAGGCCATAAGAAGCAGTCCTGAAATGATTGATATATATCCTTTAGTTTTCATCTTTTGTTCGTTTTAGTGAATGATGGTTTCTACAGAAATTCTCTTGGACAGGAAGGAGGCTTTTCTTTTTGATAGTTTCTCTATATATTCCTTCCATTGTTCGGATAGATAGCGGCTTTTTTCGAGTAAGCTACTTTCTGGGTTCCAACTATCGGGTAGGGAGTAGGCTTTTCCTTGCCAGATAGCATTATTCGCATAAGATTGCTCCGGATACTGTTTGTCTTGTGAAAAGAAAATGGTTTCGCTTATCAGAAAACAAAGCAGGAGAGCTGCTGCAATACCGGATATTTTGCTGACCGATAGTAATATCCTGTTTGTTTTACTTTTTCCTTTTGCTTCTTTCAAAAGGGACGTTCCGGAAGGTAAGGTCTTTATTTTGTTCAAAATATCATTTGTCAGCTCTTCCGGAGCATTCAAGACTGGTTCGGTATTTTTTAGTTTGTCCAGCCATTTTTCGTATGTTTGATCTTCTCTTTTCATAGGTTGTTCTCCATCTGATTTATTTTCATTCGTATCTGTTTGCGTGCCTGGTAAAGATTGCTTTTGATCTTTTCGGCAGACATACCGGTGATAGCTTCTACTTCGGATACTTCAAGGCCCTCGACTTCCCTTAGGGTAAACACCAGTTTTTGTTTCGGAGTGAGTTCCTCGGTGAACCGAAGTATCAGGTTCTTTAAGTCTTTGTTTATAAGACTTTGTTCCATGTTCTCATCAGAAGATAAGGAGAGATTGTCGACGGATGGCCCTTGCATACTTCCCGAAGGGGTATGTTGCAGAAAGCGCAGGCGGTCGTAACAAATGTTTCCGGTAATTTTATAGAGCCAGGTTGAGAAGCGGTATTCCCGGTTATACTTGTCAAGATTCAACCAAACTTTTATAAATGTTTCCTGTACCATATCTCTAGCCTCTTCTTCATTACAGAGTAAGCGAAATGCCAGTCGGAATACAAGTTGCCGGTATTCTGTGACTAATAGGGCAAAAGCGGTCATGTCCTGCTTTTTGCTTTTATCTATTAGTACTTGTATTTCTTCTTCATTCATCATACTTCTTGTCCGTTTATAATATGATACGTAAAAAAGGGGAGATGGTCGAATTATTTTAAATAAAAAAAGAGACCCACTTCTAAAGTGAACCTCTTTGCCTTTGTGTGGAGCATATCGGACTCGAACCGATCACCTTTAGACTGCCAGTCTAACGCTCTAGCCAGATGAGCTAATGCCCCGTTGTTTTATTTTCGAGTGCAAATATAGAGTTTTTCCTGATATTAGCACTATCTTTGTGTAAGAAATTTAGAGAAAAAGAATATGATCGTTTATAATACAACATTTAATATAGAGAATGATATCCTTGCCGAGTGTATTGAGTATCTGAAAAAGAGTTATATACCCCGTGCGGCAGCTAGCGGGTTTCTGCGGACACCTTATCTGCGTCGTATTTTGCAGGACGAGACGGAGGATGCAACCAGCTATTCGGTTCAGTTTCATGTAAAGAATCCGGAAACGCTGGAGTATTGGATGCAGTCCGAAGGCCGTGACCTGCAACAGGAGCTAGTGAACCGTTTCGGAACAAAGCTGGTGGGCTTCAGTACCTTATTGGAGGAAATAGACCTGGAGTCATGACGAAAGACCGTGTCATATTGGGTATCGACCCCGGAACAATCGTGATGGGATACGGTGTTCTGAAGATTGAAGGGAATAAACCGAAGCTCGAAGCTATGGGCGTTCTTCAACTGAATAAATATGAAGACCATTACTTGCGTTTGAAAAAGATATTCGAACGGGTACTGCCCCTTATCGACCAGTATCACCCTGACGAATTGGCAATCGAAGCACCGTTTTTCGGGAAGAACGTACAGAGTATGTTGAAGCTGGGAAGGGCACAAGGTGTCGCTATGGCAGCTGCATTAGAACGCGAAATTCCTATCTTTGAATATGCACCGTTGAAGATCAAGATGTCTATTACCGGTAACGGGAATGCAGCCAAAGAACAGGTGGCGGGAATGTTGCAACGTTTTCTGCATATCCCTCAGGAGTCGATGTTGCCTCAGCTGGATGCAACCGACGGATTGGCAGCTGCTGTTTGTCATTATTTCCAGACAAATAATCCGATTTCGGAGAAGAAGTATAGCGGATGGAAAGATTTCATGGCAAAGAATCCCGGTAAAGTACGGAAGTAAGTAGAGATTACAGCATAAAAAAACTCCGGTCCTTGGTTAACAGGAACCGGAGTTTTTTTATTGGGGAAAGAAATTATCTTTTGCCAAGTTCATGATCCAGAAGGATGGCATGATGTTCGCCGTACATCTTCAACTTGTCGACGATTGCTTTTGCTGTCGATTCTTCTTCTACCTGTTCGCGAACGAAACCGTATAAAAAGTCTTTAGCTGCATGATCGTTGTCTGCCTCAGCAATATCGACCATCTTGTCAATCAGTTCTGATACATGTACTTCGTGTTTGTAGACATGTTCGAATACTTCCAGTGGAGTACCCCATGCAGTCGGAACGACATTGATCTGGTTGATGACGATGTCGCCTCCGCGGTCGATAGCGAAATCGATCATTTTGTGGGCATGTTCCATCTCTTCTTCAGCCTGTTTCCGCATCCAGTGTGCACAACCGTTCAGTCCTGCTTTCTGGAAATAGATCGACATCGACAGGTACAGGTTTGAAGACCACATTTCAGCTTCTACCTGTTCATTGAAAGCTTTTGATAAGTTCTTACTTAAGATCATAATATTTTACTTTTATTGAGTTGTATTTGTATAAAATTGGTCACAAAAAGTGTGCCAGACTATTTTATACAATACCTTGTGCCATCATGGCTTTGGCAACTTTCATGAAGCCGGCAATGTTGGCACCTTTCACATAGTTCACATAATTACCGTCTTTACCGTGGGCGACACATTGTTCGTGGATGGCGCCCATGATCTGATGCAATCTGGCATCCACTTCATCGGCAGTCCAGGAGATATGCATGGCATTCTGTGTCATTTCCAGTCCAGAAGTAGCTACGCCGCCGGCATTAACCGCTTTGCCCGGGGCAAATAGTTGTTTGTGTTCGATAAACAGGTCGACTGCTTCGGCTGTACATCCCATGTTGGAAACTTCGGCAACGCATAATGTTTTGTTCTCGATCAGCTTACGTGCATCGTCGGCATCCAGTTCGTTCTGTGTGGCGCAGGGCAGTGCGATATCTACTTTCTGTTCCCAGGGTTTCTTACCGGGATAGAAAGTAGCGTTGGGATATTCGTCGGCATAAGGAGCCACGATATCGTTGCCACTGTTACGCAGTTCCAGCATGTATTCGATTTTATCACCCGAAATACCGTCCGGATCATAAACATATCCGTCCGGACCGGAGATGGTTACGACTTTGGCTCCCAATTCGGTCGCTTTCTTCGTTGCTCCCCAGGCCACATTTCCGAAACCGGAAACGGCAACTGTCTTACCTTTTATATCTATGCCGTGAGTTTCAAGCATTTGATGTACGAAATATAAAGCACCGTATCCGGTTGCTTCCGGACGAAGGATCGAACCTCCGAACTCCATGCCTTTACCTGTAAAAGTACCGGTGTTTTCGCGGGCCAGTTTTTTGTACATGCCATACATATAACCGACTTCACGTCCGCCAACGCCAATGTCGCCTGCCGGAACATCGCGGTCCGGTCCCAGGTTACGCCATAGTTCCATGATGAAAGCCTGGCAGAAACGCATGATCTCTGCGTCGCTTTTGCCACGGGGAGCAAAATCGGAACCACCTTTACCACCGCCCATCGGCAGAGTTGTCAGCGCATTTTTGAATGTTTGCTCGAAGCCCAGAAACTTCAGGATAGATAAGTTTACCGACGGGTGGAAACGGATTCCTCCCTTATACGGGCCAATCGCATTATTAAATTGTACGCGATATCCTAAATTAACTTGCACTTCACCTTTATCGTCTACCCAAGGTACACGGAAAGTAAAAATGCGTTCGGGTTCAACCAACCGTTCGATGATTTTGGCTTTCTCGAACTCTGGATGCTGGTTATAAACCTCTTCTATTGATAAAAGAACTTCTTTCACGGCCTGCAAGTACTCTTTTTCACCCGGGTGCTTTGCTTCCAGTGCAGATAAAATAACTTCTGTCTTCATAGCGTTTTTTGCTTTTAGGAATAACAATGTGTAGGCAAATGTAGCGAATCCTATGGAATGACCAAGTGTTTTGCTTACTTTTTGATAGTGAAAATTATGTTTTTGATGCATATTTTGGAATAGAGAGAGGAAGTAGAGCTTCTGAAAGTGGTTGTTCGTTTGAAGTTTTTCGGTTATTTGTGGTGATTGGGATATGATTATGTAACCTACCTAGCATATTTTTCCTTATTTTTGGGCGCATATAATTCTATGAAATCATTATGAGCGGAATACCGGACTTTCAGAACCTTGTGTTTAAAGACACATCATTCGCCAATCTAATGAATAAGCGTATATATAATGTACTGCTTATCGCTACAAAATACGACGCCTTTATGCTGGAAGACGACGGACGGGTAGATGAACAGATATTCAATGAATATACCTCACTCAGCCTGCGTTATCCTCCCCGTTTTACCCAGGTGACGACGGAAGAAGAGGCGCTTGCCGAACTAAAAGATCGTAATTTCGAATTAATCATCTGTATGCCGAATATGGATAACCGCGATATTTTTGCGGCGGCAAAGGAGATAAAGATACATTATCCGAATATCCCGATCGTGGTGCTCACGCCTTTCTCGAAAGAGGTCTCCAAACGTATTGCCAATGAAGACCTGAGTGCGATAGATTACGTATTCAGTTGGCTGGGCAACGCTGAACTGCTGTTGGCTATCATCAAACTGATTGAGGATAAGATGAATGCACCCGACGATACGGCAAGTGTCGGGGTACAGATCATCTTGCTGGTGGAAGACTCCATCCGTTTCTATTCGTCCGCTTTGCCTCATCTGTATAAATTCGTCTTGGAACAGAGTCAGATGTTTGCAAAGGAAGCGCTGAACGGTCATCAGCAGACGCTTCGTATGCGCGGTCGTCCGAAGATTAAGCTGGCCCGTACTTATGAAGAGGCTGTCCGTATTTTCAATCAATACCGGGATAATATGCTCGGTATCGTTTCGGATATGAGCTTTATGCACGACGGGGTGAAAGATCCTTATGCCGGGTATAAGTTCGGGCAGTATGTCCGCAAGACCGGATTGATCATTCCTTTTGTGCTGGAATCGTCCGAGTCGAGCAATAAAGTATATGCCAAAGAGTTGGGAGCCTCGTTTATCGATAAGAATTCGAAAAGCTACCCGCAGGATTTGCGTAAGAAGATCATGCAGCGTTTCGGATTCGGTGACTTTGTAATCCTGAATCCGCAGACGAAGGAAGAGATTATGCGTATCAAGGATTTGAAGGACTTGCAAAAGAAAGTGTATCAGATTCCCGACGATTCGCTGGTCTATCACCTTTCGCGCAACCATTTCTCCCGTTTCTTTTATTCGCGTGCCATGTTTCCGCCGGCAGAAGTGTTGAAGCGGGTCGATGTTAGCGATTATAAGGATATGGATGAAGCACGCAAGCTGATATTCGACTTGATCGTACAGTACCGCCGCATGAAGAACTCCGGTGTCGTGGCTATTTATCAGAAAGATCGTTTCGATGAATACAGTAACTTTGCCCGTATCGGTGACGGTTCGCTGGGAGGAAAGGGACGAGGACTTGCCTTTATTGATAATATGGTAAAGAGGCATGCCGAATTCGAAGAGTTTGAAAATGCTTCAGTTGTGATTCCTAAGACGGTGGTACTTTGTACAGATATATTCGATGAATTCATGGATATGAACCAGCTGTATCAGGTGGCACTGAGTGATGCTGATGATGAAACCATATTACGTGCTTTTTTAAGAGCCAAGTTGCCTGACAGACTGGTTGAAGACTTTTTCGCCTTATTCGATGTTGTGAAGTCACCTATTGCTATCCGTTCGTCCAGCTTGTTAGAGGATTCTCATTATCAGCCATTTGCTGGAATCTATTCTACTTATATGATTCCTTACCTTACAGATAAATATGAGATGCTGCGCATGCTGAGTGATGCGATAAAAGGCGTTTATGCATCGGTTTATTACAAAGACAGTAAGGCATATATGCAAGCTACCAGCAACGTTATCGATCAGGAAAAGATGGCTGTTATTTTACAGGAAGTGGTAGGTACTCAATACGGTGACCGTTTTTATCCTTCTATTTCAGGAGTAGCACGTTCTATCAATTATTATCCGATTAACGATGAACTGGCAGAAGAGGGAACTGTAAGTCTTGCTCTGGGATTAGGAAAATATATTGTCGATGGAGGACTTACGTTGAGAGTTTGTCCTTACCATCCCGATAAAGTGCTCCAGACAAGTGAGATGGAAATGGCTTTGCGTGAAACTCAGACGCGTTTTTATGCCCTCGACTTAAAAAATATGGGGCAAAACTTTTCACTCGATGATGATTTTAACCTGTTAAAGCTTCCTGTGAAGGAAGCCGAAAACGATGGCTCTTTGAATTATATAGCTTCAACATACGATCCGTATGATATGGTAATACGCGACGGAATCTATCCAGGTGGACGTAAAGTGATAACTTTTGCCAATATTCTTCAGCACGATGTCTTTCCATTGGCACGTATTCTTCAATTGGTTCAAAAATAT
>OGYF01001450.1_pt1 | contig 20047 bp, 7 predicted proteins | sample 1576451 | NCBI WGS metagenome assembly OGYF01 (sample SAMEA3541505, study PRJEB24748) | human gut metagenome | biome: human gut; feature: human-associated habitat; material: faeces | place: China | collected 2012
CCTCCCATACACCGCGGAACCCACTTTCTGCCTGTTCTAAGGGCCCCTGAAAACCGAGCCGCCTAATCCTCCCCCGAGATTCCCTCGTAATCCGCCGTTTCGATCACGCCGCGCCGCCACCTGGCGCGCGAGGCGTTCAGCAGCGCCAGCAGCTGCCGCTCATACAGGAGGGCGCTCTCGTCGGTGGCGATCGCCGCCGCCCGCTCTCCGGTCCTCTTCAGGCTCTTCAGCAGCGCTGGCGCGGTGCTTTTTTCCGGCGGCTCCGTCTTGGAGGAGCTGTCTTTCAGCGGCCCAGCCTCCGGCTCGCCGTAACGGTTTGAGAGCTGTCTCGCGATCTCGGGGAAAAGGCTGCTCATATAACGTCTCGCTGTATCTTTGCCGAGGAAGGTCAGCTCCTCCGCGATCTCGCGGTAGCTTTTGAGCATCCCGTTGGGATAGCGGCAGCGTCCAGTTTCGACATAGATCGCGAAGGCCTTCTCTCTGTCGCGCCTGCTGCGCAGCGGCAGACCGTTTTTCATGTTCTCTTTTATGGAAAAAAAGCGCGCGTCGGCCTCGGAGAGATTTTTGTGCAGCACGGCGTCGATGAAACCCCACGCGGCGCCCATCCTCATCCTCGCCCGGCAGCGGTGGAAGCCGTCTATCAGATAGAGGCGGCCGTCATCAAGCAGGGCGATATCAACGGGCGGCATATCCGCGCCGTTCTCGTAGCTCTGCGCGTAGGTCTCCACCGCCTCGCCGCTGATGTCGTTTCGCGACTGGAAACGCGGCTCGTCGATCTGGATATCCTCAAGAAGGTAGAGGCGGCGTTCGTCGCCCAGACGGTCAAGGTCGCCGTTCGCCTCATCAACAAATCGGCGGAGCAGCGCCCTCACACTCTCCCCGTCGAGGACGGAAGCGCCCTCTGAGGACAAAAGCTCGCGCGGATAGTATCTTTTGACGATCTCGTTTATCTTCACCCGCTCATCATCCCAATCTTTTGGCATTACGGCAGTCTGGATACTTTTGCGGTGCTTGCCGATAATATTTTAGCACGCGGGGATACCGCCAAGCGAAAAAAATAGTTCCCCAACCGCATGATGAGTGAGTCCACAAAAAAGCCCCGCCCTTTGGGGAAGGGCGGGACCGGCAGTCGGCAAAAGGTAATTTATAAGAGGCTATTTCTCCTTCATCTGCGAATATATATTCGCGAGAATGGCTCCCGATATGTTGTGCCAGACGCTGAATACCGCGCCCGGGACCGTGGCCAGCGCGAGGGAGGGGAAGGAGGTCGCCGCGAGGCTGGTGGCGAGCCCTGAATTCTGCATCCCGACCTCTATCGAGATCGCCTTCTTCTTCGCAAGCGGGACCTTTAAAAACGCGGCGATCACGTAACCGAGCGCGTAGCCGAGAATGTTATGCAGGATGACGACCGAGAATACGAGAACGCCGGTGGTCATGATCTTCGCGGAGTTGGCGGAGACCACCGCGGCGACGATCATGACGATGGCTGTCACCGATACGAGCGGCAGTACCTTGACCGCCTTCTGGGTGGTGCTGCTGAAAAATTTATTAATGACGAAGCCGGCGGCGATAGGCAATATCACCACCTTGACTATCGACATGAACATCGCCGCCATATCGACGGAGACGGTCTGCCTCAGCAGAAGGTAGGTCAGCGCCGGCGTAAGCAGCGGCGCGAGCAGCGTCGAGACGCTGGTCATACCCACGGAGAGGGCGACGTCGCCTTTGCTGAGATAGGTGATAACGTTCGACGAGGTCCCCCCCGGGCAGGTCCCGACAAGGATGACGCCGACCAGCAGCGCGTCGTCCAGAGCAAAGGCCTTGCCAAGCGCGAAGGCCAGAAGCGGCATGATCGTAAACTGCGCGAGGCACCCGAGAATGACGTCCTTCGGACGCCTAAAGACTACGGCGAAGTCGACGGGATTAAGCGTCAGCCCCATCCCGAACATTACTATCATCAGCAGGGTCGTGATCCACGACGTCTTTATCCATATCAGGGCCGTCGGTACAAAAAGCGCCGCCGCCGCGACTACGACGACGATAAAGGCCATATACTTCCCCACAAAATCACTGAGTTTCTCCAGAAACTTCATAATTGAAACGCTCCTCTTTGCATAAATATTATTGTATAAAACCATTATAAAATAACGGCGCGCAAGCATTATAGTGAGCGCCGTACGGGAATGTCAAACTAACCTCAAATTATAAAACATGTGTAATGCTAATAATTACGTTATAAAATACGGGCGTTTTTCCGCACCGGCATCTTCTCGTAAGTATTTTATCCACAATATAATATTTTCCGAAAAACAGCTCACAAACAGGCCGCCTCTGCCGGAAGCGGCGGCAGACGGGAAAAATTCCGCCCCTCAGCGAAGCTCCCCCTCTGTTTTATTTACTTTCGCAGAACCCTCCGCGCAAAAATTACAATGACAAAAAAGACAGATGCACGACTTTCATTCGGCCCATCCGCCGGTGTGAAAGCCATGCATCTGTCATTCTCATACGGGACAGCCCCCGCCGCTTAAAAATATCTTACCGTTCAGTCAAGGAATATATTATTTTCCCTCTCCTGCATATGTAAACACGATTATCGCACCCGAGTTCTCCACCTGACTGGTCGGCATATAATTCCTGTCCAGCACATTGCCGCCCTTGTCGGTTATGACGAAGATGCTCTTCGTATCAGGGGAGACGACCGCCGCACGATAGCGGTTTGCGGTGTGGAAGTACGGTATCGCGTCGCCCTGCAGCGTCTTTCCGTCCGCGTTCAGCTTCATCCGGTACAATTCGCCGGTTTTCAGCGTCGTGATGATAAGGGAATTTCTCCACGCCTCGATCGCGCCGTCCGCCGGGTAATAGGTGATGCTCGACGGGGCCACGGTCGGCCAGAAGAGGTACGGCAGTTTTTCAAAGCGGGAATCCTTGAAGTTATAGCCGTTGGGCACCGTGTAGAAGGTCTTCAGCGGCTCTTTGAAGTTCGGCGCGTTCCAGTCCAGCTCCCTTATCACAGGCACGCCCTCGGGGATGATGTTGGGCTGGTTGGGGTCGTACTTATCTACCGCGCTCTTGTCGGCCTTCGACCAGTCGGCGTAGGTGTAAGCCTGGTTGTCGCGGAAGCCCGCCACTATCGGCCAGCCATAATTGCCGCCGCTCACCAGCAGGTTGATCTCGTCGTCGGTCGAGGGACCGTGCTCACAGGAGAAGAGGTTCTCACCCACAAATACCAGTCCCTGCGGATTGCGGTGGCCGTAGGTAAAGATATGGCTTCTCACGCCGTCCAGCACCGGGTTGTCGCGCGGGATGGAGCCGTCCGGCTCGATCCTCAGCACCTTTCCGACATATGAGCTCCAGTCGGATTTGCGCACCTCCGCGGCTGAGGGAAGGCGCTGCGCCTCGTTGGGCAGCAGCATATTGGCGCCCTGGTTATGGCCGAGCTCGCCGAGAGAGAGATAGAGTTTGCCGTCCGGCCCAAAGACGATACGCCCCGCGTTATGGTCGTCTCCGGCGGGGATCTTGTCGAGGATCACCTTTTCATCGACGAGTTTTTCGCTTTTGGCGTCAAAGCGAAAGCGGGCTATCCTCTTAAAATCCGACTTGCTTTGGCTGGGCGACGATTTATACGTATAGACCACATAGACATAATTTTTGCCGCCTTTTTTGAGAAAATCAGGCGCCAGCGCCAGACCGAGGATACCCTCATGGCCGCCGGCGGCGTTTGCCCTGTCAATACGGGCCGCCTCGCGCACCGCCCCGCTTGCGGGATCGACGCGTACGATCTTCTTTCCAAGCCGCTCCGTCACCCACAGCATATTATCTGGCCCCCACAGCATCTCCCAGGGGCCGTCCAGCCCTTCGACCAGGACCTTGCCGGTAAACGGTTCGGCGGTGCGGACCGCGTCTCCCGCCGCCGCGAAGGCCTGCCCGCTGAAGGCGAAGAGTGAAACCATGACCGACAGCAACAAAACTTTGATTGGAGATATCTTCACAACAATAACGCTCCTTCTGATTACGGCATCACTGCCGTTTTATATATTATTTTGCAGCTTTTATATATAAATCAGTATAATAAGCATTAAAATTTCCGCGTTAGTAAAAATAACGATTAAATAGTGATAAAAACCAGGAGAGAAAAGCCCGTAGTTTTGCCCATACCATTTGTATGAGAGAGCAAACAGTAATTTTTAACATCTGATAGCACTTACGCTATCAGAAATATAGAAATAGGTGCGTCGTTTTGTATTAAATAATCTCTCACAGCGGCAAAAACGAAAGGGAGCCTGGAGCTGACTATATACAATATGGCAATCGTTCCGATAACAAAGAATTGAAATCGGCGGCCTGCGCACAGCCCCGACAAGAAGCATCTCTGGTTAATTTTATGACATTTTTTGCATCTAATTTTTCTATGATTAAGATTGACGGTCGTTCATACACTTTACATACAGCATAAAAAAATTCCCGAAATCTAAGATCTCGGGAATCGTTGGTATCAGTGGAGCCGACTTCCGGCCCCATACAAATCGCATGAACTGGCTTAGACGCACGATTCCCAAAATCATGAGTGCAGTCCTTATACGGTCATATATACGGTGAGACGATATCCTGTAAAAAATGCGTCTCCGGACTCATACCAACGACCACATTGACCATATTACCACAGATCATAGGGCTTACAACAGCCCTTTTTCACGCGCGATTTTCTTTAACCTTGTATCAACGGCCTCTGGATCATCATAATCTACGGTGGCCACCGTGGACACGCTCTTCGCTGCTTCACAGGCAGCGACCTCTGCCTGAATCCTCTTCTTAGATGGATTCTTCAACTGCCCGTTTGAATAGTATGTCTCCTCGTCATCTTTGTACTTTTTACCGAGGATGACGGTAATAACAAAACCAACCAACCCCACGATAGAATCCGGCAATGGAACGTCGGGTATGCTGAGGCCAAACCCTCTCGCCCAGGGAACTAATATATAGTTGTTGGTCACGGAGAGCACGAATACCCATATCAGCGCGGGTATGGCTCCGCTGACGAAGATGCTTTTATTCTGAAACATCGCTTGCAGCACACCGAGGCGCGCCGTCGCCTCCTGTGTGTCGAGCTTCGCCAGCTCAATTTTTAACTCATTTTGTTTATTCGGGTCAGGAACGACCTTCTCTATTATGCTGCCAACACCAGGAATCAGCTCTAAAAGATTCATTTCTTCTCTCCTCCTCCAAAGAACACCTTGATTTGCTTAACCATCAGCGCCGCTACCGTATCCAGCAGCGACGCCCCTGCATACCCGCACATACCGCCGACGGCCATCTGCAGCCACCCGCTGGCCCCGATCACATAACAAAACGCATGGATCATGACCCCCATGAAAGCCGCCGCGAACATGCCACAGGCAAATTCTCCTGGAGAAAACGGCTCCTGCCGATGATGCCGCGTATATCGGACCGTGTTGCCAATCATGGTAATGACGATCGTCGGCAGCATAGCCAGTGCGGCCGTAACAAAATCATCGACCATCTTCATGCAAAAACCTCTTCTATGCCAGCTGCTATCGCAACCGCCGCTTTCTCCTGCCAGTCGGCGGCTGTGAGTTTTGCCCTGTCGCCTGCGTTAGAGAGGAACCCCAACTCCACAAGCACCGCCGGCATTGCCGTATTGCGCAGCACCTGCAGATTAGCGTTCTTCACACCACGGCCATTCATGCCGGAAACTGGGAGTAGCCGCCTATATACTGCCTTTGCCGCGGCGACCGCCCCTTTGCTTTGATTGGTATGCGTAAAAACCTCTATGCCGTTCGCCTGCGCGCTGGTCGCACTGTTGCAGTGTACGGAGACATACAGATCAGCTCTAATCTTATTGGCAAGCGCGGCACGCTCTGAAAGCGTTGGATATGTATCTCCCTCGCGGGTATAAACTACCCTGTAGCCAGCAAGGGAGCTTCCAATCATCTGTGCCACCTTTAACGCGATATCCTTCTCTTGTACGCCTCCCGCGCAGGCTCCAGGATCTTTGCCACCATGCCCGGGATCAATACAGATTATTTTCCGCCCGGTATTGTCCGTAGATATGGCGCTATCGGTCTTGATTTCCGGCGTTAATGGTACGCTTTCAGTACCATCGTTCCCGTCTCCGATACCCAACACCTCCAGCGCGACCGCGGCCTCCGCATCGGAAAGATAATCGCTTTCGATCGCATATAAGAGCGCAGCCTTAATCTTCGGTGCTGCGGCGGCCGCGCCAAATATCTCAGGTGCGAGAGTTACGGCGCTCTCAACCATACGGCGAAAATACGCCTTATCAGTTGCCCACGCTCCATATCGCCCCGCGAGCAGCCCCGCGAAATATCCATAAAAATTATCAGCGCGGCTGGCACACAGAGGATAATTCGCCTCGATCTTCTTAACATAATCGGCTGCGAACTCATCAAAAGAGCTGTACTTACGGAAGGCGCTCAACTGTGAATACCTCTCTCCGTTTGCACGCTGCTCCCAAGAGACCTTGTTATATACCGGCCCCGACCATCCAGTCCCCGCCTTTATCCCCGCCGCGTTATTCGCGGCAAGAAACAGCTCCGAGGCCCACGCTTTACCACCGCTGCGCGTCTCCCAATTCATCTGGCAGAGCGCACCGTACGCATTTATCCGCCCCTGATACCTCTTCAAAACCTCATACGCCGTCACATTATCCACCGCGAACACCTCCCATAAAAAAAGAGAGGGCATTAAGCCCTCCCTCTTTGCTGAACATACATAACCGCCACTTTACAAAACACACCTAAAACGGCAAAATACTTTCTCTGGTTAGGGAAAGTATCTTCACCCAAATAGCCCATTTTGTAAAGTGAGAATCCCCGTTGTCACATTACCGCCACCCCCTATCTGTCCAGATAAGCATTGATCTTGTCTATCCGTGCCAGGCCCCGCTCGGAGGCATTACGGATATTCTCCTCAATACGACGGATACGGATTCGCTTCTCAACGGCGCTCAAATTCTTTGCCGTAGTAATCTCGCGGACCGCTCTGTACGCGTCATAAATACCGCCCTTGCCGTTATTCAGTTTCGATAACGCTTTAATATCGTTATTCGCGCGGATAAGCCTCTTCTGCGTCTCGCTGAGAGCCTGGGGTCCCTTCGTCTTGAGAATCTCCTCTGCCGTGGCCCGCTTCCTATTGAGCAGCTGAATCTCCGACTGAAAGGCGCTCTCCGTTGCATCACCATCGCTGGCGAAAAACCCTCTCGTGCCTGGAGCCGCTTCATACCAGGGACGATCCGGGCGAGTCTCCTTCGTCAGAAACTTTCTTATCAGGGCATCAGAGACATTCGACGTCTCCTTTGCAAGCCCGCCGCCAATGGAAAAAACGGAATACTCCAGCAGCCTGGGCGAAACATTCAACGCCTTGCCTGCCGCCTTAGCCCACTCTGCCGTATACGGTCCATATTGCAAAGCCGGCTCGAAACGTTTTTCCCTTTCAGAGACGATCTGACGCTGATAGAAAAAAGAATGATTCGAGCCAATCTCGGCCAGCAACAGCATCGCATTCGGATAAAACTCCGGCGTAAGAGAAGAGAGCATAGACGACCCTACGCCGTCAAAGGCCCGTTTATTCTTCGTATAGACATACTCAAGCGCACGCTCCGGCAGGCTGCCGAAGATCATCCCTATCTCAAAAGGCTTTGGGATAGTGACGATTGGCCCATCCTTGCCGATTACAAAATTCCAGAACGTATTCTTGCGCCAGGCGGGTAAATTCTCGTACCTCTTCCTTCGGTCGTCGTCGCCAAAGTTGTACAACATCTGTAACATAGACGGGATCGTTATATACATAAACGACCGCAGCAGGGCCTTCTTGTTGATCCTGCCGCCCTTAAAATAGGTACGGAACATCTTATCCACGCCCTGAAGCGCAGCGTTGAAAAACCCAACATGCTGATTGACCTGCTCGCCCAGCGTCCCCATGCGCATAAAATTCATATTGTCGCGGGTGATATTGGCCGCCTCCTCTGCGCTGAACCCCGCCGCCTTCGCCCGTTCATACTGCCCAAGTCGAGACGCCAGCTCTCCATATTCGGAGAGCTGCCCGATCAGTTCATATACGGCTTTAGGCGGGTTCTTCAGACTGGCCCAGCTCAACAGGACCGTTCCACTCTCGTGCCGCAGCTGCTTCATGCGCTCCGCATGTTCATTCCTCGTCAGCACCGTCATCCCCTGCGCGCCGCCGTGCTGCATAAACTCGTCATATATACTGCCGACGCGCTTGTCGAAGCACATCATCAACCCCCGCACAGTGTCAACCACCGGGCGGAAATTCTCTCCGACGATGGCATAATTGAACGTGTCACGCACCGGGTTGCGAAGCGCGAAAGTCAGACCGTGCGTAGTCCCCTTCCTCAGCAGCGAAGTAATAAAACGCGACGCGGCCACCACGGGATTATCCTCCCACTTCGCGCGTGCCCTGGGCATCAGCGCCTCGTAAATATCGCGCTCCGAACGAAACAGCCTCTTCACACCGTTATCCCACACATGCCAAACCATCTCGTCCGGCTCGTGGTGGCGATTCTCGACCTCCTCCATCAGCTCATGGAAATTTCCCTTGTCATACTCCTCCATGATCTGGCGACCCACCGACTGCCTGGCGGCCGCAGATTCAAACTGAAAAGTATTACGCACGATCTGCTCCAAAGGATCGATGACGTCACGCGACGACCCTTTTAACCTTCTCAGCGGAGACTGAATATTCACCAGCCCCATACCGCCGACAAAGCCGCCGACACTCTTTTCGTCCGCTCCGAAATCACGCTGCAAAGGAACATAATTTGGATACAGGTCGATCAACCGCGAATACATCTCATCAGAGATCATGCCGGAATCGCGGATCATCTCCAGCAGGGCCCGGTTATACTTCACAAGTTCGCGCTGTGACTTCTTCCAATGAGGATAATGTTCCTCGATCTTCCGTACCGCCGCTGCATACTGAGCCGCGCTCCCCTTCGTAAACTTCACCGCCTCGCGCAGAGCCTGTGCCTGCTCGCGATAAAGGTCATGCTCTGCCCGTAAGGCAGTCATCCGCTTCTTCCATTCGGAAAGCGCCTCTTTATCAGGCGACGGCAGCCTTCGATCTTCCACGATCTCGCGCTGCTTCGCTTTGGCGGCTTCGTCTAGCGCGGAGGCCGCTTTCAGCAATTTTTCACTGTTGGCCGCAATATCGTTCAAATGCTTATAAACCGTATACGCGGCAAATCCCTGCTGCTCGCTTGCCGCGATCGGTTTCATAATCTCGACCAATCCCTTTACGCCGCTGTCGGGGTCTCCCTTCTCAAAGCGCCTCTCCGCGCGGCTGGCCGCGCCATAAATCGCGTTCTCGGCATCAAAGTAAATATCATCGCCAAAATTCTTCTTGATCGGATTTAACCGGTCGTGCCACTGACGGTAATAATTATTCTTCACATGAATGAGCTTATCCTTAATAGACTCATCCTGCCGCGAAGGCCGCACCACCCGCTCAAGCTCTGCCGTCCCCATGTCGCGTAGCCACTGCGCGTCCTTCTCCACGACGACGGAAGCATCAGGCTCTACCGTCACCGCCTCACTCACCGGCGACGCCTCTGCCGGTTTACGAACGGACAGCCGGTAATGCTCCTGATTCTCGACGGTGCCGGCCTTACGATTCAGCGCCTTCCCGGAGGCAATCTCACGAAAAACATCCTCAGAGTTCCTGCCAAACAACGTCGCGCGTATCGCAGAGAAAAAATCCTTCAATCGCTGGAAAATCGCCTGCGTCCTCTTCGTCAGCTTACCGACGCGCCCCTCCAGGAACTCGCCGTACATCTCGGCGGCCCTCTCGCGGCTCCCATGCGTTTTCAGCACCGCGGCCTGCTCTTCCTTCAAAAGAGAATCCCACGCAGATTCAAACACCTCATGGCCAAACGTGCGGGCGTCGCTCATGCCGGCGACGAGATCGATAAACCGCTGCCCGTCGATAACGCGCGTGCGCCCGGAGACCACCTCTCCAGGACGTACCTCGCGGCCATAATCCCGTTTCACAACCTCCGGGTCGGCGGCGATCGCCTCCGCCTGCGTGTCAACGATCCACGACACACCGTTCTCAAAGTCCAGCCGCATCTTCCCCTCGCCAAGTTCTGTGACCTTAGCGCCCTTCACGCGCGCGGCGACCTCGCTCACCGAAAGCGGCGGCAGCCCCGCCCGTTTTTCGCCCAGCGCGTAACTTCCGGGAGCGGCGCTCTGTGCCTTGACAAGATCAGCCTCGGTCTTTACACTATTAAACAAGCTCTTGATGGATTGACCCCCGGACCCTACTAGTCCGGCTTGCGATATCCATTGAGAGTATTTTTTTGTGTTGACATACTTAAGCCGCCCTGGAGCGGCAGCCTGCTTTACAAACCAGTCGTTAAAAGGCTTTCCCGTCAGAGGGCTTAACCGTCCATAGGCACTGGCAATATCATTGCAGACAATCTGCCCCTGTGCGCCCTTATGCGCAGCGTTTAACGCGATTGGCACATTTATCGTCGCCCCCTGTGAGTCCTTCAGCTCCAGCATCACGACCAACCCGTTTTGAAGCTGCTTTGCCCTCCCTTCCGATTCAAATACCATGATAGGATCAGCCAGCGCCGCGGGGATCTGTTTTACCAAATTTGGCGACAGCTTGTGCTTCGTAAAAATCTTCTTTAACGTATTTTGCGACATAACTATTTGAAGAGGCTTTACACGCGCATCGCTGATCTGCAGCACCAGCGGCGTCTGCATCACCTGAAATTCTGCATAACGTCCCATCTTTCCAGCTACAAAATCATCCACCTGCTTCGCAAAGGCCGCGGCGTCGGCGTCGAGCCGAGCCTGCGCCGTCGGCCCCAGCCGGTAATGAGTATCCTTCTTCCCGCCAGCCTCCTTGGCCACCGACTCAGGCATACGCATAACAGTGAACGCCGATCCGCTTTGACCGGAAGAACTGATGATCGTGGCAGGCTCGCCGTTATCCACGCGTACAGCCTCAAGCACTGTACCGGAGCCGTTCGGGGTCGCCGCCGAAATCCCCGTAGTGCGGTACTCGACGCCATCCACCTTGATAACACCTTCCGCCATCCGTGAGACGGCCGCCGTTTTAAGACGATGCTTGCGGTCATTCTCTATAAAAGGATTCTTCCTCTTGGCCCGCTCCACGTCGGCGCGGACCTCGGCGAGCGCCACCTGCAGAGCGTACCAGTCCATTGCCTCCTTCGCGTCGTCCCTCGCCTGATGCGGAATATCCCTATCGGCCAACGCCTCGCTGGACTTCTTCTGCGATTCCATCCGGCGTATGATCTGTTCAAGATTCCTTGTAGCCGATACGATCTTGCTCTGAATATGAGTCGGCGACAACAATACCTCCGTCAGCTGCGAAAGATTTTTCGGTACCTTGCCTTCCGCCTGGCCGATGACGACATCATACGTATCGGTGCCTCCCGGGATAAACTTCACCAGCCACGACGGCGTGGTGTACTGTTCGTTAATCCTGGAGACCACCACCTTGCCGCCGGCGAAGGGGATACTTACCGTGCCCGTTGCGGAAGATTCCGTCAGCGGCTCTATCGCCCTCTTGACCGCGCGTGCAAATGCGGACGCCCTCTGCACGTCAGGAGATAAAATCCCGGGACGCTTGGGACGGACAGGCGCTTCAGGCTTCTTGCCGCGCCGCTTCTTATCTGGCTCGTTCTCCCACACAGACAGCTCTCGCTTATATGCCGCGTTGTCCCTCTCAAAATTGGCATAATCCTCGCCGTACTGCTTCTCCGTCTGCCGCAGCGCCTCGGAAAAAGCGGAAAGCTCCTTACCGTCGAACGTGACATCCTTCAAAATCCTCAGTCCATTTTGATTCTCACGGCTGCGCGCCTCATAACTTTTGAGAAAATCCCTCGCGTTCTGCTGCGCCATCAGCGCGCCGCTCACCTCGGCATCCAGCTCCTGGAAACGGCGCTCCGCCTCCATCTTCTTCTTGAATACCGGATCGCCTGTCGAACTCGCCATAAAATCGGCGTACTGATCTGCGTCCGAGCTAGACTCCGCCATCGCGTCAATCTCACCGCCATTACGGAACTGCTCTATCGCCGCCGCCTTGCGGGCGAGAATCTGCCACATAACCGTATCAGCCGTGCCGGAGGTAGAATAACTGGTGATATCGACGCTGAACCCCTCCGGGTCCGCCTCATAAAACATATTCCCCTGCCGGATAATGCGCCCCTCGCGCTGCTCCACATCCGACGACCGCCAGGGCGAATCAAGATGATGCAGCCCGACCAGACGCTTCTGCACATTCATCCCCGCGCCCATCTTCGCCGACGATCCCAAAAGCACGCGCACGTCGCCGTTATTCACACTGTCAAACAACGCCTGCTTCTTCTCCGGCGACTCATAATCGTGAATAAAGGCGATCTCGCGCTCGGGAATCCCCATATCCGTCAACACCGTTTTCAGGTCGTCATAAACAGAAAACCCGCTGTCGGCAACAGACAGCGCGGCGTCCACATCCTCCAGCTTGCTGAAATACTCCTCCATGCGGTCCCTCTGCGCCGGACTCAAAGATTCAGCACCAAGCAGCCGTTCCCGCTCCGAAGTCACAATATCCCACTGGCGCGTAAAAGACAGCCCCTTCGCCCGCTGCTTAAAAGCGCGCAGCTCCGCGTCGCTGAAAACCATCTTCGCGGCGTCGTCCACGAGCTTCTTCGCAGACCTCTGCCCGGCCTTCGCGGGTGTGGACATATCGCAGAAAATAAGCTGCGTCCCCTTCTTATCGGCCCACCTGTCATACGTGGCCTTAACCTTACGGGCGCAGCGCATCACCTTGCCATTCTCGTCGCGGGGCAAAGAGGGATCGATGATCCGCGGATCGAGCGACATCTTCCGCGCGTCCGTCATCACCGTCAGATAATTGTCGATGCTTCGATACTCCTTATCCCCGGAGTTCTTCTGAACGGCGTCCATGCGCGCGACCAGCCAGTCCGTCAGAAGCCGCTGCGTCTCCGTGGCAGGCGCGGTATCTAGCTTGCGGCCGCCGTCCGTCACCTTCGGCACGGGGAACTCCGTACGCAGCTTCGTCTTATTTTTGCGGTTCCGCTCCTCCATCTCCCTCCTATACATATCCTTGAGATCCTGCATCGTGATAATATCGGCAAAGCTGGTGTACATCTGACGCAGAGACGACAGATTATTCAGCCCCGCCAGCACGCGCCGCAGCGTCAGCTTCTGCGTCGGCGTATACTCAAGGCGCGTCTCGGTCACGGCGTAAGAACCGGCCCAGGCGTCGAAAAAGAGCATATTCCTCTCCTTCAGGTCATCGGCGGCCAGATACTTCATCATCGTGTAAAGCTCTACCAGAGAATTCGAGAGCGGCGTGCCGGTGGCAAAAGTAACGCCCCCGCCGCGCTGCTGCAGGCCGCGCAGCTTAACATAGAGGTCAAACGCCTTCTTCGATCCGCTAGGGTCATTCATACCGACAATTCGGTCCCCCGCGGTCGCGTACTCAAGATTCTTAAACTCGTGCGCCTCATCGACGGCGATATAATCGATCCCGAGAGTCTCCAAGTCATGCCCAATCTTATCCGACGGGCGGTTGCTGATCTCTTCGAGCTGCCCCTTATAAGAATCTATGCGCTGTGCTATCTGCGACAAAGAACGCTTACTCTCTCCGTTAATCCGCGCTTCATCCAAAGCCTGCTGCAGAATACCTAACTGCTCTCTGATGATCGCCTTCAAGTCCGCCCCCGGAGAAGGAATATACCCCAGCGACGAATGGCCGATAACGATCGCGTCAACATCCTTCGTTGTGGCTATCCGGGAGAAAAGCCGCTTCCGGTTCTTCGCCGTGAAATCCGCCGGCGTCGCCGCGAGCACCTTCGCCCCCGGGTAAAGCCGGTAAAAATCCTGCGCCCACTGCGTGACCAGGTGATTCGGCACCACAATCAGCGGCTTCTTCGACAGCCCCAGCCGCCGACGTTCCATCACTCCGGTAATCACGGTGAAAGTCTTTCCGGCGCCAACCACATGGTCAAGCAGCACGGACTTGGACTGAATCATGCGCCAGGCGGCGTTCTTCTGCGTATTACGCAAAACGATAGAGGGACTGCTGCCGACCGTTTTCAGATACTTCACGCCGTCAAAACCCCGATCGACATTCGTATTCATCTTCTCGTTATAGGCGTCTACGATCTGCTTTGTCCGCTCCTCGTCCGTATAAACCCACTCCGAAAAAACCTTTCCCATTCGATCGACAAGCGCGTTGACCTTCTGCGTAGCCTCCTCGATCACCTGCTTCTTGCTGTCGCGTACCGTGAGGCTCTTACCCGCGGCGGCGGCGTTAAAAATATCCGGCACGCTCTTATACTCGTTCGTGAACTGCATCCCGAAATCCGTCGCGTTGAACCGCGCGTCGTCCACCCTGATGCGGCCTATACCGGGAATAATCCCCACCTTCGGCCGCTCGCAGCCAAGCGCGGAGAGAAAACTCTCATAAACGGAGGCGGGTATCCAGGTGGCACGGATATTCGGCGTAACATGCTTCTTATCCTTCGGCTGAGGCTGAACCGCCTCCAGGGCTTTTATATTGGGCTCAAGACCGGCGTTGCGTGCCACCTCCAGCTTGCGGCGCACATTTCCGGATAAATACTCTCCCGCATGTTCATATACATCCGTCTCCGGGTTCATAAAAAGCTGCGGGTGCTCGCCCTTACTCAGCTCTTCAATAACATCCGTAACCGGTTTACCGGTAAGGTCAGACATATAGGCAATATCGACAGTGCCGCGCTGAGAGAGCGAAATCTCCATCGCGTCGTAGGCGCTGCCTGCCCTTTTTATCTCCTCCGCCGGGTAAAATACACGCTTCGTAAAAATATCGGCCTTCGTCGCGGAGGCTTTGCGGGCCTTAATCCCCTTGGACTTCGCCTGCGCCGGAGTGATGCCGGGCAGATAATCCGCCTCAAGACCGCTCTCCACCCCGACGTCCACGCCGAGCAGGCTGAAATTTCTCTTATCACTGATCGGGCCATACTTGAAGACGAACGAATCATACAATCCGTTGAGCCCCTTACGTATTGCCTCCATCCTCGGGTCATTCGCCCGCTCCGCCCTATTCAGCTCCTGCAGCTTACGACGCAGCTCCAACATCCCGCGAAGTCGCAAATAATTCTCCTGCCCGAGCTGCTTCCTGCGGTAAGAGGCGTCGATCTCCTTCAGCTCCTGGTCGAAACGCCATGAGAATGACGGCCCCTCAGATTCAAGCGCGTCCTGCACGGAATAAAGCGCCCTCTCCGCCGCCGTGGGACTGCCGCGCTTGGCTCCCGTCGCGGTGCGGGCGACATAAGAGACCGAATCCAGCATATCGCGGGCCCCTTCCAGCCCCTTGCCGCCTGCGGCCGCCTTTTTCACATCCTTCAGCGCGTCGATCACCGCGCTCCACTCGGCGGCGTTATCCTTCCAAAGCGTATTGGGGGTGATCTCCTCCATCACGCTGTTGCCGCCGGCGTCGTCCATCGCGCGGCGTACAATGCGGCCATTATCATCCAGCGCCATACTGCCGATGGGAATATCGCTCTGGACGATCATCGCTGCCTTCGTATCGGCATCCGAGGCAGTCTCCTCCATCACGCCCGCCAGCTTTGCAAAATCGCCGCGCAGCAGATCATCGATCGCCTTACTAATATCGCGCCCGTCGCTATGCACCGTGTACTCATTACCGCGCGAACTGGCGTACATCGTACCGTCCATCGCCGAACGTCCTAAAATATGGCTGGGATACTCCTGATAATACCTATTTACGGGAATATCTTTGCCGTCAACGGTGATCCTGCCATTAGTATCCAGCCAGGCTGCGTTAAGCTCCGGTTTTTCATCGGCCCGCAGCTTCTGCATGAAAATCACATCGGTGACGACATCCGTGCCGGCGTTTTTTGCAAAGGCGTCATTCGGCAGTCTGAAAGCGCCCAGAAAGCGAAAATCCTTGGCAAGCACACGGCGCGCCTCGGGATTGGCCGTGTCCAGAAAACGATGCGTTACGACGACGGACATCACGCCGCCGGGACGCAGATGCATACCGGCCTTGGCGATAATATAATTGTGAATCTTCATCCCCGACAAATGCGCGCGGCTCTTGTGCCTATCCTTAATCGTCGTCTCACCGAACGGAGGATTGCCGATAACCAGGTCAAATACATTATCGGCAAAAGGAGCATCCTGAAAGCCGGTCGAAGAGAGGATATTCGCTTCGGGATACAGCAGAGCGGCGATATCCCCGGTCACAGTGTCGATCTCCGAGGCGTGCCACTCCGTCGCAGAAGCGATATCCAACGGCTCAAGTCCAAGGAAATTACCCACCCCGACCGTCGGCTCCAGCGCACGGCCGCCCTTAAAGCCGAAAAACCTTACCACGCGCCACATAGCGTCCACGACAGGCTTTGACGTATAATGCGCGTCGCTTACCGTGCGAAATGCGGCGGCGTACTCATCGGGAGAAAGCAGCTCCTTGAGGACCCGCTGCGCCTTGCCGTACATATCTCCAGCCCCTGCCTTCTTCACGTCAAAGACAGACTTCAATCCGCCCCAGCCCACATAACGGGCAAGAGCCGCCTGCTCCTCGCGCGTTGGGTAACGCTGCTCCTTCCGCAGCTTCATAAGAGTGCGCAGCGCGGTTAAATTCCCGGCGATCTTCTCTCCTGCCGTACCGCCGCCAAGCCCAAAATCCTCGCCAATAAAAAAGTTGCCGGGATTCTCTCCCGACAACTTCGCTGGCTTAGATTCTCTTGGATTCAGCAGGGACTGGGGCGCCTGCTGCGTTTTCTCTTCCTTCGCGGATTCTACCCCTTCGGAACCTCCGGTTTCCTCCCGAGCTTGTACTCCATGTAATCCGCTCTCCGACGGGCCTTTTCCGCCTCCGTCTCCTCCTCCGGTTCTTCCTCCTCCGGTTCCGGCGGCGGCGTCAGGCAAAACAGATTCCGCGACTCGTTCCACGCTTCCTCGTCCGTCATGCCCGGTGACACCATCTTCTGCGCGTCCATCTCCGAGCGAGTCAGCTTTGCGCAGGCCGTCGCCTGCCTCATCGCCCACCCGCCGTCCAGCGCCGCGTACTCCTCCGGGTAATACATCTTCCAGTGATTTATCGTCTGCTGCGTCATTTCCTCTATCGTCATCGGAGCTACCCTCCTTAACCGGTTTATCCTTACCGACGGACTCCTGAGCCTGTTTCTCTTTTGCCTTATCTTGTCCTATAATCTTACCATTGTCAAGCGGCTGCCGCCCCTTTGTCTCCCCGGCTTTCGCGCCTGCCGCGCGCTCATGTGCAGCACCCGGCATCTCTCGCTCGGGAATGGAGTATATCTCCGTCCCGTCCGGGCCGTCCCTGTGGACAATATATCTCTTTTCACCGGCAATAGGATACTCCCGCGATTCTACAGGCGTGGCGACAATACCGTTGCGCGTCGGGGTCAGCATGGCGCTCTCCATAGTAACCGTCGGCCCCTTAGACTTTCTGATGTCAACGACACGCGAGAGAACACCGTCCTCCTCCCATTCATAGCCGACCGGAAAACGTTCGCCGCCATCCACCGCCTGCCCAACATTAGCAGGCTGGGCCCCCTCGTTCTTTGGCACTCCGCTCACAACCACATGTTCCTTAAGAAAATCCTTTTTTGCAGCCGCGTCTGGCGCTTCCGGCGAGTTCTCCAATTCCCGCGCCTTCTCTGCCTGCGGCGGCTCTGCATTCTGCGGCACATCGGGAACAGATACCGGCTCCGCTACTTCCTGCGTCCTTGCTTTATCTGCATCCGCCTTTGCAATTTGATCCTGCTTTGCCACGGCGTCGGCGGCGGCTAAAGCACCGCGCTTCGCGGCAAGCTCGGCAATATCCTTGCCATACTTCCTGCCGACCTCGCCCTTTGACATCTTAGACATATCGGCGGCCACCTCTTTACGGCGGCGAGAGGGATACGGCACTTCGACGTACCGCGGCCCTGCCTCTGCCTGTACCGCCGCCTCCGGACGCACGGCTTCCGGCATACGCCAGCCAGGGACCGCAAGCTCCGAAGTGGCGCGTTCCCTGGCGGCAATAGGCCCGGTCTCAGAAGTCGTCTCGGCAGGGGCGTAAAGATGCGCGAGAATATTGACCATGCGCTGAAAATCTCCCTGCTGATAAGCGTCGCCAGCGGCGCGCACCAGCGCGGCGTGATAACGCTCATCTCCGGAAAGCGAATCCATATCGACGGCCCCGTAGCGACGGAAATCCTCAACAAACTTCCCTCGAATAGCGTTTAACAGCGCCATACTCTCATTAGCCGGTGTCTGACGCTCCACGGGGACAGCCAATTCAGACGCCGCGCGCTCCCTCATGTTAATTGGGGCAGTTTGCGGGGCCTCTTCAAGCGGCCCCGTATCAAATCGCTCCCTGGCCAGGGCCTCCGCCTCGCGCTCATGGCCCGAAGAATACATCTCAAGAATATGGCGCAAAGTGCTAAAACTCTCATTATCTTCCGCCGACCGCTGCGCCTCCGGGATACTCCTGATCTCGCGGTAAAAATTCCGCATCTCGTTCAGAATGCGCGTATTCGGCACAAACTTACGCGATACGCCCTCCGTATCCCCCTCGCCCATGATTGTCCCCTCCACGCCGCTCTGCGGCGCAGCAGCGGAGGCATTCTCTATATCACCGGCGATACCGTCCATAAAACTATCCACCTCGGAACGGGGCTTACCTTTGACATTGACGCGGCCGTTAAAGGCGCGGTCGGCAATATTGCCGCCAATGCCGAACAACGCTCCCATCATGCCGCCGACGACACCCTCATAAGCGAGGGCGCGTTTATCGATCTCGTTCCCCAGCGCCTTGTCCGAGGCGTATCCCTGGGCGACCTCTTCTCCGCCCTCGCCTAAAATATCAACCAGCGTTCCCGCCGCGGCGCGGACATTATCGGAGCGGAGGATACCGCCAAGCCTTTCATTTTTCATTGCCCGTCCGACCGTGCGGCCAAGAAGAGTGTCGAGCGGTGCGCCAGCGTCGGCGGCCCGAACCGCCTTCGTCATCCCCGTTACCGCCATCGACTGCAAGTAATTCGACATGGGCAGCATCGCCATATTTGCCGCCAGCACCTTCTGCGACGCCTCATAAGCCTCCTCGTGGCTCATCCCGCGCTTCCGCAGCTCGTCATAGACATCCGCCTGCTCCATCTGCGCTTCGGGAGAGGCCGCAAGTAGAGAGGCCATAAAAGACCCGCCGCCGGAGGCTATACCAACGGGGATGTTATAGGCCATCGAACCCAAAGTATAGGGCATCGCTCGCGTGACATCGTGGACAAGCTGCCCGGCGACAGAGGTCGGCATATTATAGGCGCCAGGGTCAAAATACTCCTGTCCGGAAAGAGCGGCCTCCTTCGCCCACTCGCGCTGCGCCATCAGCTCATTATAAAGCTCGGGAGAACCAATACTCTTTGACCGTAAAATGGCCGCCTTCTCCGTCTGCGTCAGATATGGGCTTGCCGCCACCTCGGTCATATCCTTATTGGCGGCGGAAGATTCTATCTCGTTGGTATTCATGTTGATAATGGCGCCGGTCCGCCCCAGACTATCGCTGATACCGCCCTTGAAAGCCTTCCCCATCGTCCAGTCCGGGAGATTCGGATCATAATTTGCCGCGTTGCCCGCTACCCTCTCATCGACGCTGCCGCCCTTCATGCGCTCGATCCTATTACGCGGAGGGAGGAGCGCGGGAATAACACCCTTCCAGCCGCCGCCCTCTTTCCGCGACGGCGTGATCGTCTCCGTATCGGACATATCGGATTCCGCCGTACCTTCTGTATCAGATCGCAAATCTGCGTATTTTTCTAGCCAATTTGTTCCAGTTGCAGCTTCTTCTTTTTTCGAATATTTATCAAGCCAGTTGGCCATAAAAAGACCCCCCCCAAAATAAAGGCGGGGAAGCCCCCGCCTAAAAATCAATAAACTGTAAAACCGCTCTCTTGCGCCTCTCTCACCAGATCTGCCGGCAGCCGGTTCTGTATATTTGCCTCATTGATAAT
>OGYF01001452.1_pt1 | contig 20032 bp, 10 predicted proteins | sample 1576451 | NCBI WGS metagenome assembly OGYF01 (sample SAMEA3541505, study PRJEB24748) | human gut metagenome | biome: human gut; feature: human-associated habitat; material: faeces | place: China | collected 2012
ACCGCCGCAGTCAAAGCGGACGCGCCTCGTCGACATGTCTTCGTGGCAGACGAGATTCGTGATGTACTCAAGCGCCTTAAGCGTCTCCCCGTAGCGGCCGATGACGACGCCGGCGTCCTCGCCGACGAGGTTTATCATGCCGTCGTCCGTGAGCTCCGGGATAAGGTCAAGATCCATTTTGTCAAGTATCTCGTTTACGAAATGGCACGACTTTATATAGGAGATCGGCGCGAAGGGGCGTATCTCTATTTTATAGGTAGAGCCCAGCAGGCCAAAGAGCTTCTTGTCTTCGGAGAGTATGGTGGCATCTACGTCTTCGGCCTGGATACCCCACATCTGGGCGCCCTTGGCTTTGGCCTCTTCGAGCGACGAACAGTCCACCACAGTGCTGTCTATTTCAGGCATCGGTACTAAATCTGTCTCTTTCATAATTAATCCTCGTCATCCTCATCCGCGGTATTGACCGGTTTGTTCTTGTGAAGCGTCGGCTTTACCGCAAGCTGTTCGCTGGTCTTCTTCATGACAAAATACTGCTGCCCGACGCCTATCAGCGAGGAGAGGCCCCAGTAGAGCATTACGCCGCCCGGCATTGAAAGGCAGATAAAGGCCATGAAGAAAGGCATTATCGTATTCATCATCGCCATCTGAGGATTATTGCCGCCCGATAGCTTCTGCTGCGCCCAGGTCAGCACGGAGATGCCGATGAGCAGAATCAGATTGCCGAGATAAAAGCTGACATGCGAAAGTCCGGCTGGATTCGTAAGAACGGCGGAGAGGACGGCCATTATGCTGTACTCACCGTTGGCGGCCGCCGCTACGCCGAGCGCCTTCGCAAGTCCGGCCGTCGTCGATGAGCCGAGAAGGACGCCGAAGAACGAAGTGTCCGCAAAATCATAGGTACGCAGTACATTGAAGAGGAGAATGAGTATCGGGAGCTGAACGATAAGCGGCAGACATCCCGCGGCGGGGTTGACCTTGTATTCCTTGTAGAGACGCATCGTCTCCTGGTTCATCTTTTCCTTGTCGTTAGCGTATTTTTCCTGGATGACCTTCAGCATAGGCTGTATCTTCTGCATATGCTGCATTGAAAGCATCTGTTTCTGGTTGAGCGGGTAAAGCGCAATCCTCACCGCTATCGTGAGAAGTATTATCGCCAATCCGTACGAATGAGTGATACCGTAAAAGAACTCGAGTATTGCCAGAAGGAGCTCGCTAGCCCCGTTCCATATCGCGCCCAAAACTTTCACCTAACCTTTCGAAGTTTGCTCCGTCTTTTCGCAGAGCATTCCTAACCATTTCCGTTCTGCTATTTCGGCCGGTTCCGGCACGGGATCAAAGCCGCCCTCGTGCCAAGGGCCGCATTTTACCAGCCGGGCCATCGTAAGCCACAGCCCCGTAATGGGTCCATACCGCCGCAGCGCCTCCGCCGCGTACTCGGAACAGGTAGGATAAAATCTGCACTTACCGCCGCCCAAAAGCGGGGATATGACAGCCTGATAGGCCCTGATGCAGAATATCATACAATAAGAAACCAAGCGCACGGTCAGTCGTCCCGGCAATCCACATTCCAATCCACGCCGGGCCACTCCGCTTTCAGCAGCCCCCTGCGTTTCAGGGAAAGAGCCATATCCGCATAAACCTCGTCAGCCTTCGCTCCGAGGGCGTTCTCACGCAGGGAGGCGACGATCCATGTTCCCTCTTTGATCCACGGCAGAAGCCTGCGGAACGACTCGCGCATCACGCGGCGTCCGCGCGTGCGCCTCGCCGCGCCGGCGATCTTCTTGCCCACCGTAACGCCCACAAGAGCGGGCCCCTCCGCCTTCGTAAGAAACAACAACCGCACCAGTGCGCCTGTTTCACGACGTCCGGTGCGGAATACGAGATCAAATTGCCACCCGCTCTTTAGTCTTTTAGCAGATGAAAAACCGAAATCCACAGCTAAATTAGACGGCGAGACGTGCTCTACCTTTACGGCGACGATTTCTAAGAATACGGCGTCCGCTGGGGGATGCAGAGCGTTCAAGGAAGCCCATTGAGCGCTTGCGTCTTATATTGTGCGGCTGAAATGTTCGTTTCACAGACTACACCTCCTGCGTTGTGTCATCGTTATCAAACTATCAAAAATTCTTTGCAGAATAATTGGCCCATAAACAACCTGATAAATATAACATAGACTTGCCCTCGCGGCAAGAAAAGAATAATCTTTTTGGCGATTTTTTTTTGAACTATTGCGCAACGGCCTACTTTTGTGCTAAGATACTCGCTGTCTTTGTGAAGGAGGTGACGGCATTGCCAAACAAGAAATCAGCAAAAAAACGAGTCCTGGTCACTGAGAGAAACCGCATCTACAACCGCTTTTGGAAGACCCGCTGCAAGAACGCGGTGAAGAAGCTCCTCGAGGCGGTAGCGAGCAAGGATCTTGATCTTGCGACAAAGAGGCTGAACGAGGCTCAGGGCGTACTGGATAAGGCGGTAGTTAAGGGCGTCGTCCACCGTAATACAGCGGCCCGCCGCAAGTCGAACATGGCTGCAAAAGTCAAGGCCCTCTCAGCCTAGGCTAACATCTATATTTTATTAGAAAAATAACAGCGGAATCCCACATGGGAGACTCCGCTGTTTTTATTTTATCAAATACCTTCATATCTCAGCGGCCGCTCGGACAGGCAGCTAGAATATGAATCATATCTCAGCGGCGCGTATTATCCGCCGAACCCATGAGCCCTATTATCGCCGTCTCCAGCCCCTGCCAGCCGGAGCCGATTCCGCTTCTTTCCTCTATATTCATCCTGATAAGCGCGGCGATAAAATCCGTGACCGCCCCGTGTCCATATCTCTGGTCGGCCTGCTTCGCCATGCGCCAGGCATAATCCTTAGCGCCAAGCGCCTTGGCAAAGGCGGGAGCGTCCTTACCGAGCCCCGAATACCAGGCAAGACGCATACGGTTGTGAATCGGCGTAAGCGTCGGGATCAAGTCTCCTGTGCGCGCCATCGCGTGCAGGCTCTTCAGCACCCCCGCGAAATCCCCGGTGCAGAGGCCGTCAAGCAGGCGCAGGAGATTTCGGCTCCCGTCGTCAAGGCAGAGCTCCTCCACATCAGCGGCGGTGACGGGGGACTTTTTTTTCAGAAGCCCCAGGCTCTTCAGCTGGGCGCGTATCTCCTCCGGGTCCTCCAGCAGCTCGACGATCATCGCCGCGCCCTGCGGCGCGAGATCCACGCCAAGCTCCTTTGCGAGATTAGCCACCCATATCTGGCGCTCGCGCGGCCAGCGCGGAAACTCCGCGGCTTTGAGCAGACGGCACTTCGCGAGAACATCCTTCGGTATGAACTTAGCGGGCTGGGATTTTATCTCGCTCTCATAGACCAGGACGAGCGTCACCGAGGAATCCGCGTCTATCATTGAGGAAAGCTTTTCGGGAAATGGACCAAGGAGCGGCGCCGACTCCACGATTATGAAGCGGCTCTCGTCAAAAAGGCCGCCGGTCATATTATCGGAGAGAAGGGAGCTCCACTCCCCTCCCTCCTGTTTCCCGGCGGCCACATATCCTTTTTTTTCAAGCTCGGCGGCGGTCTCCTCGAGAAGGCGCCTTTGAGCTGTCCCCGAGGCGGCGATCAGGAGGAGAGCTGGCATCAGCCCTTCACCACTATATTTACAAGCTTGCCGGGAACGGCGATCGTCTTGACGATCTCCTTGCCCTCCAGGCGTTTCTTAGTCTCTTCGCGGGACATCACCTCGGCGAGCAGGTCCTCCTTTGAAAGCCCCGCGGAAACGGTAAACTGCTCGCGCACCTTGCCGTTTATCTGGAGCACGACGGTAGCGCTGTCCTCGACGAGCGCGCCCTTATCCACCTCGAACCACTGGTGGACAGAGAGGAAATCCTCGTTGCCAAGCTGATGCCAGAGTTCCTCCGTGATATGCGGCGCAAAGGGAGAGAGACAGCAAAGCAGCGTCTCGACGCCCTCGCGTTTGATGCTCCAGCCCTTCGCGTCCTCCGGCGCGAAGGAGATAAGGGCGTTCGTCAGCTCCATCAGACGGGCGACGGCGGTGTTGAACTGCCGCTCTTCGCGAATATCCTTCGTGACCCGGTCAAGCGTGCTGTGGATGATGCGCTTCATATCGCGCTCCGCCGGCAGAGTCAGGGAACCCATCGCCACACGCTCCGCGGAGGCGGTCCTCAGACCGTCGAGATTCTGCTCGACGAGACGCCAGACACGTCCGAGGAAGCGGTTAGCCCCCTCCACGCCGCGCTCGGACCAGTCAAGGTCCTTTTCGGGCGGGGCGGCAAAGAGGATAAAGAGGCGCGCCGTATCCGCACCATATTTCTTGATTATCTCGTCGGGGTCGACGACGTTGCCGATCGACTTTGACATCTTAGCTCCGTCCTTGATGACCATGCCCTGCGTCAGCAGACGCTTAAACGGCTCGCGCATATCGGCGGGCAGAAGGCCGAGATCGGAGAGCACCTTAGTAAAGAAGCGCGCGTAAATAAGGTGCAGACAGGCGTGCTCGATACCACCGATATACTGATCGACGGTCATCCAGTAGGCCGCCGTCTCCTTATCGAATGGCATATCCGTGCTCCAGGGGGAGGTGTAACGGTCAAAATACCATGACGAACAGAAGAATGTATCTATCGTATCCGTTTCACGGCGCGCCGGACCACCGCAGACCGGGCAGGTCGTATTGTACCAGTCGGGGCGCTGCGCAAGCGGATTGCCGCCGTTCGCGGGCATCTCTATGTCAAGCGGCAGCTCGACGGGAAGCTGCTCCTCCGGCACGGGGACTATGCCGCAGTGGTCACAGTAGACCATCGGGATCGGCGTTCCCCAATAACGCTGGCGCGAAATGAGCCAATCGCGCAGGCGGAATTCCACGCTGCGTTTGCCTTTACCTGTGCGCTCAAGCTCAGCAACGATCGCTTCTTCAGCTGGTGAATGCTTACCACCGACCATGCCCGTGTACGGGCCGGACTGCACCAAAATGCCTTCTGCCGCATATGCCTCGGGCCAATCGACCTCGGTAACCACACGCCCTTGCTCATCTTTGAGCTTGGGGTAGAGCGGATCGTCTTCTGAAAGGATGATGGGAATGATGGGCAGATCGTACTTGCGCGCAAATTCGAAGTCGCGCTGATCACCACAAGGCACCGCCATGACCGCGCCCGTGCCGTAATCGGCCACCACGTAATCGGCAACCCAGATGGGCACCTTCTCGCCATTGACCGGGTTCACCACATAACGTCCCGTGAAGATGCCATGCTTGTCGCGATCGCCCTGAGCGCGCTCAAGCGCAGAGACCTTCTTGGCCGCCTCAGCGAATTCCATGACCGGCTTCTCGTATTCCGTACCCGCAACCAGTGCTTCGAGTCCTGCATATTCAGGAGCTAGCACGAAGAAGCTGCAACCGAACAGCGTATCGGCACGGGTGGTGAACACCGTGATCGTCTCGTCAGTTGGATTGCCTTCAAGATCGCACAGCGCAAAATCGACCTGCGCGCCTTCGGAACGCCCGATCCAATTCGCCTGCTGCTGCTTCACGCGATCCGGCCAACCTTCAAGCTGGTCGAGATCATCCAGCAGCTCTTGTGCATAGTCGGTGATCTTGTAGTACCACTGCGTAAGATCGCGCTTCTCAACCTCGGAATCGCAGCGCCAGCAACGCCCTTCGATCACCTGCTCGTTCGCGAGCACGGTAGCACAATCGGGACACCAGTTCACCGGAGAATTGCGGCGCTCAACGAGCCCACGCTCCCAGAACTTCAGGAAGATCCACTGACCCCAGCGGTAATAATCGGGGTCGCACGCAACCACAGTACGGTTCCAATCGAAGGAAAATCCCATGCGCTTGAACGATGCTTTCTGCGTGTCGATGTTCGCATACGTCCACTTCGCTGGATGGCTATGATGCTTGATCGCTGCATTTTCCGCTGGTAAACCAAACGCGTCCCAACCCATGGGGTGAAGCACTTCGTAGCCTTGCATACGCCAATAGCGCGCAACCACATCGCCATAGGTATAGTTGCTCACATGGCCCATGTGAATATCGCCCGAAGGATAAGGGAACATCTCGAGCACATAGCGCTTAGGTTTCGAAGTGTCTTCCGTTACTTCGTAGAGCTTTTCTTCGGCCCAAGCCTTTTGCCAACGCGGCTCGATATCATGCGGATTGTATTCATTCATAGACGATCCTTACGCAGGGAAACGCAATAACAATACAAGATGAAATTATAAACGGTTTCGAGCGATAAGGGTCGAGACTAGAGGAAGCGGTACGAGACCGTGCGCGTGCCCCAATTTTTACACCCGGTAACCCCGAGTGCTTTGATAACACCAGGCTGCAAGTCGAGATCGCGCCCGTATTTGCCAAACCCGCCGCAATCGTTAACGGTCGCAATCACCGTGCGGCCTTTATAGCGAATTTCAACACTTCTTCCGAAATACGAGCGATAGTTCGGCCACGACATCGGCACCGCAACACCCATGGAGTTGTTATTGCAACTTGCGCCTGTGGCTGTTGTGCCAGGATACTTGATCGACGTATCGGAGCTATCGCCATAGGCAGAAGCGATTCCCGTTCGCCAGCCACTTCCTGAAGGAGTTGATGAAGAGCCTCCAGACCCTGCTGAATTATCCGCCCCACCATTCGAAGGTCGGTCGGTATTCGTGCTCCAATTGTTGTCGGTCGGAACATCAGGTTTTGGCTGCTGAGGCTTCGAGGTCATCGAGTTCGCTTGATTTTGCAGCGCCTCGACACGTGCGCGTTCGGACTCGATCGATGAAACCTTGGAAGCCGCTGAAGAAACTACTTGCTCAGCTTGCTCTTTCTTAGCTTCAGCCTGCGCAGCAAGCTCTTCTTGGTCGTTCTTTTGCTTATCAAGCTCTTCGAGCACCGTGTTGAATTCTTTAGTGAGTCGTTTCTGCTCTGCGATCTGTTCAGCTTTTTGCTGTTCGATAGAGTTGTAATAGGTAACGTTGCGAATAAAAGACTCCAGTGAATCTGACGCAAGGAAAACATTTACGAGCGAATTTGCTGCTTCGTTCTTATACGAAGAAACCATGACCTCGCCAAGCTGCTGCTGTCCTTCAAGCATTGCCTGCTGAGCTTCTTTGGCTTTGTTCGTAGTCGATTCGATCTTGGTCTCAACTTCAGCGACCTTGCCTTGAATCTCGTTGTATTCATTAGCGATCGAAGCCAGCTGCGCTTCAGCATTGCTGAGCGTCGCTTGCGCGTCGGAAAGATCATCTGCGCGAGCCAAGCCTGCAGGCAAGAGTGGCACACCTAAAGAGACAACAAGACAAACGCACAAGAAAAGCGTTGCGATTCGCATTGTAATTCGTTTGCACATAGCTTTAAATGCTAGCGTAGTTGCAACCTACGGGCAAATTCTCCATAAACCTAACGGAGCGAATTGCCCGCGTACGGAGTCTTGTCCTTGAGCACGACATCGTGTGCACCGCCCTCAACGATCGAGGTCGCACTCACAACCGTGAGCTTCGCACGCTCCTGCAATTCAGGAATGGTGAGCGCGCCACAATTGCACATGGTGGACTTCACCTTCGCCAAGCTCAGATCAACGTTATCTTTGAGCGAACCAGCATAAGGGACATAGGAATCCACGCCCTCTTCAAAGGTCATGCCTTTCTTGTTGCCGCCCATGTCATAACGCTGCCAGTTGCGTGCACGAGCCGAACCTTCGCCCCAGTATTCTTTCATGTAGTTGCCGTTGATGTTGACCTTGTTCGTGGGGCTCTCATCAAAGCGAGCGAAGTAACGACCGAGCATGAGGAAATCGGCGCCCATGGCCAGCGCTAGGGTCATATGATGGTCGTAAACGATGCCACCGTCAGAACAAATGGGCACGTAAACACCTGTTTCTTCGAAGTAATCATCGCGCGCTTTGGCAACTTCGATAAGTGCGGTTGCCTGGCCACGACCGATGCCCTTCTGCTCACGCGTGATGCAGATCGAACCACCGCCGATGCCGATCTTGACAAAATCCGCGCCGGCCTCAGCCAGGAAGCGGAAGCCTTCCGCATCGACCACGTTGCCGGCACCGACCTTCACACTGTCGCCATAGTGATCACGGATCCATTTCAGCGTGATTGCCTGCCATTCGCTGAATCCCTCGCTGGAATCGATGCACAGCACATCTGCGCCGGCTTCTACCAGCGCCGGCACACGCTCAGCATAATCGCGCGTGTTGATGCCTGCGCCGACGACATAGCGCTTATCCTTGTCCAGCAGTTCGTTGGGATGCTCTTTGTGGGAATCATAGTCCTTGCGGAAGACGAACGCCTTCAGCCGTCCTTCTTCGTCCACGATCGGCAGCTGATTCAGCTTATGCTCCCAGATCAGATCGTTGGCCTCAGACAGCGTGCAGCCATCCTTTCCGCAGATCAGCTTGTCAAAAGGGGTCATGAAATCGGTCACCTTTGTGGAGGGATCCATCCGGGAGACACGATAATCACGGCTGGTCAGGATACCCAGCAGCTTTCCCTCCGCGCTGCCATCTTCAGTGACGGCCATCGTGGAATGGCCGGTCTCAGCTTTCTTGGCCAGCACATCAGCCAGGGTCGCGTCAGCCGGCAGATTAGAATCGCTGCGGACAAAGCCTGCCTTGGTCGCCTTGACACGACGCACCATGGCTGCCTCATTTTCCACGCTCTGTGAACCATAGATGAAGGAGATGCCTCCCTCACGCGCCAGGGCACACGCCATGCGCTCGCCGGATACCGACTGCATGATCGCAGATACCATAGGGATATTCATGCTCAGCGGGGATTCTTCCTCCCCCTTGCGGAATTTCACGATCGGTGTTTTCAGGGAAACATTTGCCGGTGTGCATTCGCTGGAAGAATATCCAGGCACCAGCAGATACTCGCTAAATGTACGTGACGGTTCGGTAAAAAAAGTTGCCACACTTTCACACTCCTTCTCTTTGAAATTTTACTCATTATAATCGCTTTTATGGCAAAAATCAACACTGCAATTCCTGAATGTTCTTTCTGTAAAAAGAACCGCAAAAAATTACATGATCTGCGGTTCTTTTCATTTCTTTCAATCAATCCAGCAGACAGACGATCGTAGAATACGGCCTGATCTCCAGGTCCTGCTCCCGATATCCTTCCTCACCATTGTAATACAAGATCTCCGCAGGCGTATCCAGATGATAGTGGAATGGCGACCCGGTCGGATTGAAGAATGTCCCCGTCGCTGGTCTTAAAGATCAGCACCTTGCGCTCGATATCATCGAAGGCAACCCGATGATACAGCGACTCCGTGATGCTGTAGCGGAAACAGGAATGATCGCGGCGGATACGGATCAGCTGTTTCACATGACCGACCATTTCTCGATTGTTGTTGCGGCGGTCATAATCCAGCGCGTTGATGTCATCCCCTGAATTGTAAGAATTCCCGATGCCATGCTTCGTGCGCCCGAATTCCTGTCCGCTGTGCAGGAACGGAACGCCTTGTGCAAGCAGCACCATGGCGATCATCATTTCTTGTCTGCGGCGGCGGATCCATCGTTCCTCGCCGCGGCAGCATTCCCGCATCTTGTCCCAGGATGTGTGATTGTCATGACATTCCACATAATTGATGACATTGCGCGGATTGACGAACATCCTTCCTGCGCCGAAATCGACGCAGCTGGCGCACAGACAGTTCTTCACGACATCGATGAGCTCCGTATTGCCGGTGCAATACCCTTTTGCCGCGATCTCATACGCAGAAGTGCTGCCCTTCACCACATCGCGGAAACGGTCCGAAAAATGCGCGACAAAAGGCATGCGGCCATTGTTCTGCATGCTGGCCCGCTGCTCTTCCGGCATGAACGAAGGCATGTTCCACCCTTCTCCATATACCATGAAATCCGGATTGATCGCACGGCAGCGCAAGTAGATCTCGTTGATCGTGGCGATGTCCAAGATGCCCATCAGGTCGAAGCGCCGGCCGTCGATGTGATAGAACCGCGTCATCCATACGCAAGTGTCCACGAAATAGCGGGCGCTCATGCGTCGCGACGTGTCGATGTCATTGCCGCACCAGGAGCCATTGGAAAAATCGCCCTGATCGTTCATCAGGAAATAATAGTTGGGAACGATGTTTTCCAGTGAGAATGTGTTTTTGTCATACACGTGATTGAAGACCACATCCAGGTTGACCCGGATGCCGTTTTCATGGCACTTTTCGACGAGCTGTCCGAATTCCCGCATACGCGCAGACGGAGAAAGGACATCTGTGCTGAAGCTTCCTTCCAGCACCCTGTACTGTACCGGATCATAGCCCCAGTTATAGAAGATGCGCGGATAGATCTCATCCACCGACCCAAAATCAAAGACCGGCATCAGCTGCACATGGGTGATCCCAAGCGACTTTAAGTAGGAAAATCCGGTCTCCATCGCCTTCGTCACTTTATTTTCCTCCACAAATCCGCGGAAAGTACCTGGATGCTGGATGCCGATGCCAGAATGCATCGTAAAATCGCGAACGCTGGCCTCATAGATGATCGCGTCGCAATAGCTGTTCATTCGCGGCAGTGAATATGTACGGAATCGTATGCTCTCTTGATCCACGACGACACTGGCCTCACTGTTGGCCGTACCAGCCAACGCGTATGGATCGAGCGTCTCCCGCCAGCTGCCGTTCACTCTGACATGATAAGTATACGCGATCCCATTCAGGTCCCCGGCCACGTCTGTGCGCCATACGCCTTTTTCGGTCCGCTTCATCTCGAACGCTTCCACCACGCCATCTTTGCGCTTCAGCTCCAAGATGACGCGAAACGCCGTCGGCGCCCACAGCGCAAACCGTGTATGCCTGCGGGCATAAACATACCCCAGATCATTTCCCGCATAATCAAATTCCTCATCAAAACGATCGGTCTTCACGATACAGGCATACTCCGCCACGGTCTTGCGGGCATGCTCATGATATACAGAATACTCTTCGCCGATGGTCAGCTCATCGTTCAGCCCGAGGATATACTTGGTGTAATTCGCCTGGGTATCCTCGACGGAATGGATCTTCAGCTTGATGAAGTGGTCCTGGCTGTCCTTCATGTAAAAACGATCACTCTTGCCTTCATAGCTCTGTTTCGACAGATACACGACCACTTTGTCATAATCGTCGATATAAGCCTCGTAATAGTCTTTCTGACGCATGCGTGTCCCCCTTCCTCTCAAATCCGATATTCTTATTATAACAAAAAGAGGCCTTTGCAACACCGAAATTTTCATCTCGTTCAAAATTTGGCGAAATCTGCGGACCAGACGAAAAAAAACTGCGAGGAGCATTCACTCCCCGCAGTCAGTTGACCGCTTATCTCTCTGTACGGCGTCTTCTCATCATGAGAACGAGTCCGGCAGATACTGCCAGCAGTCCGGCAAACAGTCCCGTCTGCATCGCTGCAGCGGTGTTTGTCGTATCTTCAGCGCTTGTGCTGTTATTGACCTCAACCAGGTTGTCTACAGATGCCTGCAGTGTTTCGACCATGTTGTTCACTTCTTCCTGTGTGATCTCAGGGTCAGTGATCAGGTTCTCTGCACGTGCGAGGTTCTGGATGACAGCCTGTGCGCTTTCCGTCGTGTAGCCGCTCAGGTCAAGGCTCTTCGCATACGCGATCAGCTCTTCCAGAGCGCTCGTGTCAGCCTTCGTACGCGCGTTCAGGCGTGCTTCTCTCAGCGTCTTCGTCGCTTCGTCGATTTCTGCCTGCGTCGTTGCGTTCTCCAGCACGTTCTGCGCGTCAGCCAGCTTGTCTGCTAAGCCTTCTACGCTGCTTGCGATATAGTCATCAAGGTTAGCAACCATTTCGCTCACGAGCTCGATCTCGTGTTCGAGGGCACTCTTATCCAGTCTGATGCTTTCCAGTCCGGCGATCGCATTGCTCAGGTTCGTGATGGCTTCGGTGACTTCTGCCGTCGTGGCATCGTCATTGATCGCTACGGCCTGTGCAGCTTCGATCGCTGTCTGCAGTGCGTCGAGGCTTTCTGCCGTGTAGTCACCATCGAGGTAGCCGTTTGCGGCTTCGATCAGTGCTTCCAGTTCAGCCTTCGTCACGATCTCCCACAGCTCCTGCGCTGCCTTGGTCATCGCTTTGTTCGCTGCCTTCAGCGCATCTGCGGTTGCCATAGGATCATTGACCAGTGTCTGTGCTGCAGCAACTGCATCTTTCAGCGCCTGCACCTTGCCCGGACGGAGTCCTTCTACGTTGCTCAGGATATTTTCGTTGATGAAGTCGATCGTTGCCTGTACGTCTGCACGCAGGGCGTCCACATCGCTGGATCCGCCCAGATCCTGCATCGCTTCGCTCAGGTTGAGCAGAGCGGTAACGACTTCGGTCACGGTCGGCTCTTCTTCAGCGAGCACGGCCTGTGCAGCTTCGATCGCTGCATTCAGCGCTTCATCTTCGGAACCCAGTGCGATGGCTTTTTCCACCATGTCGCGCAGAGCCTGGATAGCGGCGGCGCTTGCCGGCTCCTCGTCAACGATCGTGTCGCTCAGACGCAGAGCCATCGTTGCGGCGACGAGCTCTACCTTCATGATCTCCACTTCGTTGGCATCCGGATCCTCAGCGGCAGCAAGTTCTTCTGCTTCTGCGATCTTAGCCTGCAGCGCGTTCCATGTTGCTTCCGTATAATTGTTGTTCGTTATTGCACTTGCCTTTTCAATGGCTGCCTGCAGTCCTTCTACATCCGGCTCTACATTAGCAAGCATCAATTTGATTTCTGCCGCAGAACCATTGTTATTAACTGCCTGTACATATACCAGACGAACATTAGTCGTTTCTACTGCATCGAAAGTGACTTCTTTTGCAGAAGAATTGCTTGACCACGTACCTTCCGCAACGGTTTCGTATTGACCCTCAGCATTCTTGACCTGAACCTGGTAAGAAGTTGCATTACCGTTTGAACCGCTCTGGCGCGGCAGATAATACAGACCATTGACGACGGTCGGTTCGCTGATCTGCAGATCGATCCAATGCGGCATCGTTGTCACATTCCAGTCGGTATGCCACATCGTGCTCGGATTATCATCCAATACATTTTTCGGATCTGAACCATCGTGCTGATAAGAAGATGCTGTCGCTTCAAGCATGCTGCTGTCTACATAATTCGTATTAGACAACTCTTTAAGCTCCAGACCATTCAATGCATTGACGATTGCTGCTTCATACGCATCTACCGTTGCCTGCATGCTAGCCGGCAGGTTTTCACGTACGGCCTCAACGGCCATCTCCAGAGTCTTTACTGTCGCATCCGTGAATACGGAGAGATCATCGATCAGATCGAGATATGCGTTGACACGGCTGTAATCTGCTTTCTCATAATCCATGCCTGCCAGAACATCATTGATCTGTGCAGTCAGGGATTCGATTGCTGCTGCGTCAGGAGCATACTGCGTGAACAGTTCCTTTGCCTGATCGATCAACGGCTGCAGGACATCGCTGCTCTCAGCGTCCATGACTGCATTTGCCGTTTCAACTGCATAATCCAGTGCCATCGTAGAAGCGAAATCATCGTTCACACCGAGGCGGACATCATCAACATAACCGACGAATGCATCGGTCTCGCTTCCGACCTTTGCCATCGGGAACATGCAGGTCGCACGCATCGGACGTCCCTGGATCTGCTCATCATCACCCAGCGTATCAACGAGGGAACCGTTGACATACAGTTCGATGACGTTCTGCTGGTTCTTGAATTCCAGTTCTACCCATTCATTGACAGGCAGTGTGTAGTTGAAGGAGTAATCGTACAATTCTCTGGTGAATCCGACCTTGCCTGTGTCGCCCTGAACGGCCTTGATGCTTCCATACGGGCTCTCAAACAGGATCTGATCATCCGTGCTGTCAGAAGTACGTTTTACCTTGACACGCAGGTCATTGCCCAGTCCGGCTGTCTCCAGACCGGTCGTGATGTAGCTTGTTCCGCCATTGAGCTGCAGTGCGTTCTTGCCGTCTACTTCAACGATAGAAGCGTTCTCACCTTCATTGACCGCGAAATCATTCTCGGATGTATCATCCAGCGTGTCCATCGGCATGTTGATGTATTCATCCGTTGCGCTGTCAACTTCGTAACCGAAGTTCGTGCGCGGTGCTTCACCAAGTGCGTCAGATGCTGCCTGAGCCTGGCTCAGATCCATGTCGCCTCTGCCCCACAGCTTAGCGGCAAACAGCGGCAGATTAGAGATACGATCCCAGATATCGTATTCACTGACACCATTGTACAGATAGTCAGTCATGTCGTTCCATACCGCGAACGCTCCGCCCTTCATCTGCGGATCGCCAGCAGGGATCGTCACGCCGCTGATCGTATTGATGGCCAGATTGTACATCGTGCTGTCCGGCAGATAATCATAGTAGTAACCTGCGTTCGGAACGATATAATAGTTTCCATCATTACAGTTGATCAGGTCGAAACCATCATCGTACATCTCATCCATGTTAGCATAGCCAAAGTTCCAGAGGTTGATCTCAACGCCTTCTGCGTTGATGTCTTCACCCTGAGCTGCCTGTGTGAAGCTTCCCCATACACGTGCCTTACGTCCGGTTCCTTCCACATATTCCAGCATGTCGTTGACGAACATACGGTATGCCTGAGAAGAAGCGTTGTACTCATCGGCACCGATGTGCACGATCGTCTGTGCGTCAAATACCGGATCGCTGCCATCCAGATACTCGGAGAAGATCTCCTGGACGAATGCCAGAGAAGCGTTGTAAGACTCACCGATCAGGTTCAGGTGGTCATTCTGACGGCCGCTCGTGCCCTGACGCAGTTCCGGCAGGACCTTCGTCAGTGCCAGAGAGTGCGCCGGCGTATCGATCTCAGGAACGATATTGACGCCCAGCTCACGAGATTCCTGGATGAAATCTCTGAACTCATCCTTCGTGTAGAAGAGGTCTGTACTTGTCAGATCCTGATGATAGACGAGATTCTCTCCGTTCAGCGTCACTGGATTGCCATCGCTGTCGGTCAGCGTGTCGCCTTCCTTGATGCTGGATTCCAGACGGAATGCAGAGTATGCGCTCATCGGATCAGATACAGATTCCAGCGGGATCAAGTTATCGTTGATGTGTACCTGGAAGTCGTTCATCTTGTACCAGGACATTTCCTTAACGACCTGTTCCAAGAAATCCATGGTGAACGGTCTTCTGGCAACGTCCATGATGTATCCGCGGATCTCATACAGCGGATAGTCACGAGTGATTCCCTTCGGGAATGTCTCGAAGTTGTTCAGCTTCAGTCCCTGCAGGATCGTACGAGTTGCCCAATACGCACCGGTCTGTGTCTCAGCAGTAACCGTAATGGCATCTTCGACATTCATCAGATAGCCTTCTTCCATCAGGCCCATCGACGTATCATCGGTCAAAGCAAAATAGAAGTCGCCTGCCTGCACATCTTCACTGGTTCCCTGCATGACGGTAATGTCTTTGCCTGTGAGATCCTTGTAGTCCGCAGCCATTTCCTCAGCCGCAGCCTGCAGTCCCTCATCCGCATAGATGATGCGGCTGGAATCGCTTACAGTGAAGTTTCCAGTAGAGCCTTTCCACTCACGCAGTTCCGGCAGGATATCCGGAGCGGCATTGTCGCCCTCTTCCTGCGTATACGTACCAGGGATCGTGATGCCGATCTCCTTGAACTCATATTCTCCAGTTTCATTATCCGTGATCTTGAAGGCTACATTGACCACAGTATCCACGATCGGCGTATATATATGCCGATTTTCATCAACGACCTGCTCATAATCCGTACCCTTATACTCGATCGTATAACGGTCTGTCTCCGGATAAGAAACATTCAGCGTTTCATCTCCCAGCTGCGGATCAGCAATCTCGATCTGATTGGCAATGTCACTTGCGCTTTCCTGGATCTCTCCGCCATAGACTTCCATCTCAAACAAGGAAATGGTGTTCCAAGTTACATCGCCATCAGGGTTCTCAGCAGTGAAGCTGTCGATATACAGGCGAACATAACGTGCGCTTTCTGTATTGTCCAGGATGATGCGGTCCGTCGTGCTAGCCGGACGATCATTGATTTCCTTGACCGTTCTCCAGTCAGAGCCATCATCGGAAACCTGGATCTGATAATGCGTTGCCTTTCTGGTCTCCCAATACAGCATGACGGTCTTGATGTTGCGGGTCTGTCCCAGATCCACAGCCAGCCAATGCGGGCCATCAGCCACAGCACTTGACCAACGTGATTCTCTGGTCGTTCTGTCCCCATCAAATGCCTTTGAAGCATTCAGACCATCTGTTTCATTTGAGTCAGAACTTGCCGTTCCATTCAATGCCACATTTTCATACGGATCCTGCGGTACAGTTTCTCCATCAGAATAGATGACTTTGAAATCACTGGCGGAAACGCTCGGATAACCGTGCATTGCCGTGACTTCCAGTTTGACATAACGTCCGCTGACCGGTTCAGCGAGGCTTTCCGTACACTTTCTTGCCGTATTGCCTGTGCGAGCAACGACAGCCTCTCCCCAGCTTTCTCCATCATCAGATACATAAATGTTGTATGAAGATGCATAAACAGAATCACTTTCCCAGATCATTGAGAAGGTGTTCATCTGGTAGATCTCACCAAGATCGACCACGGCCCACTGCGTAGCGTCAGCCTCTGTGGACCAACGGCTTGACTCATCGTCATCCGTCAGATTGCTTGCCGGCATAGATCCGTATGCCGCACTGGCAGTAACCGGCTTGTTCAACGCCAGGTTCATGTTCATTGGTGTTTCTGCCAAGGTGGATACTCCGCCCGTTTCCGTTCCTTCATTGGCGCTGACCGCAAGGGTCCCTACCTGGAAGCTCGGTACGAGCATCGCAGCCGCAAGCAGCGATTTTACGATCGCACTTGACTTTTGCTTATTCAAAAGTCTCTCCTCCTTTCCCAGGAATGCCAAAAACTGGTATTCCCTTTACATGGCAATTTTAGCAGAATTCGAAAGCGTTTACCACATAAAAAACATAAAATAAACACAAAGTTATGACACATCGTACATATTTTCAGATAGAATTCACATAACGCTTTGTTCCTTCCCCCAATCAGATAAAGGCAGACGCTCATCAAAACGTCTGCCTTTAGATCAAGATCAGTTTCTCTTTTTGCGTCTTGCCACAGCCAGCATACCGCCAGCCAAAGCCAGCAATCCAGCAAACATGCCGGTCTGCATCGCTGCAGCAGTGTTTGTCGACTCCTCAGCATTCGTGCTGTTGTTGACCTCAACGAGGTTGTCTACAGAAGCCTGCAGGGCATCGGCCATGTCGTTGACCTCTTCCTGCGTCACTTCTTCATTCGCGAGCATCGCTTTGGCGCGGGCCAGATCCTGGATCACCGGCTGCGCGCTTGCGCTCGTGTATGCACTCAGATCAAGGCTGTTCACATAAGCGATCAGCTCTTCCAGAGCGCTCACATCCGCCTTCGTTCTCGCGTTCAGACGCGCTTCACGCAAGCTCTCAGTAGCGGCATCGATCTCTGCCTGGGTCGTCGCATTGCCCAGGACCGTCTTCGCTGCATCCAGCTTGTCCTGCAGTCCTTCTACCGTGGAAGGCACATAGTTGCCGATGTTGGCGATCATCTCGCTGACAAGTTCGATCTCGTGTTCGAGCGCGCTCGTATCTAACGCGATGGTTTCCAATCCAGCGATCGCGTTTGCCAGGTTCGTGATGGCGTCAGTGACCTCAGCTGTTGTCGCGTCATCATTGTTCGCCACTGCCTGCGCAGCGGTGATCGCTGCCTGCAGTGCTTCCAGGCTTTCTGTCGTGTAGTCCCCTTCGAGGTAACCGTTAGCAGCTTCGATCAATGCGTTCAGCTCTGCCTTCGTCACGATCTCCCACAGCTCCTGGGCTTCCTTGGTCATCGCTTTGTTCGCTGCCTTCAGCTCATCGGCTGTTGCATCCGGATCGTTGACGACATCCTGTGCTGCTTTGACTGCATCTTTCAGCGCCTGTACCTTGCCCGGACGGAGTCCTTCTACATCGTTCAGGATGTTTTCGTTGATGAAGTCGATCGTCGCCTGAACATCTTCTCTCAAGGCATCCGTGCTTTCATCTGTGTTCAGCGCCTGCATCGCTTCGCTCAGGTTAAGCAGTGCACTCACAACTGCCGTTGCCGACGCGTTATCCGGATCATCGAGCAGTGCCTGTGCGGTTTCGATCGCATTGTTCAATGCTTCATCATCAGAACCAAGCGCATTGGCCTTATTGACCATGTTCTGCAATGCCTGGATCGCAGATGCGCTCGCCTTGACCTGCAGAGCATCCATCGCGGCCTTCAATGCGCTTGCTGCCTGATCGATCTGTTCCTGGACAGCGTGATCATCGGCCATGATCGTTTCTGCGGCTGCCAGCGCATCCTGCAGAGCGGTCCAGCTGTCTGCCGTATAGCCTTCCTCTTCGATGGCCTTCGCTGCATCGATCACTTCATTCAGCGCAGTCTTGTCTGCAGATGCCAGCTTGCCCTTGACGCTCAGTTCGCTGACCAGATAACCATTGCGCTTTCCACTGCTGTCTTCCTGGATGTTGGTCGTCCGCATCATGACATAACGTGCACGCTGCGGTTCAAATTCATATGTATCTTCCTGTTCATTCGGCGCGGTCTCGGTCTTCTTTTCACCGATCTTCACCCATTCTTCCTGATCCATGCTGCAGTACAATTCATATTGATACCAGATCGTCGAGCTGGCGAAAGACAAGCTGATTTCTGAAATCTCATAAGTATCTTCCAGATCGATGATGACCCAGCCTGGGGTGATCGTATCTTCATATGGTTTGCCCGTTGCGCTCAGTCTGCCGGAATCCCATCTTGTCGATGTGCTGCCATCGTTGACATTCTTGGAATTACCGCTTGGATCATTATGCGCGGTGGTCGGCTTATTCAGCGCGACATTGATCAGACCGCTCGTATCCATCTGGATCATCACGCCATACAGATTCCAATATGCGGTATTCATGGAATCCGCAGATGCTTCCTCTGCCGCCTGACGTGCTTCCTCAAGCGCTTCCTGGAATGATGTGATCAGATCATCCGGATTCGCGCTCACATTCATCTGCTCCGCTGTTCCGATCAGCCGCTGCAGCTGCTCGACGGTAGGCAGCATCTGGTTGCCGTAGACACGGATCTCGCTGAGCGAGACATCACGGTCAGCAACAACACGCACATAGCGGGCATTGACGCTGAGATCATCCATGTGAACGATGCCGTTCTCTGCATCAGTGCTCAATGTTCCTTGCACCTCATTCCATTCGCTGCCGTCCTGACTGAATGACAGCGTATACTGTGCTTCAGGATCAGCGGTCACGATGCTGAGTCCCGTCAGATCAAATTCTGCCAGCAGATCGATCGTCACTGACTGATCGGCGGATACAGATACCTGCTGATCAGTTTCACCGTCCGTCAGCCAGGATGTCTTGCCTTCTGCGTCTCCATCGATGTCGGCCTCACGATCAAGGGCGATATTGCCGATGTCTGGATCAAGCTCTCCAGTGAACACACACTCATCCAGGACACGCTGAGCGATCGACAGCACCTCTTCAGGACTGTCTGCCGCATCACGAGTATAATCCTGATCGCCGATGACCCATTTCCAATACTTTTCGATATATCCTCTTGTATTCGATGGGACATCGATCGCTGTGCCGTCGATCAGATTTTGTTCCACCTGATCCAGATACTCAGTCCAATTTGACTTGATCAGATCCAGGAACATGCCTTCATAAGTACGGAATCCATAGTCTACCAGTGATCCGCCTGAGCTGCCCCAAGTGGTGATCAGAGATTTTGCGTTCATCTCAAATGTCGATTTGGAGAAGTCATCGTATTCTGCCGCGCGGTCCTGCGCTTTGCCGATCCACTCTCCGGCCAGCTGATTCTGTCTAGTCTTCTGTACCTCATTCAGCACATCAAAGGCATTGAGGAATTCTTCCTTTGCTTGGCGGAAAGCTTCAAGGTCCTTATCGTCACGGGCATCGATCACTTCATGATATTTCAGCACCGTGTAGTTGCTGCAGATCTGGCGCATGATCTCGCTGAGGTC
>OGYF01001460.1_pt1 | contig 19948 bp, 28 predicted proteins | sample 1576451 | NCBI WGS metagenome assembly OGYF01 (sample SAMEA3541505, study PRJEB24748) | human gut metagenome | biome: human gut; feature: human-associated habitat; material: faeces | place: China | collected 2012
CACCCGGCACCATCGCCAAGTAGGCGTGCAGGCGGTGAACACCCTGCCACTCATAGAGCGGAGCGGTATCTGCGATATACAAAGTCACTACATCACCCTCCCGGACAGAGGTATGCCTGTTCCTGAGCATGACCAAAAGAGCCTTCCCATTTGTCTCTAGCAGAATGGATTTGGGCCGCTGGCGCAGGGAAGTTCGCTCCACCTTCAGAATGACACCTTTGAGGATGAGATACTGTCCCCTCATCCCTGTACGGTATAGGCGAGCCGCGCTGATGGTCAGTACCGAAGCGCCTAAAAGAAATGGGATGGATACTGTGAAAGAGACAAATACCAAAGCCCCAATCGCCAGAATGAGGCATAACAGCGCCAGGCCCATCTGTATGAACATCTGGTGCTGCAGTGCCGGAGGAAGCAGTTTCCAGTCCTGTTTCATTGTCCTCTCCCCTCCTATACCAAAAACAGACTGCCTGATTGCAGGAGACGTAAGAGTACAGCAACCAGTCCATCCCTTGCTTGGGAGTGTTCCATTTCATACTCCAAAACACCGTCCTGAATCGTCTCGGCAGAGTAGATCTTTTCGGTCAGTGCCTGTCGTCCCTCTTCCCCGAGTAGTTCTGGTGTGGGCTCTGTCCCCTGCTCCTCCAGCCGAACCAATTCACTGGCGGAAAGTCGCAGGCCAGCGCACTGGATCCAGCACCAGACACGGCTGTCTTGTGTCATCTGCAAAGGCCGTCCGTCACCCTCCGGCAGGGGACAGATAATGCTCCCGGCAAAGAGTTGGTATAAAGCTAGCCATCCCTCTTCCTTGGTTGTTACGACAAGGCCTGCCTTCTCCAGGCACTCAATATAACGAACTTTCTGCGGCGGAACCGGCTTTGGCGCCAGTCTGGCTGCTTCCCAAAGGCCCGCCATCTCCGGTCCCAACGCGAAGATCTTGCCGCTGTGGGATACACGAACGATTTCATCCTGTGCCGGTACTGGCAGCCCCTTTGATAAGTACATCATGCTATTCACCCCATCCTTATCATCTTTTGCTCTATTACACGGACAGGGCGACACTTTTACAACAATGTCATAAGCATCACAGAGGCGAAGATAAGGATCAAGACGCCAGCCAGAAGAATGGCAATTCTCTTGACCAGTTCCGGATCCATGCGCTCCTCCTGCTCACCAATATCTACGGGCTTTATATCATCGTAGTAGCCATCATAATTGAGATCCATGGGGTTCTTTCTATGTTTTGGCGGGTGCTGCTGCCCTGTCTGGTGTTTCCCACGCATTTTAGGAGCTGCCGCACACTTTTGGGGTTTCCCTTTTCCCTTGGGGTGTGGTTTCGACTGCTGCGCCTCATTCTGAACTGGGATCTTTTTGCCGCATTCAGAGCAAAAAGAGACGGCGCCTCCCATAAGGGAAGCGCCGCAATAGGGACAATACTTCATAAATTCCACTCCTTGTCTTAAATTTCAGCACCATTGCTGCCTGTTTTCAAGGACAGGAGTAGATAATAGGATTATACCATCAAAAGATTTTCTTGTCACCCGCGCCGGCCTTGCCATTTGCACTGCCATAAACACTGCCAAATGCACTTGCGAATCCGGCGTCGGCCTGCTGTGCAGTGGGCTGTGGGGCCGTAGCCGGGGCGGAAGTTTTGGGCGGCGTGGACTTCTTCTGCCCCATGCGTGCCTTTTCCCTGCCAACAGAACGTTGGGCGTGGATTGCTGCCCAATCAGCTGCATACTTTGCAGAGAGCCAGGCCCGGTAGTGCTCCACCGTCGTCAGCAGCAGCTCATTGAGCTGGCGCCAGTTGAGAATCACGGAGACGTGCTGCTCGGGTTTCGTGCCGAATCGTGGTACAATAAGCCCGGTCTGGTTCTCCTCCCCCGGCCCGCTGTCAGCCGTAAGGAAGTAATCAGATTTTGCTGCCACGGTCAGCCGAAACACCCGAGACAGGCTTTTCCCATCCGGGCGGGCCTTACCATATTTATTCAGATGTTTGGCTGAGGTGCCACCCAGATGCTCATACAGGGGCTCTTTCTTCCCGGCCTGCTTATACTGCTGCATTCGCATGTGCAGGGTTCCGGAAGCAGCCTCTTGGCTCAATGCCAGGAACTCCGGCACATCAATATAAATGCTGATGTTGTTTGTATAGCGATTACCCTTGGGGCGGGTGGTATCGTAGGAAACAAACTGCAAGTGGACCTTATCCAGGTGGAAGGTGTCGTTTCTGACCTCCACAAAGCAGCCTTTTGCATCCTTACGAATGATCTGCCCCCAGTTATCCTGTGAAATTGGCTTGTTGTCATTTTCCATGCGTATCACCCGTTCTCCTGTGCCTGATCACCGTCTCCAAGATCAGTTTCGGCCTCTTCAGCGCTGCCGTCTAATTCCAGTGCACGAAGCCTCCTGCAAAGGTCAAGCAGCTTTTCCGCCGCCTTTTCGAACTGCGGCATGAAGTCCTTCTTTGTATCAAAGTTTACATAGAGCCAGACGAAAATGCTGTTCCAGAGCATCTCAAGCATCTCATCAGAGCAGTGACTCCTTTCCAGCTTCCGCACAGTAGTACTCAAATTGGCAATTACCTGATTCCAAAGGATAAAGAACTCATCCTCCTCCGAAATCCCAAACTGCGCCAACCAACTGCGCACGGTATTGGTTTTTTTTGCGGAGCCACAGTTATATTCATTGATGACATATTTCACACTGATATTATCCTTGGTGATCTCCGTGTCTCCGTTCTCTATATCATGGAAAAGTGCCACACGCCCAAGAGGATACAAGGCACACACAGTGGGTTTGCAGTCATGCACACTGCACCGGCCATCCTCCAGCAGCAGCGGGCAGCGCCTCTGAGGGCCAATCGGGACCATGTGTACCATGGGAAGCTGAGAGGAATCTCCGATATATACCTCTGCGCATTCCTCGATAACCTGTAGGGTGGTTTTCCCGAGCTTCTTGGCGATATTATAGATATCCCGTGCATTGAAGAGGATCGTATCCTGGCTTTTACAGCACTTACCGCACCGGCGGCACTTGAATCGGAATTCGGAGTCCAGGTCCAGCAGGAGCTTCTCCATTTCCCCCGCTGATTGAGCCTTTGCCAATTTTTCTTTGATATCCATATTCAACATCCCTTTCATAGAATGCGGGGGTATCCGAATTCCGGATACCCCCGCAATGTTATGCACCTCTTAGTGCCAGATTCTTTATGCTTCGATCTCGGCGTCGGCCAGCATCTGCAGAAACTCCTGCTCGGTAAGCGTCTTAATGCCCAAGGTCTGCGCCTTGGTCAGTTTGCTGCCGGCGCTCTCACCCACAATCAGGTAGTCCGTCTTTTTGCTGACGGAACTGGCAGGTCTGGCACCCAGGCTCAGCAATTTCATCTGGATGCCGTCTCGGGTGTAGTTCTCCAGCTTCCCGGTGGCAACAACGGTCTTACCAGCAAAGGGATTGTTCTGCATATCAGGCATGGTGTTCTCCTCCTTCAAAAATGTGATGTGTTTAAGGACGGGGCGCCAAAGTCTGGACTCCCCCGCATCGTTGTACCAGTTGTAGATGTTGTCATGCATCACCTGGCCAAAGCCTTCCAACTGGGTGAAATCAAACCGTTCTCGGATGGCCTGTTCAAAAGATGTCCAGGAGCCGCCGAACCGTCGGCTGAGGATGCGCCCGGCATGGCGTCCTACCTCCGGGATTCCCAGGGCCGCAATAAACTGGTTAAGCGTACAGGTGCGCCTCTCATCCACTGCGCTCTGCAGTCGAGCAAACGACTTCTCGCCAAATCCAGGGGTTTCGAGTATCGCACCCTTATGTCTCTCCAGTTCAAACAAGTCACCATAGTTTGTGACCCAGCCGTGCTGCACAAAGGTCGTCAGGGTCTGTTCATCCAGCCCCTTTATCTCCATCCGTGTTTTGCTGCAGAAGTGAACAAACTTCCGTACCAAGCGAGCAGGCCAAGCCTCATTTTCACAGAACAGCTGCCGGGTCCCCCTGCTGCTCCGGCGGACCTGCAGCATATTGCCGCAGCAGGGGCAAACCGTTGGGATAGAGCAATTACCGCTCTTCGTCTTATTCTCAGCGATCTGAGGAATGATCATATTCGCCTTATACACGCTGATGATATCTCCGGACCCCAGCGCCAGTTTCATAAAGTTATCCAGGTTATGGAGGTACGCGTGATTGACCGTCGTGCCGTCGATGTTCACATCATCGAATACGCCGGTCAAGCTGATCATCCCTGTGCGGGTGGTGGCAATCTCCAGGTGGCGGAATTTAGTCTCGTACCTTGTATCGGGCCACTTGAAGGCAATCATCCGGTTCTCGTGGTGTCCTGTGGCGCCCAGAGAGCGGCCATAATCCAGGTCGTCAAACTCAAAAATCAGGCCGTCGGTCGGATATGCGTAATCCCTGGGCTTATAGTAGTCCATAGCCTGACGGATGGCATCCTCCGAAGCGCCGGCGGCCAACATGGAATAGCCGACAGTGGTAAATCCCATTTGGGCCATAAACCGCAGGGTCTCCCATTTGGTTTTCCCGCCCAGATTGTCGCTGATGAGGTCAAAAGCCATAAATGTAAGTCCACGCTCTCGGACCTCTTCTGCATTCAGCTTGCGTACGCTGCCCGCAGCAAGGTTACGGGGGTGTGCATACGGCTCGTCCAGACTTCCATTGAGTGCATGAAACTCTTTCCAACTGATTACCCCTTCTCCCCGCACTTCCAGCGGCTGTGTGTATGGGATGGCCAGTGGGACGTTCCGCATGACACGCACTGCATGAGTGACATCCTCGCCTTGCAGACCATCGCCGCGGGTTATGGCCTGCAACAGTTTTCCGTCTTTATAGCGGAGCACCAGGGTAAGACCATCCAGCTTCCAACTGAGGACTGCCTGATGGCCGCCAAGGAAACTGTGAATGTCTGCAACGCTTTTTCGCTTATCTGCCGACAACATCGGCCGGCTATGACGCACGACGGTAAGGCTCTCCAGTACATTACCAGGGACTCTCTGCGTGGGTGAAGAGGACAGCACGATACCGGACTCCTTTTCCAGTGTCATCAGTTCGTCATACAGCTGGTCATATTCCAGATCCGTCATAATCGGGTCGTCCTTTTTGTAGTAGGCCTCATCTGCGTCATTGATCGCTTGGATGAGATCCCTCATTCGGTCCATATTCTGCATTCCTTTGCCTCCAATCAATAGATCTGCTTACATCGCTTCTCAGCCTCGGCAATGCTCTGGCGCACGGACTCCAATGCAGCATCGTCAGAAACTTTTGCATCGTCCAGATCCAGAATCACGACATCGGCCCGAGCCAAAGGGTGACTTGCGTACACAGCCTTGACGCGGCCATCTTCCACCATAATGTAGATGGTTTGGCACTGGCACGCCTCTGCGTGCTCTTTCTGCTTCTCGATTTTCAAATGATTCACCTCCTCTGAAACAAAAAAAGGGACGCTTCTCAGCGTCCCAACCTGTGGCCCAAAGGCCCCTACTATATATAAAAAAGCGCCCAAAGGCTGGTTTGCCTTCAGGCGCTTTGAAACACGGCAACTGATGACTGCTGGTGCAATCAACGGATACTTTATGGCGCTATTATACTCGACAAGCTCCCGAAATGCAAGCCTTATCCAGCAGGGCAAGGATTTGTACCATGGGGATTGCATTTTTCCTATGAATAAGATATACTCTCAATGACAGTATCTGAGCCTTGCGGCAAAGTTGACCGTGTTTCTATTGTGCCATCACCCCTTTGGGGCGGTGGCATTTTTTGTTTTTCCGAGCCGGTTTCGGCAATAAAGCGAGCAGGAATTATTGTTCCTGCTCGCTTTTTTATATAGATACGCTTCCACACCGGAAGCATAACTCTTTGTTCCGAGCCGATAGGCTCGTTTCCATACACGAAAACACAAATAAATTCTGACGAAAGGAAGGAACTGTGCGATGGAATATCGAGATTTAGAACGAATTTTCCGTAAGCACGAAGCACTAGCACCAAAATTCCATCTGGATGGGCTGATCACCTTTGCAGATCTGGGAACCTGTGAGGATCCCTCCTACACTCAGGTGGACAGAACATACCTGGTCAGCAGCGACAACAAAGCCTTCCAGGCGCGCCGCCTGGGTTACTCCGTCTTTGGTACGTGCCTGAATGGAAAAGATCTCAGTGTACGATTAGATGCACACATGCGCCGGGCCAATGGCTGGGTGCCCGGTGAATGCGCCCTTTTGCTCTACCAACTGCAGAGCATCAATGAGCGCGAAATTATGGAACCCGGCCTTTATATGTCCAAGCAGGAAGCCCAGGAAGCTATGCTTGAGTCAATGTGCCGGCAGGGCAATCTGGAGTACAGCGAGGTATTGGCCACTTATTATGAGAACAATGGATGGCTCGGTACTACCAGTTACGGGGCCGGCAGAGACTGCGCCTGGCTCAACGACAGCTCCTCCGGCAGCTGGGACTGGGCAATCCATGCCATCCGCATCTATGATTTAACCAAAATTGAGATCGGTCGGTTATACATTTCGCCAGCGGCCAATCCAGGTTTTACTACTTCCCCTGACATGGATCAGCGGGAATTTGGAGGGAATTAAAATGTCTGGACAACGAGTTACTCTTTTCCGCTGCTCTAACTGCCAAAATCAGTTGACCTATCTGGAGCCAGTTTCACGGCGGGAACACGGCGTCAACCTGCAATTTGGCCATTCATACTGCACCGCAGGAAAAAAATACCGCCTCTTAAAAAAGAAAGCGGCCAAGTCCTATCCGCCCGACTGGTGTCCGAAAAAGAAATGGCCATGCGAATATCGGGTTTATGCCTTTAAGGACATCAGGGCCCGTTGCATGCATGGGATGTTCAGTGAGACCCCGATTCCAAGTGCATATCGGTGTGCTGTCCGGGTGGAGGGAAAGGTGGAACTGTCGCCTGTGGCCTTCCTCGCCAAGTTGGAGGACACACCCGCCTCACAGCTCCTGGGTGTCGAGGTAAATATGGGCGAAATCGTAGAAATCGACGATGGGCTTAAAAGCTGTTGCTTCTATTTGGGCAATGGCAATGCGCAATACTTGCCTTATTGGGACTCCGCCAAAGCCAGACAAAATGTGTATCAACCAGAGTCCGCAGAAGAATAAGTCCTCATGCCGCCCCGCATGAGCCGCAGCACACAGGAGGTGCAGAATGTTACAGACCGAAGTCAATCCTAATGAAGAGCATGTTGCTCATATTCCTATTACGCTGTTTCAGGCGCCCCTCGCAGTTCTGAGTGAACATGGGCTGCTGATGAAAATGCACGACTACAATCGACCCTATGCCGAGCCGGTCCCCTCCCAGTACTACATGCCGGTTTTTCACGGAAATCTGGAGTACCATGGGGCACTGCCCGAAGATCCAGCGGCCCGCAGGACCAGCATTCTGGAATATTTCTTCGCCCTATATAACCGCGATGACCGGCCAAACCCAAAGACCAGCCGCAGTATGTCGGTCGGAGATGTGGTGAAGCTGGATGGTCAGTTTTATCTCTGTGCGGTTTTTGGCTTCACTCAGGTTGAATTCAGATCGGCGGAGGTAGACGGTCCAGTGGCCAACCTAGTCACGCCGGGCGACGCCACACTTCAAGTCAATGTCTACCGGAAAACGGACTACCCCAGTATCAATATCGACCTGATCAAGGGCGATGGGCTGTCGGAGCGCATTTGCTTTGTGGAGCACAACCCGGAAAAGAGCCCTGGCCACCAACTGTATATCGGCGTCTATTGTTCCACGGAGGAGGACACCGTCTACTACGACAGCTATGTCAAAACTATGGAGGACATCGAAGTACAATGAAACAAAAAAAGATTAAGATTATCACCTTGGGGACATTCGAAGTGACCTCTGATAAACTGGTCATCTCAGATCCCTGCTATGATCTCGGGACCTGGTGCATGGGAACGGTTCCCAATGTTAAACCCGGTCTATGGACTGCCACTATCGGTATAGCTGACACAGGAGAGTTTGGTGAGCGGATTGCTTTTCTGGCAGCGTTTCATCAGGACAGCCCGCCAATTCAGAAGTTGAAGGCCTGCCCTGCCTCGTTCGATGTCGGTGTAGACAGCGGTCAGGCCGGCATCTTCGATTATAACCACTTCCATGATGAGGAGGTAATCGAAGACCAGGAGCTCACTGATTTTGGAAGCCGGTGGTTTACCTACTGTTGCTACCAGACCTTGGATGGCGAGCACCATGCTGGCCTCATTCCCTATGGCGTAGTTGCCAGCTCCGGTTTTGGGGATGGCTGCTACTCCTGCTATGTTTATACTGATTGGGACAGCAAAGCTGCCTCTTGGGGCGTCATCATTGACTTCCAACTTACTGAAATGCGAAAAATCATGCGCCAGTTACTTTCCAAACAAGAGAAGGAAGGCCAAACACATTGAATAGTATCTAAGATGGCCTCACTCTAAAAGCTAATAGCCCTGCGCCGCTCATTCTTGAGCAGGCGCAGGGCTTTTCTTTTCTCAATTACCGCTTGAGATTTTTTGCAATAGAAATCAGACTATCCATCTGCTCGTTGTTGAGGCCCTTTACAGCTTCCAGCAGCTCTTGCGACTTCACCGGATTGGAATCCTCTGTGTCAAAGAAATCCTTTGGAGTGATACCCAGGTAATCGCAAATATAGAAGAAGGCAGTCATGGATGGAAAACTGACTCCGTTTTCGATATTGTTAATGTAACTGGAGCTTTGACCGATGGATAGGCTCATATCGCGTGCAGAAACTCCTTTGCTCATGCGGAGTTCTACAAGTCGCTTTATAAAATCAGATTGTTCCATGTCTGCCTCCATCTCTTTTGGTATGATTCTACTATATGGAGGCAGCTATTATGTCCAAACCATTCATTCATTATTCTTGCTATATATGAATTATATAGATATTATATTAGAAACGCCTATTGAATTTGGATGGATAGACATGGAATATGGAACAACTTGCTTTTTCATTGGTCACCGTGATGCCGGAGAGTGCGTCCTTCCTGCCCTAATGCAGGCAGTGGAGCGGTTGATCAACGACTGTGGCGTAACTGATTTTGTGGTAGGTCATTACGGAAGGTTCGATAGTCTTGCTGCCAGAGTGGTAAAAGAAGCAAAACAGCGCTACCCGGAGGTAACGCTGACCATGTTGCTTCCCTACCACCCTTTCGATCGCCCCATTCCTGTTCCGAAAGGATACGACAGCACTTTCTATCCTCCGGGCATGGAGCATGTACCCAAAAGATATGCCATTGTGCGGGCAAACCGCTACATGGTGGAGCACAGCGGATACTTAATCGCCTATACCTGTCATGCTGCCAGTAATTCCAGAGAATTAGTGGAGTACGCACTCCGGCGTGAAAAAAAAGGGCTGATCCACGTTCAGAACATTGCGGACGAGGTCAAAGAATAGAACCGCCCAGAAACAGCTGCAAAAGACACTCAATTTCGTATGTGCCCCTTCCCTTCTTGTCAGCATATGGTACAATGTATAATTTCCGGCGACCCGACTTAAATCACAAACCACAACGGAGCCAGATCCCTGGCTGGCCGGATCAATCGAGCAGAGCTTTTACGTGAAATCGATACAGCCTATAGAGAAATCTTGGCAAAACTTATCGATTCCAGCAAATTGAAAGCCTGCTGCACTTTTGTGCAGCAGGCTTCGCCAATTATTTTGAAAAATGTGCTACAAACTTTTGTGCCATCTCAGCGAACTCATAAGAATTTTGCAGATACTCCATGATTGTGTCAATTTGCGAGTTCGTCTCAGCAACATTCGCCGACATCAAAAAGCCCCTAATACCACTTCCTAGAAAACTCCCCCAGACATTAAATTCCAATTTCCCGTTCACAGGGTCTCCATACTCAACAACTATCTGAAGGATCTGATCACCGTCTAAGCCTATGAAATGGACCGGCAATGCGAAATGGAGACAACTGAATTCTTGAACATTCACTTCCAAAAAATGCATTCGTATTTCTCCTCACAAATGTTTTAATCACAATGGCCGCAAAAGAGGGGCAATGTATCCGCCAAACAAGCAGGTACACATATAATTTTTAATAATAGTGCAACTCCATTATTTTGTCAACAGCTCTCTCTTTGAGGTTGACATTTGCAGAATGCAGACTATCCGGACTAAAACGGGGTAGAGATCATAATGATCTCTACCCCGTTTTTTCATACCCCTGAATTGTCTATATCCAGCGGCGTCAGGAGATCTTCCTCCAGAAGGCAGCCGGCTACCAAAGGGAGCCGCCGCGCATATTGTGTGCGCAGAAAGCGATAGTCGAGCCCATTGAACCGCACCCGGTCCAGACCATCCATGTCCTTACAGATGCAATAGAGATGGATGGTGTGCTCCTTTTCTTTCCTGGACAGTCCTGGCTCAGCCATGATTGCCGCAATGCCTGCGTCGTCATCACGGCAGTGCTGGGCAATGATTAGCTCGGCAATCCGATACTCCTTCCGACTCAGCCGAATCCCGCGCAGCCGGATACCGCGCTTGCGGATCTGTTCAACGGACCGCTCTCCATGGACATCGTCCATATCCTCACTCACCCGGCCCAAATCATGAAGCAAGCTGAAGTAAATCAGGATCTGACGGTCCGACTCAGTCAGTGTGTCACCGGAATTGTAGATATAGATGAGAGATAGAAAGAGAACTCTCAAGATATGCAGCAGCCCATGAACTTCAAACAGCGACTCCTGTTCGTAACCAAGGGAGCGCGCCTGCCTTCCATATTCCAGATAGGACTGCAGCGCCGGCGCCATCAGCCTTGGCACCGTTTCTTCTACTGCCGGGATCATATCCTCATAACGACACTCTGTTATGGATCCTGGCCAAACAATCACTTCATTCTCATCCGCATAGGAGGGGTAGTGCGCTACGATCTGCTCCGGCCTCACCCGGGCCACGGCAATTTTGGTGCCCCGTCCGGAGTGGACAGCAAACCACAGCGCGTTGCCAGGATGAGTGGTCCAGGAGATGGCCTGCTCCGGTGGCAGAGACAGCTCCCCCATGCCACGGTAGATCGTTACAAGGCCGTCTGGCTCCAGCGCAGGAAGGCGCGGCGCCGGCGCATACCGGAACACATCTCGCAGTACTGGCAGAGACCACATTCCATTTGCATAGTCAATCCGCTTATAGATACTGTGCCAGACTGAAAAAACAGTTTCTGGAGGGATGGACTTATACCGCAGTTGGAAGTCATAGATCAGCATGGCCAGCGGAACATTCTTTCGGTAGAACCTGCTCCAATCCTGTTCAGCCAACGATCGACAAACCCCTCCTTGACGGGCAAGTTTGCGGAACTGTGCTTTACCGGATCCGTGTATGTAGTCCCTTTGAAGAATGATTTCCGTATATAGGCCCAGTTCATAGTCGGCATAGAAGGTGTTAAAATACTTTCTCGTAGGATCATGTACGACCTTCTCAATATGCAGGCCATAGGAGCAAAGCACAGCGGATAGCTCCTCGTAGGTCAGGCCATCTTGTGCGCATGAGGCAACGATGTCCTCCGTAAGAGGCTCAAATCTCGTCATCACGCCGCGTACTTCACGAATTAACACCGGGTTTTTCATGTCACTCTCCCCTCCCCTCTTTCAGCTTACGGAAAACGTCCACGCCGGGGATCAGAGTGTGGCTGGTTCCATTATCGAAGATACAATGGATTTGGCCAATATCATCCACCCATCTCACAGTTCCCTTGGTGTTGTCCGGAACCGGCCGCGGATCCTCGTTCATGTGAACCAACAGTACACGTGTTCCTGTCGGGTACTCTTTTTTATGATATTGGACGCTCACGAAATCACGCTGTTTCATCAGCGTTCTTCTCCTCCCCTCATAAATTGCTCTGCCAACCGGAATGCAGCATACATTGGTTCCTCCAACATTTTGAGGCGTTCATCGCTTTCATTCTTTCTGGCGCCAAAGGGCTGCGGTGCTCGCCAGATCCATTTCCCAAGGAGGTAGGCCGGTGTGTACCAGCGGTCATATTCCTTGAGCGTCAGCACATCGCCACGAATTACGACCGCAGGAACCCCATAAAGCGAAAGTTGGATGTAGGTCATCTGCACGCAGGTGATGTCCAAATCGGAAGCCTGGATGACAAGTTGTTCGCTCGGATTGACTCCTCTTCTGGCCAAACAATCCACTGAAGCAAGCAGCAGGCTCCCACTACCACAAGTCGGATCATTCAGCGTATAATAGCCTTCCTGCGGAAGCGCAGGCGGATCTCCATAGATCAGCAGGGCCAACAACTTTGCAATATCGGGCGGCGTGAAATCTTGCTTGAGCGAGCGATTCGCCGCACTGCATTCAAAAAATGGCGCACTCAGTAGATCTTCAAAGGTGCAGCACTCAATATTCCGCAAGACTGCGCGGATAAAGTGATGAAACGCTTGCTCGAATGCTTCCCTCTCTGAAGTGACATATCGCTCGATCAGTTTGTCCAAATGTTCAATCCGCTCCGTATGGACAGGGTCGGTCAAGATGCTGATTCGAAGTGCACAGTATGCGACGAAATCACGGAACACCTCCCTCCTGCTAATTCGCCCACGTGTAACTTCAGCTATTTTCAAAATCAGCTCGGTGAAACCCTTGTTGTGTTTCATAAGCACCTCCAAATTGAAAGAATAAGGGCTGGGACGCATCTTGCGCTCCCAGCCCCCAGTTTTTATGGCATCTCAAATATGGCAGTCCAAGGAAATCAGCATGGCATCTTCAGGCAGCGATGCGATATATTTTTCCACCACTTGATCCCATGTTTGATTATTTTCATTCCTATTGTCCTCACCACCACATTCCATCTCATAGAGGTCGGTCCATCTGTCATCACGCAGAACGGCATATGTGCATAATGGATATTGATACTCCTCAGATAGGGCCTTGCATCGCAAATGGTCTTCCAGTGATTGGCCCTTGTTGTAGATCAATGTCCCACAGGAGGTAATGCCTTTTTCCGTAATCGACAAATCATGTCGATCTGCGGGGAGCTCACCAGACTGGTACCACTTCTCACATTTCAGAAAAGTTTCATGCTCTCTCTGAATGAACAGTTCCTTCATAACATCCCATGCGATATCCCTTTTTCGAGCTCCTGTGACCCAACAGTATCCATCTGGTGCCGCCTCGGCCGGTTCATTTTTTAGAAAATAGCTCAAATCGCCGGAAAAAACGTCACGGCAGTCTGCCTTGACAAGGAATCTGTTCGGCCAGCGACCACCAATCTGAAACCAGTCAAATTCGGCATTGGAGTTAATATAGAAGCCATAGGCATCGGAGCCATCTTCCTTCACAAAGCAGCAATATTTTTCAGCATATTCCCTGTAATCAGAATACTGCTTCCGAAACGGGATGTTTTCCGCTCTCATCCGCTTTGCCTTCCTTGTTCGCTTGCGATGGCGCAATGGGCCAAAAGCTCGCTGATAAACTTTCCCACCATAAACTTCATAAGAATCGGAAAATCTGAAGTCATATTCGGGCACCCACTGGCCATTCAGTAACCGAACCATAACCACGCCATAGTTCTCATACTCCTCTTTACACTTCTCCGTGCAGTCAACAAATTCCATGTAGGCTGTATCTTCAATGTTCTTCCAATAGGGATACATCCGATCCAGCACTATGCCTTCTACGATTCTCTCAAACTGTACCTGCTCCTTGACAATGGTACTGTCCAGGGTGTCCAGTATCGCATTATCCCCAAATCTGGCACGCCGAATCGCTGAAACGGTCAGTTAGCGGTAAAGATGTAGGAAGTTTACTTGCTTCTCCAGCGCTCTCTGCCAATGCTATGGACGTCAATACAGTAAAATGCATTTTTTTGAACTCCTTTGTCAGAATCAATACTTCTTGCGCAATGCCGCTCACGGCTGTGTTTCGACATACCGCTGCCTGACCAACTGCGTCATTTCACGCTTTTCTCCCTGACTGAGCTGGTCTGCATAGCCTGGTGCGCAGTCTGGTTCCCAGGGGTATTTCCCATCAGGATCACAAAGCAGCACTCGCAGCACTCTGGTGAAATAGGCATCTGGAACTGCAGGGGCCGTTTCAAAAAAATAGATTGGAAGCGAAAAAACATCGCATTCCCGGTCACCAGACCGATAACACTTTCCCTTTTCCGCAATCTCCAATCCGAGCAAATTGAGAATCATCTTCGCTTTTTCCTGGGATACAGGTAGGTTCAGTTCCAACTCCAAGCTGCCATACCGATTCAGACCATGTGTGTGGCTGCTGGGCCAGGTATCCAGAATATAATGGATAATCCAATCAGGTATCACTATCCTCGTCCCCTTTCTCCGACACAGTCTGGGTATCGCGTGCGAGAATCGTGTTTGCAGGCAGAATTCCCATCAGAAGGAACCGGATGGCGGTTTGGTAGCCCACCAGGTATGCATGGTCCAGTTCAGAAGTCATTCGGCAATTCCACAGGTCTTCATACCGATCAAACAAATCTTGTCTTTCTCCATCCAGTGTCTGGCGGAGCTGACCCTGCAGCTGAAGGATCTCCCGATCCAGCTTCCTCAGTTCCTCACTTTCATGTGCTGTTGCCTCTTCATAGGCATCCCAGTCACCGGAAATAAGTGACTGAAAAAAGGCGGAGATTTCCTCCCGCTCCGGCGGGCGATTCCCAACGGCCTGCGCCAGTTGGCTGATTGCATGCTCAAGCGCCTGATGGTGTCTCTTTATGACAGATCGTAAAGCGCTATCTGCATGTTGTGTTTTTCGCATTGCGTAATGCACCTCCTTACATTTTTGCCTCTGTTCGCTATGCGTATATATAAAAACAAGCGCAGGGATCCTTTGTGATCCATGCGCTTGGTGCCTTTATTGGCCTGGGATATTGAATTGTGTACCTAGCTACAGCAAGTCCTCATATAACAAAAAAAGCTCCCAAAGGTTACTCGAACCTCTGGGAGCTGTGAAACACGGTTACTGTGTCTGCCGGCGGCAAACAACGGATACTGTATGCCTGCATTATAGCGAAATTGTAAAGAGATTGCAAGAGGGTGCAATACTGATATAGTCAGGTAAAACAGGATTCTACTTTTATACGCTCCGGAGATTGGCCCCGTTTTCGCCGAACAGCAACTGTTCCCGGATGCAAAGAAGCTTCACTTTGTGCTGGACAAGCAGATCAATGTAGTTTTTGGCCATCCCCCACTCTCGACCTATCCGATCCAAACTTTGGACTAACACCACATCTACTTTACCGGCAACAACCGCCTCGGTCACTTTCTGGAGCGCCGGACGATCCAATGTAAGGCCATTACCACATTCGTCGGACGCGCCGATAATTGTATATCCTGCCCGCTTCGCATAGAGCTGGAGCAGAAAACGCTGGTGCTCCAATGAAAAAGAATCGTCGTGGGCGACTCGACAGTAGATATATGCTCTCATATCCCAAGCCTCCTTCATGCTGTCAAAGCGCAGCTGGCTTCGACTGCAGTAACTGTTGACCACAGGGCCTGTACGGCCTGGCCATTCAACCGCGCGGGACAGTGGACGAAATTACTGGCAAGTTGCTTGCTGGCCTGGAACTCAAAGAAATCATACCGCCGGTACCTTTTGCACGTTGCCTGTAACCGGATCAAATTGGGGTTCTGCAAAAGAAATTCTGGCATTACTTTTCCTCCTTACTATGTGAGTGATGCTTCAGCGCAGTGGCATAAGGGGGATTTGCTCCACTTATTGCAGCTCTTCCGCCTGAGCGCTGAATTTACGTCTGAAGTTTTTGACATAGCCGAGCCAACGCTGTATATTTCTGATCTTGTCGTTTTCGCTCCTCATGTCGGTAGGTTTTAGCCGCCTCAGATTGGGAAGTGAATATATGTTTTTTATCCTCTGGGGGCAGTAATCTATATGCTGCATTACTTGCCCTGCTAGCCTCTCGAAAGATCTCTTCGCTTTCGGGTGCCTCCAGTGTACGACGATACTTAGTGATACTTGAATGGCTGCCCTTCAGCATCGCATACTCGCAAAGCATCCGCAATATCTCCCGATCCAGCCCTAGTTGTCCCTCCTCTCTGTAGACTTTGGAGAGGCTTTCACAGTGCCATGTGTGGTAGGGCAGATCATCGTTGTTGCTCTTTGAGGTCAAGTAGACTTGGTCTTGTCTGATGCTTACTGCTTGGATATATTCTGTGCTCATGGATTTTTCATCTCCTGTTCTACAAATCGTATGCCATCCTCGGTAGGCTGCTCGTAGATAAACAGCACGCTGTCAGCCGCCGGCAATTCCCGGCCTTTCCGAAGGTTTCGCACCACACCAGAATTGCCTCCGTCCGTTAAGAACGAGTGGTAGGCAGCTTGTGCTTTCAGATTGGCCTTAATGAAATTCAAATAGGTATCCGCCGCGACAAAAAGCGCACGGATCTCCGGCCAGTCCAAGTCGCAACTGTCCTGGCAGTCTTCCCGGGCTGTGTATTCGGATTTATCGCCGTTAAATTCTTCCGTGATGTATCTGCGTCCGTCCTTCCGGACGAAAACGACTCTCCTCCGTGTCATGGGACCTCCTAACCGTATTGCTTTTCTCGCTGCAAAAATGATTTCATCCTCTATCGTGTAGGGGAAAATATGGATCGGGTCGGATATGTTCAACTTGAGAACCTCCCGGTATTGAAACACTCCATAGGTAATAGTCGCTTGGATCTCGCCTGTCTGGCAATCTACCTGGCCAAAGCAGCTTCCACACTTGCTGGCCAACCACTTCCCTGTTTGGAACCTAAAGAACGCATACTTCCGTCGCCTTCCTGTCGGCGCCTGCAGATGCTCCGCTTTCTTCATTTCAGGCATTATCAGTTCTCCTCAGCTCATCAATAATGGTGGATTACACCCATGGAGCATGGGCGGGATTATCCGCAGCCCATGCTCCAATCAGGTTCCTATCGCTGCTCTGACTTCAGCCAGGCAGAAACCTTGTCGCGCAGGATAGCCTCTGTGGCCGGATCCGGCTGTACCTCAACCTCAAAATCTTGCTCTCCATCCTCTCCTCCGCTGTTGTTGGCATAGGCGAAGAACAGACAGATGGACTGGGTCTCGGTGTTGTAAGTGCAATAGAGGTCGATGTAGTCGTCGTTATCAGATGTCTCCACATGGAGGCCGACAAAAACATCATCCACATTGAACCAGCAAGGAATGTAGAAAGTGACGATATTATCATCATCCCACTCCGGGGCCTCCAGCTGCAGTTCCATATCGGTTAAAGGGCGAAGCATTGTGGTGCTTATGAATGGCTTCACTCGTCATTCCTCCTTCTTAGGTGGCTTACCGCTCATCAGCCAGGACTGCCAGCACATCCGGCAGTCAAACTCCTGGCAGTCAAAGTCCGATTGCTCCTGTGGAAAAGGCGGACAGGCTCCACTGAGCAGCTGTGCCAGGTGCTCGGTATCCATCTCGGGATCCCGAAGTAACTGTAAACCAGGGCACGACGCTTGTGGCAGCTGTTCCCCAGGACCGAGCACCTGCTCGATCACACGCTCCATGGAATGGCTAAACGCTTTGCGGGTGATCGAATTGCGGTATCGGTCCAGTACCTGGCTGGTAATCTGAAGGATCGTACGGTATTTATTCATCTGTCTTCACCTCCATTTTCGGTTATGTCGGTGTTATGAGGCTTGAGTGGCTGCATCTCATCATAGAGCTCACGTCGCCGCTCCTCGGAGATGACCCCCATCTGCCGGGCCAAGTCGATGGCACCGATGTGAGACCAGTACCAGGCCTGGCGCGAAGCCTCTGTGGAATTGGGGTTCTTGATACCACGTTCGGCTTCCTGGCGCATTGAGGACAGGAGTGTCTCGATAGTTTTATCTTGACCACTCCAAGCATTACCGCAGGATGGACAATACTGGAATGGTGGCAGTAAGGCCGTGCAAACAGGACATTCTGCACTGTCTGTGAGCTCATACAGCATCACGGTATCCCCAGGCTGTTCCTCCAGCAGCTCCAAGCAGCCATTCCCATCAACCGTGGACTCTGTGCAGTTGAGAAAAATCACATAGAGGCCATTCCATTGCTGATGGTTTTCATAGCGAAGAATATCCTGGATTTCATCCAAGGAGAGCTTCCCACGCTTTTTCTTGATAATGAGGCATGGAGTCTCAAAAAAGTCATGCCCCTGTTCAACGCAAATTCCGCGTTTCATACCCTACCCCCTTCGTTCGGATGATTTTTGTGATTTGTAGTAATTTAATCCCAGTCAAAAATGGCATTTCTGCAGCATCATTGTCCGCTTCAAATTGGGCGCCGGTGCTTCGGATCCGCTCTATGACGAGACAATACTTCGTCCTCTGCTACCCTTTTTTGCCATGCTGCCATATACTCAGTGCGCAGTCTCATGAGCAGTCGGCCCAGATTGTTCCGACCGCGCTTACCCCCGCATCGTGAACAAGTGCAACACCCCCAGAAGTTATCATGCCAGGTGTTTCCCTCCACCAAGACAGCGCCGCCGGTGTCCAACAGCTTTGGGATCAGTTCCGGATTTTCATTAAATTTATGGACGAGCAAATTGTGCATGACAGTCAACTTCCGCGCATCCCAATCTCGTCGCATCCGGATTTGGCGCCCACGCCGCTTCGCCTGGGCGGGTTGCATGGTCTGGAATTGAATACGATCTTGGGGATCTGCACATTTTGCGGCCTGAAAGGCAGCCTCTACAGAGGGAAAGGTCATGCCATAGAAGGTCACCCGACAGGGATGGAAATTGCTCAGAAATGCGTAAGGGCCAGTAAAGCGGTCAATGATCTCTCTGTATTGTTCAGGCATTTGTGACGCCCTCCTCTCAATTTTTTTTGCAATCTCTGGTGCTTAATGTAGGAATAGCAACAACCTGGCCGCTTCCCAATGTCACACTGCAGGCAGTTGGACTGCGCAGTAATTGTAAAGCGGGGCCTCAACCAGTGTGAGCTAAGGAATCACAGTCGGCACCTTCTTAATCACCAGGCATCTGCTGCTGCATCATGTAACCAACAACTTCCCCAATGCTCGGACTGAAAACGGGCTGCGCTTCCACCTCGCACATTTGGATGGGAATCAGCGCCTTTTTGACCTCTTCCAGCAGGACTTTATCGGGGCACCGGTCGATAAAATAGCCAATCGTCCACAAGAAAGGACTCTCCTCCCGATCCGTCAGCACAATCTGATGGACCAGCGGCCGCGCCCCAATAAAATTGGCGATGTTTTCAGGACTCCCGTGGAACAGATACTCAGAATAACCTCCGTCGTCATACACATGGGCACAGACTAGCTTGTCATCCTCCAGCAGCTGCGCAAGTTGGCTTTCCCTTGTCTTACCACTTGTTCTGTCGGAAGTACCTCCGTTTGGGGCTATTTCCCCTGCATATCCACCATAGGGCTGGTTCATTTTCGGATTATTCATGCTTTATTACCTCCATTTTGATTTTTGATTGTTTTTGACATTCTTTTTCAGCTCCTTCTTGTAATTTGCAGCTCCGCTGCTCGGGCATATATATAAAAAGGCACATGCGGCAAAAGCCACATGTGCCTTGTAAGCATTACGCTCCAGATATTTGAACTTATTTATTACCGGCAAAAATAAAAAAGCACCCAAAAGCCAAGATGGCCTCTGGATGCTCTGAAACACGGCAACTGTATTTGCCTGCGGCAAATTGCGGATACTTTACTCTTGCATTATACCGAATTGAAGTCACGAATGCAAGTATTATGCACTGCGCTCACTTTGCTTCTCAATCTCTGAATAGCATTCATAATAGGAATACTGAAAAAACGGAAAAGCCGGCCGATTCAGGCCGGCTTTCTTCCTATCTTTACTCCCATTGCCAGGGCGACTCAACCAAATGCACCGTGTCATCCGAATCGGCACGATAATAATAGAAATCCGTACCAAAGGCCCGGAAGCGAATATGCCACAGGCCGCAGAATTGGATTTTCTCAATATCCTTCGCTCTAATCCCAATGGTAC
>OGYF01001484.1_pt1 | contig 19726 bp, 26 predicted proteins | sample 1576451 | NCBI WGS metagenome assembly OGYF01 (sample SAMEA3541505, study PRJEB24748) | human gut metagenome | biome: human gut; feature: human-associated habitat; material: faeces | place: China | collected 2012
ACCGCTATCCCCAATTTTTACATCCTGGAGGGGGCGCAGATGCTTCCGATTTCTGCGCCCCACAAGCCTGCTTTGCGTAACAGCATGCTAACTTCGTTATACGTTTTTACCCTCTGCAATATGGCTGGATATGCACTTTTCTTATATGAAATAAAAATAGGTTGTACGGATATTCCTTACGTCTTTAGGGTTGACGCTTACCTTATAGGATACTCCTTTACTACATTGCCGAGTAGATAGGGGGACGAGTAATGTTTCACATCATTTTTTTGAAAATAACCTGAAGCTTTTTTAGCAGCTTGTCCCGCTGGTATATGACGGCGCGGTGATAAACACCTGTTCGCCGAGCATATTCTCTTACTGTGACGCCTTCAAAAAACAATGCTTGGATAAACTCCTGTTCGGAGTCCGTAAGCTGTTTCATAGCTTCTGGCAGCAGCCGCAGCAACCTATCCTGCTCCGCCTGCTCCTCTCTGGATATGCAGATATCCTCCGGGGAAGGCGACTGCTCCAGCATATATTCCTCTATGGGAACACAGGCATCCGCCAGCTTATCCAGTGAAACGTGGGGAATCTTCTTTCTCATTTCATCCTGGTATCGAGATTGCCGTCCCATTTGGGAATATGCTTCATATACCTCATTCGACACGGAGATATTTTGCCCATCGATCATAATGATATTGGCAATCACAGTGCCAGCACTGTCCTTGATCCGCCTGTAATTACATTCTTCTTGCCATTTTTTCATTTGTCTGACCTCCTGTTTTTTGAGATTTTGCGAGGGAACTCAAAAACCGTGGTCAGGGATATCGGGCTATGGCAGCCTGCCATACATAAATAATGCGCATGTATCGTCCTTCCCACCGTGGGTGGGCCGGGAAAGACGAGAAGAGCCGCTTGACTACAAGACTTTTGGGTATGCCGAAGAAAACCAATAAATCTGGTAATCTACGGCATTTAGGAAGTCTCGCCAGTCAGCGGCTCCAGAGCACGGGTCAATTACGCCTGTATTCAGTTAAAATGGGATATACGGTGTATCTATCAGGCCCATCTTTGCCTGCGCATACTTAGAACATTGTAAACAGTTTCGCTTCCACAGTGCTTGCATTTGGCCTGCACATGGCCCCGGGTGTCTTCATATACTACAATGGTTTTATTCTTGCAGTAGGGGCATCGGATGATACGATGCTTTTGGGATGCTACGGCGGCCCGCGCCTTGCGTACTTTCAGGATCAGTTCCTGGGAGGGTTCGGTATAATTCATATGGCCGCTATCTCCCATCCCCGATCTGGCAGGGCATCCAGAGAACGGTCCTCCAAATACCCCAGCCTTTCTAACCGGATCTTCGCCGTCACTGGGGATACATGAAAGAATGCGCCCACATACTGGATAATGGATGCCTCCCATTCAGTACACTTATCGAAACGAACGGTGATCTTGCTGCCCCGCAGGATAGGTTCCACCAGCAGGGCTACATCCCGCCTGGGCATGAGAAGGGCTGCGCCAAGGGCATTGGCCTGCCATTCGTTCCAGTCCTCCCTAGTTTTGAGTTCCTTTGCGGTATAGCTGCGTTTGTCCGCATACATCCTGTGACAATGAGCCTTTATATTATCCGGTTCCATGTAATACAGAAGCTGGTGGGCACATTCGTGGGCCAGGGTAAAGCGGCGCTTCCCACACAATCGCTGTATATTACCAGGCTGGAAAAAACAGATGTCCAGAAATACCTCGCTCCGCTTCACCGGCATTTTCACCGGATATCCGTAGATTCTGGTTTCCAGCTCGGTATCGCTGTATGCGGTGATCCCGCAGATGCTCCCATCCGAACAGAGCCGTTCTGCCTTAACGGTTAGAGCCAGGTAGCCTATTGCAAGCTGCTCGATCGGCGTGGGGCGGGGCTCCTTTGCTTGGGCCGTATTGCCAAAGAAATCGGCATTGAAATCCTTTATGACAGTGTCTGCAATCTTCTCGATATCCTGATAAGATAAATACATGGACCCTCCTCCTTTATCCAGCAAAGATCTTCCAGTGTATGCGACTGTTCAGGGCGGCAATCACCGCATTGATGGTAACGAACCGCTCGTTCATGGGCATTTAGAGCCGTCCATCCACATCCTGATAGATAAGGGTCATAACTCTCTCGAGCTTTCGGCGCTATATATGCGCCGTTTTCTTTCATAGCTGATCTTCTTTTCTACGTACATGCTTGCCTCCTGTTATATATACATATTTACGGGCATTGCCAGCATTTCTCTGGCCTGATCCCGCTTTAGCTTGGTGCCTGCGGTAGATGCGATCATGATGGCGCTATCTCCAAAGCGCCTGCGGATATCATCTACTGTCCGTTCCAGCGTTTCTTCCTTTTGTCGTGCCACCTGATCCTCAAACAAGTCGAGCTGCCGGGGCTGCTTTTCGCTTATGAAGTTGATGGCCCGGATCGTTACTGCTCTAATGGGCTTGATCCAGCGGTGGCGGGCCGCCAGCAGCGCCATGGCGCAATCTACCATCTCTTTCCAGCTTTGGGTAGGATATTTGAGCTTTGTCTGATATTCGTAAAAATACAGGTCATTATCCCGCACGGATAACTGTATGCCGGTTGCCAGAAGCCCGATTTCCCGGAGCTGCCGGGAAACGCGGGGAGCCAGGGATAACAGCAGTTGCTTTACTTCCTGCGGTGTATGCAGATCGGCTGCGCAGGTGATTCCATGGCCAACGCTCTCAGCTATGGGCTTATAGCCTGCTGGGGCAACGCGGCTAGCGTCAAGGCCATTGGCATATTCCCACAGCTTTATACCGTTTATGCCCAGCCATGCTTTCATGGAACTTTTGTCGCACTTGGCTATGCCGCCGATAGTGGTAATCCCGCGCCGCGCCAATTTTTCGGCTGTGGCACGACCTACCCCCAGCAGGTCGGAGGCGGGCAACGGCCATACCTGCTTCCTGAAGCCTTCAGGCGTAATGCTGGTGATGGCGTCCGGCTTTTTCATGTCGCTACCAAGCTTGGCGAATATCTTCGTAAAGCTTACGCCGATGCTCACGGTCAAACCAAGTTCCTCCCTGGTCGCTTGCCGGATTTGCTCTGCAATATCGAGCGGGGAGCCAATGGCGGAGCTGCCGGTAACATCCATCCAGCATTCGTCCATTCCAAAGGGCTCTACAAGGTCTGTGTACCGGCCATATATGCTGCGTGCAAGGTTGGAGTACTTGATGTACTGGTCGTATTGGGGTGGAACCATAACGAGACCAGGGCAGCATCGCTGGGCCTCCCAATTGGCCATACCCGTCTTTACGCCAGCTTTCTTGGCCAGCTCGGATTTGGCAAGAACTATGCCATGCCGTGTTTCCGTAGAGCCACAGACAGCAACCGCCTTTCCGCGCAGCGTAGGATCGAGCATCATCTCCACTGATGCGTAGTAGCTGTTCAGATCGCTGTGTAAAATCGCTCTCATGCAACTAACACCTCCTTTTCGAAACCATTATATATCTGTAATGCATATAAAAAACACCCTACAAATGTTCTAATTTAGATATTTATATTGATTTTTTTATTGCGCCTGTGTAGAATGGAGCTATAGGAGGTGATCTATTACATGACCCCTATAGGGATCACATTGCGAAAACTGCGCCAGCATATCGGCTATCAGCAGGCAGAAGTAATAGACCTGCTCGCCGACATGGGTATCGCTGCAAGGCAGCCTATGATAAGCAGATGGGAGAACAGCCGGAACCTGCCTACGGTGGAGCAGTTCATTGGGTTATGCAGACTATATGGCGTCAAGGATGTGTATACGGTATTTGCGGAGCAGGACTTTTCAGAACTGATATTTACGCTGAATAAAGAGGGGCGAGAAAAACTGGAGGAATATAAGGAACTGCTGCTCGCAAGCGGAAAATATTCTCCTGTGCAAATGGAACGGAAAACGCTGCACTATCCCGGCCGGACTCTGCCGCTATTCAGCATTGGTGCTTCTGCCGGCACAGGGCAATTCCTGGATTCTTCAGATTACGAGATGATGGAGGTGCCGGAGGAAGTGCCCATCAGCGCTACCTTTGGCCTTCACGTCAACGGGGACAGCATGGAACCAACATTGGAGGATGGGCAGATAATATGGGTCCATCAGCAGCCGTACTTGCAAGATGGGGATATAGGGATCTTTTATATCGATGGAAATGCTTACGTGAAGGAATACCGACAGACAGTAGATGGTGTATTCCTCATATCCCACAACAGGAAATACGAGCCGCTCCGAGTATCCGCCGGAAGCGAAAGCAGAATCTACGGGAAGGTAGTCTACCCTATTTAATTAAGCCATGGAAAAAATGCCATTATAAAATACTATAGTTGATGTCTGAGAACCGGATACACTTGCTGAACTTGTTGCCCACCTGAAAAATCCCATCCTTCCAGATGCGGCGGATGGGGATACTCTCCTGCAAGGAGCGGGGAACCTTGTATTTTTCACAGTCCATCTTCAGGGTATTGTTCAGGGATTTAATCATGGGCCAGCACCTCCTTCATGCTGGAATGCTCCAATAGCTTTGCGTATAGGTTATCCGCCTTGAACACCAGACGCTTGGGCATGAGGTATTCGGAGCGGATCACGACAAGGGCCAGCTTTTCAGCGGTCATGCCGTTGTATTTTACAAAGCCGCATAGGGCGAAGGGCAAAGCCGCCAGAATGCAGAACCAGCCGATCTCGGCCTTGCCCACGATGGTTCGAAGGATAAAGTATAGGCCAACGGATACGCCGATAGCCAGCACGGAAAATATAAACTGGCGCATGGACAGACCGAAAAACACGGCTTCCTGATAGTCCCGCACTTCCTTGGGGATGCGTACTTCCATGGAAAAACTCCTTTCGATTTGGATTTTGAGTGTATGAAAAAGCCCCGCCAATGCAGCGGGGCCGAATAAGGGTTTATTTGATTGGCTATTGGTTTCTCAGATGCTTGCGCACCATGCGATCAGGGTCGAGCAGTATAATGTCCAGCCCTTTGCGCTGTGCGTACTCGATGGTGCTTTTGGTTCCTCCGGAGCTACCATTGAATACGGCGATCATGTGCGCCGTTGCGTCCACCATGTACCGGTTGCGCTTCTGCATACAGCCCTTTACATAATGATCATAGAATACGATGCTGTCATCCGCAGATTGGAGAAGGCTGTGGTACCGGGCGATATACCTTTCGCTCCATCCCTTCTCCTTCCCGATGTGGGGAATGCAGGCTATGAGCCGGATGTGGGGGTACTGCGCTTTCAAATCCAGCACGATCTCCCCACACCAGACGTCCGTTCCCCAGGCCATGCCGCAATAGAAAGTTTCTACTCCGGCCTGTATCTTCGCCTCTATGTCGGTTCTGAGCCTTGCCTTGAGCCGCCTGCACATATCGTGTTCTTCATCCATGCCATATGGCAACTTTTGCGGCCTATGTCCTGTAAAGCACAGGCTTTTTTCCCGTTCCTCCACACCGCTGCACCACACTTTCCCAGGTGTTGCTGCTCTCTCAGCAGTCTAAACTATTGATATATCAATAGTAATTGCGCCTATTATACTTGCTACACTGTTGATATAGCAATACCTATAATTCAAGTATGGAAGATATGAGACTGAGCGATACGCTTGCAAAGGAGATCGGGCTACGCATCCGCAGCCGCCGGGAAGAGCTGCGCCTGACCAGGGAAGAACTGGCGGAGAATGCGGAGCTGTCCTTTCAGTTTTTGGCAGACGTGGAAACGGGCCGCAGCAACATGACGACCGTGACCCTCTACAAACTTGCGAGGGCGCTTAATTTGTCCTGCGACTATATCGTATTTGGAACGGGGACGCCCCAGGATGCTTCCGAGGTGAACACGCTGCTTGCATCCCTGTCCGCCAAGGACAGGAAGCTTGCGGAGGAGACCTTGCGCAACTTTGTCGCGGTGGCAAAGAAATAAAGGCTGACGGTTAAAGGCTATACCGGCATGACACATATTCGGGATGTCATGCCGTTTTTTGCGTCCTTATCAGCTTAAGCCCATGAGCTCCCGGATCAGCCTGTCGCTGGTCTTGATGGTTCCCACCAAAACTAATTGGTTAAATAATAATTCTCCGATATACTGCCACGTTATAGTGACGGCGGATAGCCCGGCCACACTGCCAAGGGTGGGTTCCTCTGAAGCCACTACAGAGAAAATCACACATGCCAGCACGATCACGCAGCCCTGCAAACACAGGGCTGCGTATGTTTTGAGAAACGATTTGCCGATGTTTGCTGTAGGCTCCCCGGCGAAGGACGAGAGCGGGATGGGCGCGATGGCGGTAGCCATGAATATCTTGAAAAACCTTCCGTATACCGTGAGAATCATAACCAGTGACAGCACCCAGATCATGAGGCTGCCGAGGAGCGTGACGATCCACAGCGGGATGCTGTCCCAGAAACCCACATTCGTGATTGCCGTTATGACCTCCTGCGGCAACTCCGTTGCTGTGCTGGGCAAGATCCCGGACGAGGACATAATGACGGATATGGCGCCCTGGGCAATGCGGAACAGCATCAGCAGGATATCCATGCAGAAGGTTATGGCAGCCTCGGCAAGAGCGAAGCGGATAAAGGCCTTAAAGGCGTGTTCCGGGCGCTTGAGCTCCGCAAACGATCCGGCTGTTTTCATAACACCCATAACGAAGAACAGCACCAGCAGGCCGTATCCGATGGCCTTGAGCGCATCGTTGATATTGACCATGACGGCCCACACAGCGCCGCCCTTGAACTCATCCGGGCTTTGACTCATGAGCGCCCAGATTTCGATGAGCTTTGCGTTCCACATGGCGAGGGCATTGCGCAAATTCTCTACAATCCAGTTCCCATCTCCCATATTCGATCACCTCCTGTTGGGAATGGCCGGGAGGGGTTTGCTCTCCCGGCAGCGATGGGTAAACCGGATCGTGTCAGCCGGTGATTAGGGTAAGAATTTCTTTGGTAAAGGTGATCACAATGCCGCCTGCCATGGTGAGCATGCCGTTGGCCCGCTGAGAGGGGTCATGGGATTTAAGGGAGAGGCCGATCTGCAGGATACCGAAGCCCAACAGGATAATACCCACGGCCCGGATCAGAGAGAAGATAAATTCCGTCAGGTTTTCCACTACGGCCAGGGGATCGTCCACGGCGAATGCAGTGGTGGTAAAACTCAGGCATAGGACGATCGCAGCGAAAATGGCGAGTATGCCACGGGCCTTTTTAATGGCCGGCCGATTCTTTTTCAAATGACGTTTCCTCCTTTTCAATGTTGTGTGGGTTGAAAGATCGTACTGCGAACAGCGGAGCGCCGGTATAGAGGTGCCTCCGGTGGACGTATTGCGGCCCGCCGCCGTCCGATGAGAAGCGGATGTTGGGATGACGCATGAGATCATACTTCAAGTCCATAACGGGTGGTGCGCCGCGGATGAACAGGATGCAGTAGCGGTTGTCCAGCATTCTGACTTCATCCGGGGCTAACAGTTCTCTACCGCTGGATTGGGTGTTTGTGGAGTAGCTGCCGCTCTTACCATGGGACTCGCCGTGGGAACGGGTCAGGATGGATGACTTGCCCAGCATCTCGGATATGAGCTTGTGGGTGCTGGATTCATTGCCGCCGAGGTACAGGATGGTATCCGAATTACCAAGGATGGTTTCCCAGCTTTCCTTGTACAACTCCTTGATCTGAGCGATGTTCTGGATGATGGTGCTGCTGGAAATATTGCGGCTTCTCATGGTCGCCAGTTCCCGCGTATACCCCGGCAGGGGCATGGCGGCGAACTCATCCAGTATGAAGTGGACGTGATTGGGCAGCGGCCCGTGATGGATTTGATCTGCGGAATAGTACAGCGCCTGAAATGCCTGGGCATATAGCAATGAGACGAGAAAATTGAAAGAGCCATTGTTGTCCGGAATCACGGCATACAGGGCGCATTTCTTTTCTCCCAGGGAGTACAGATCCATATCGTCATGGTCGGTGATGGCCTGGATCTGAGGCAAAGAGAATGCGTTGATTCGTACTGCCGCCGCTACGAGTATGCTCTTAGCTGTTTTGCCCGCCGCCATCTTGAAAATATGGTATTGCTTTACGGCGATATGATCGGGCTGCTCCTGCTCCAAGGAATTGAAAAGAAGATCGAGGGGTGAGACGTGATCCTCATCTTCCTCCTTGACTTCCGCGTATTCCAGCACCTTCAAAACCATACTGAAGTTCTGCTCATACGCCGGGGCCTCATGGAACAGCATCAGAATTATCGCCATGAACAGGGCCGTTTCCGCCTTCGTCCAGAAGGGGTCGGATTCATGGCTGCCCTTGGGGGTGGTGGCCTGTATGAGATTGGTGACCAATTTGAGCACGTCCTTGTCGTCCCGGAGATATACGAAGGGATTGTAACCATCGCTCTGACTTAGGTTCACAAGATTCAGTACCCGGATATCGTACCCTTGGCTTTTGAGGAAGCTACCCGTAGCGTTCAACACTTCCATTTTGGGATCGGTGATCACCATGCTGCAGCCATTGCCCTCCAATATGTTGGGCTTTACGAATCCTCTCGTCTTAGATGCTCCGCTTCCCCCTATGACCAGCACGTTCAGGTTCCGCTTATGTTTGTAGGCGTCCAGCCCCAGCTTCACATGGCGGGTCAGGGGCTTGTTCAGCTTCTGGGCGAATATGGCGTTGACCTGTTTGGGGGAGCCCCATGTGGCGCTGCCGTGTTCTTCACCATCCCTGCGCCGTGCCTGGTCTGTAAAATACAATCCAATGCAGAAGATATAGATCCCGGTGGCAAAGAGCAGCGCCACAAGGCTTTTATCCGTCCAGGTTATAGAGAGCGGATTGTTTAAAGCCATGGTCAGGTTCTCGATAAGCATGGGCAGGCCGCCCACCCCGAAGTATTGGGCCAGCACCAACGCCAGCCACGCCACAGGGACATACATAAATACGCACAGGAGGATATCTCCCCTGCGCGATTGCTTATGGGGTATGGGTATCACCTCGTTTCGGTTGGCGAATGGTTTGTTGACTATATAGACATACTATGATATTATTTGACTATATTAAGGAGGCTTGGAATTATGGAAGATATGATCCGTCCATCCGCCGATCTCAGAAACCACTATAGCGACATTTCAAAATTATGCAGGGAGACCCGCCAGCCGGTGATCATAACGGTGAATGGCCGGGGGGATACGGCTGTGCTGAACCTGCAGGAATACCGGCAGATGTCTGCAGAGCTCACGCTTCTCAGAATGCTTGCCGATTCGGAAGAGGATGTCCGTGCAGGGCGCATCGCCCCCATTGAGGATACCTTTCATGGAATTCGGGAGCAGCTGCTTGCGAGAAAAGATATATGAAATACCGCATCCTCCGAACCGATAAGGCCAATGATCAGCTATACAGCCTGATACAGTACATTGCAGATGGCTCCGGGGATATAGATATTGCCCTGGAGTATCTTGCGCGGCTGGAGAAGGCTGTGCTACACCTTTCGGAGTTCCCCTATGCAGGCACGGAGCCACGCTACAGCATCCTGCGCAAACAGGGCTACCGTGTGCTGATCGTGGAAAAGCAGCTTATCTTCTATAAGGTGGACAATGAGGCACGAACCGTTACCATCCATGCGGTTGTAGACGGGCGGACGGAGTATAAGAACCTGATATAATGCTTATTTTGCCCGCCCTTTGAATTTTGCCTTTGTTCTCGTCCTGGCCGGAACCTGCTCACTGCGCTTTTTCTCCAGCGCCGCTTTGTTCTCCTTGAGCTTTTGCTCTATGGAAGGGCGCTCAGGCATCGTCCGTTGGCCTTCGCCTTTGCATATAGAGGAGCTGTCCCTTGTATCGCGTGAGCCGCATCCCGACCGAGACTCTTTTTTTGGCGGGTGTTTCTTCTGTGAAGCATTCTCCGGGGCTCGCCGCTCTGATCCCGTAGGAACAAACTGCATCCGCTCAAAGATCATATTCGCTCGTTCGAGCTCGGTGGTGGGGATCAATACGTCCACCATGGCTTTGAGGTCATCCTTATCCTGTATGGCGGAGAATAATATCTTCAAGCGCTTTGCATGTGTGGCAAATTGCCGGTATTCTTCCGGCCGCATGGGGAAGGTACGAATATCCCTGGTTTCCTGCAGCATCCTCCGCAGCCTTACTCTGCCGTATATTTTCTTATGGTTTTTAGACAGCGCCAGCAATAGTGCGGCGCCGTTTTTGAGAGCGGAGCCGGAAAGCCGTATGGCCACCTCTCCGCCTGAGAGCATCATGCGCACCACCTGTTCGGCTGCATCAGAACTCTCTGACATCTCGTTTCACCTCCTTAATCTTTGTGCGCTCTACGCTGTGGATATCTTTTTCTATCTTGGGAATATTCATTGTGATCTCATCGCACAGGGCGATCTGCTTTCGTACTTCCCGGATATCCCGGTTGACTCCGGCCACGGCGTCATATGCTTTGGCCTTTTCCGCTTTGAGCTGCTCGATGGATACTCCGGTTTTCTCCAGCATATCTACAGCTTCCAGGTATCGTGCGGCCTCGTTCTCCATGCCGCTCATACCTGCTGCATATAAGTCCATGGCAAGGCGCAGGGCCTCCCTATCTGCAAGGGCGGCATACAGGGGCTTGCGTTTTTTCTTTTGCGCATTGAGGATGGTGCGGTGCTTGGTGAGGGCTTCGAGGCGTTCCTCACAGGCCGCCTTATGCGCCGCCAGCTGCTCCGGGCCGGTGATATGGTTTTCATGGAGGAAGCGGAATTGAGCCTTGTACTTTTCAAACTTCATGATCTCCGCTTTCAGGTGCGGAGTCATCTTCGGCGGGTATTCCCGCTTCTGGATCTTGCCTAAGAGATACAGATAGTGGATATACAGAGCCATAAAGCCGGTGTACTTGGGATGCTTCTTATACGGCACGTAGGTTCGCCTTGCTATCAGCACAGGCCGGAGCCCCGCTTCTATGGCTTCCAGGTTTCCTTGTATAGCCTTTCGGATGCCATCCTCCGTGAACAGCGGATCGCGCCTGCCGGGAACCATCCATTGCTCCTGCCCCCGGAGCCGGAAGGAGAGCCGGTTCCCGTGCTTTACCTCATACCCCATATGCTCCATGAGCATGAGGAAATGCCCATAGTCGTTGGCGTCGTCAATGGTCCGCTTGAGATCCGCCGTGAGCATGGCCCGGAAGGTAGGCTGGCCGCTCTGTTCCCGGAGCCATTCAATGTAGCTTATCGCCTTTGAGGACTCGCCCTGCATAATGACGGAGAGCCCATGTTCCTTGCACAGCCTGTCGGATATGGCGCGTATCTGCCCATAATAGCTCTGGGCGTTGCTGTGATACTTGCTCCCATCCGAAGCACGGACGGAATTGAACACCGTGTGGGCATGGATATGCTCCCTGTCCACATGGACGCCGATCACGGCCTCATACCCTTCAAGATGCTCGGCAGCAAACTCCTTTGCGATCTGTAGCGCCAGTTCAGGGGATACCTCGCCGGGCTTAAAGGATTGCACGATGTGATAACAAGCCACGCCGTCCTTTTTCCCATAGTCCTTCTTGGTTTGCATCATCTGCTGGTGCGCCCGGCCTGCAACGCAGTTTATATGGGCGGTGAGGATTTGTTCCTCTGTTTTATCCCCGTTTAGGACATATTTGATTGCCACATCTATTCGGGCATGGCGGGCCAGTATCTTAGTAACGGCCATTATTTATTCGCCAGTACGTACATGAGGTCATATATACGCTGGAGGAGGAACAGACTCTGTTCCGCGGTTTCGGGCGTGGCAATGCCCATATTGACGCTCCGGGCAATCTGTTTCACGTTGTTTCCAATGCGATTGATCGCGGCATATAAGTCCCTGATCTCCTGCGCTTGGCACTCCTTCACCGGGGTTTCCATGATGAGCCGTCTGAGATATGCGCTGCGGGTCAGGCCGCATCTCGCAGCATTTTTACATAGCGTTCTATATTCTATTTCATCCAGCACGATGTGCAGATGCCGGACAGGTTGTTCATTGGGCATAACGCCTCCTTTCTGCGGCCTTGCGTCGCAAAGTATCCGCCCATTGGCGGCATATGGGGTCAGGGGTATCCCCTGCAAGCAGCGTCGATGTACATCGGCGCTATGCTTGCCCAGATTCGGGACGCAGTGCGCCCCGAATTGTCTGCCCGCCATGGGCGGGCTGCCTATTGAAGCGGAATGTTGATTGGAAGCCTTGCGGGAATGGGCTTTGAAAGAAAAAGAGAGGGAGGGCCGGGTTCCGGGTGCTTCTTTTTCTTCCTACATGGTGCGCTCTGTTCCCTGTGGTTACTAGTATGGTTATAGTATTTCATACTGGTTTCGTGCTATCATTAGCTGGAATTGCTATCATGCTGCTAGTAAAAAAGTCAGATATTGGCCTTATATCCGGCCAGTGCCGCACGGATCCGCTCCACGGCACGGGCAGTATATTCTTCGGACAGCTCAAAGCCGGTGGCGGAGTAGCCCTCCAGCACGGCGGCCAGCACTGTGGTGCCGGAGCCGGCGAAAGGATCGAGGATGCGGCCTCCCGGCTCGGTGATCTTCACGATGTCCCGCATGAGCTGCAGGGGCTTTTCGGTCAGATGGATGCGGTTTTGAGGGTTGCTGTACTTAAATACCCCAGGCAAGCAAGGTACGGGCCTATTGATGGGCATATCCCCATTGGAACCCCAGGCGATGTACTCAGCCTGAGCCCTAAAGCGGCCCTTCTGGGGCCGGGAGTTGCCCTTATCCCATACGACGGTGCCACGCCAGATCCAGCCTGCCCACTGGATGGCATCCGTCATGCTGGGGAGTTGCCGCCAGTCTATGAATACGCATAGGGGCGCGCCAGGCTTGGCGATGCGCCTGCACTCGGAGAGCCATTCTGCGCACCAGCTGGTAAAACTGCGCTGATCCTTTGCGTCCCCGTCAAAGGCGGGAGGTGCGTTTTCGCCCATACTGGAATACTTCTGTGCGGTGGACTTGTTCTTCTCGGCCTGCGTCCTGCCACCGGACGCATATGGCGGATCGGTGATGATGGCGTCAAAAAAGCCTGCTGGATAGGATCGGAGCAGGCTCAGCGCATCGCCCTGGATGATTTCCCACTTGGGGAGGGTGAGACTATCGTACATGCTGATGGATTTTCTCCTTCTTCTTGAGATGGGGCTGTTTCATGCCCTGCTGCTTGAGACCCTTGTAGGCCATGCCCATAACAAAGAAAACATTTCCGTCCATCCCGGCAAGGTTCATTGGGGGCTGGATTTTCAATGGATCGCCTCCTTTACAAAAAAGATGAAGCCCGGCACAATGCCGGGCTTGGGTTGGTTCAGTATGTTGTCGTATCAAGGCTTAAATTCGTTGAGTTTTTTTCTGATATGCTTTACCTTGCCTTGGCTCCGCTCCAGCGTCTTTTCCCAGGTCTTTGCTGTTTGTGCCTTCAATAATTCGACCAATGCGTCCAAATCTTCCTGCTCGTCGTATCGCTCCAGCGCCGTGTAATACTCCTTTTTATCTTCATCGTAGATGATAACAGGCGGTTCTCCGTGGGTCATGAGGAAGTAATTGAGCAGTGTCCTGCCCACACGTCCGTTCCCGTCCGCAAAAGGATGGATATACTCAAAGCGGGCATGGAAATAGGCGGCTGCCATGAGGATATTGGCCTTATCGCCGATTTCAGCCAGCTCCTCCACCAGCTCGGATATGGCCTCCTCCACTTCTTCCGGGGCATATCCCACCTCATGTATACCTGTCACATAATCGTGCTTTTTGAACTCGCCGGGGCGTTCGCCTTTATCCACATACCTGCGTTCATCGAATGTCCCGCTGGTAAGGATAGCATGGACTTCCTTGATAAGCTCCACGCTGAGCGGTTCTTTGTCCACGATCCTGCGGCGCAGGAAATCATAGCAGAGCTTTTGGTTCTGCTGCTCAAACAGGGCGCGGGGATCGCCGGTGAAATTTAAGGCTTTCCCGTTCTCGAAGATCTCTCTGGTATCATGGTAGGTGATCTGGTCATTTTCTATCTTACCGGAATGGTAGGCAAAGAGAACCCGAAAGTTGTTTAGGAGGATATCCAGCTCCCCCGGGGTTTTCGGATCGTGTAAGCGCCAGTATTCCCTTACTGCGGCATAGTCGGCCATCTTTTTGCCTGCCTTCCTCTGTTTTTTCAAGTGCATTATACCATATTTTCAGGAGATTTTATTACCGGCAGGGCAGGTTTTTTCGTTTGGCCTGTGGCATTTCATTCTGATCTGTCAGAATGGGAATCTTCAGCTTCTGTGCATATTTGATTTCTTTCCACATCCCTTCGCTCCACACAGGGCCGTATACCCGCAGCTCGCTGCACCGCTCGATCAGCTTCAGACACATCCCCATAGCAGCCTTGTCCTCTACAGGATCGCAGGGATCGGCAATGGATGGGAACATGAGATGGGGGCAGACCGGGATGTTCCCTTCCAGGAACACCTCACGAGCCTTTCCCTTTGCAAAGGCGATGTTCTTTTCCACATTCCCCCGCAATGGAGCGGAAATGTAAACCAGGTTAGGGCCGGTTTCATGTCTGCGTAGAAGCGCGGCGGGGTTTAGTTCAGTATCCGGCTCGTTGTTTGGGTCGAGGGTATCTTCGCAAAGAGAATACGAGGTGACGGTATCGTTGTAGTTGTAGCCGGTCATATCGTAAAAGCGCTGGGCGTAGTCGGTCTTGATGCGGCAGAGCTGGCTGGCTTCCTTGGCTTGCGGCCCGCCCATTTCCATATTCCATTCCAGCAGGGTCAGGGCCTTGATCGTCTGGATATCCGTCTTGTATGGCTGCACTGAGCCGCTCTGCATTTTGTAAAAGAATATCTCCGGCTCCACGGGCTGGAGCGCCATGCCGTTTTTGTTGCAGGCGCTGATGTTGGCGAGATAACAGCCATACAGCATATCGCTGGTACTCCGCTTCCCGCCGCCGTCCTGCACCAGCGTTTTGTAGAGCCGGGTAAAGCTATATAAGTTCGATAAATCCAGAACTTCTTCTTTTCCCATGATTCCTCCTTTCAGCGTTCCCTGCCCCGATCCTTATTATTCTTCTTGAAAGAAGGTTCCGGGGACAGCGAAGGTTCTGCGTTGTAGACGTCTTCATAGGTGGAGCCATCTTTGGATAACCTGTAGCCTTCGTCCTCCAGGTCGAAGCCCCACATCTCCGCCGCCTGCTCAAATGCTTCTTTTGAGCCGCTATATGGAGACATATCTTCCGTGATCGCTCCGTCCCGGAAGACCATCCAGCCCACATTGTTGCCCATGTTCTCATCCGCCCAGCGGTACTCAATCTCCATACCGGCAAACTGCTTGGACAGCGCTTCCAGGATAGCGGGGACGCCATCCCATGCTGTATAAAAGGAAAGGCGATCCATGGATTTATCCCAGGGGATGCATTCGTAAGCATTCCACTTGGTACCCCAATTCTTTATGCACCAGTCGTACCACGTGGTACAGCCATATTGCCGGATGTTTTCATAATATTGTTTACCAAGCTCAAATACCTCCGGGTCATCCTTGACCAGTTTCATATAATGTTTTTGCAACTTCGAGAGCCGGATTTCCTTCTGCTGTTCCGTGAGCCGTCCGGTACGTTCCCGGATGGTGATCCCTTCAACCGCGCTGATGTACTTACGGTATAGCTTCAAACCCCATTCTCCCCGTGAACCTGCCTCTATTTGCAGCGATACTGGCATGGGAATGAGGTTGTTGAAATCCACATGGCCCAGAGACTTGCCCTCGGGCCGGAGAAACTCTGCAATCTGCTGGAGCATTGTATGCTGTTTGTCATCTCCTATAACGGAGATGTGGTTTATAACATGGTTGGGCATCCGCTACCTCCTTTTGCTTTCCATAGCCCTGCACATGCTCCTGAGTTCATGGGCTCGGTTTATCTGCTCCCAAGGGAAGGCATCGTCTGCAAAGTGCCCCTGGCGGGCAGCGCGTGCAAAGATGGGCTTGGTCAGCTCCAGGGTGCGGATGATCCCGGAGGGGGTCAGGTCAAATACGGACAGCACCACTTCCTTCAGGATCCCGTCATGATATATTCCGGTGCCATGGGTATCCACATCCACGGCAACAGGCTCGGATTTCCCTATAGCATACGCCAGAGAGATGGTACACTCCTCGGCCAGCCTGGCGCCTACGATGTTCTTTGCAATGTAGCGGGCCATATATGCGCCGCTCCTATCCACCTTGGTGGCATCCTTGCCGGAAAGAGCTCCCCCGCCATGGGGGATACTGCCGCCGTAGGTGTCCACCATAAGCTTGCGCCCGGTGAGCCCGGTATCCGCTTCAAAGCCGCCAAACACAAAGCGCCCGGAGGCGTTGATGTATACGGCGTCTTTATCGAAGGGAAGCTTGCCAAGGGAAGGCAGAATTACATGATCCATGATCCCGGCGCGTAGGGCTTCCATGTCGGTGTCTTGGGTATGCTGGGCAGACACCACGATGGATGTCACCCTCTGGGGTGCGCTATCCGCATACTCCACGGATACCTGGGTCTTGCCGTCCGGCAGGAGGCCAGGGATAGTGCCCAAACGCCGGGCAGCGGTGAGCAGGTGGGTCATGCGGTGGGCCAGTACTACAGGCAAGGGCAGCATCTCTTTGGTTTCGGTTGTGGCATATCCGTATAGGATGCCCTGATCGCCTGCACCCAGAGGGCAGCTGTCATCTACTGGCTTCCCATTTTTGCTGCCGTTATAAATGCTGCTATCCTGATCAACAGCCTGTGCAATATCCCCACTCTGATCGTGGATGCGGCATTCGATTTCATATTCAAGTCCATCATATCCGATGTGCTTTATGGTTTTGCTCACGATATACGGGATGTCGGGCATCCCTGCGGTGGTGATCTCGCCAGCCACGATCACCTTACCGGCGGTGGCCAGCACTTCGCAAGCCACGCGGGCGGTGGGGTCGGTTCTCAAACATTCATCCAGAACGCTGTCGGCAATGATATCGCAGAGCTTATCGGGATGGCCCTCGGTTACGGACTCCGCCGTGAGGATTTTTATGTGATTTTGCATTTTGATCTCCTGTTTTATAGAAATGAGGTTATCGCTCCATGTTGCGATGCTTCTTCTTTGGTTTGTTCTCTGCCATAGTCGGTTCCATAGGCAGAACGACCAGCCTGCCGTCTACCCGGAGAAACATCTCCGGCATTTTATAATGTTCTTTATACTTTTGCATCAGATCCTCTCCAAGCGAAGAAAAGGTTTCTTCGGCCAGTCCGGTTATCAGAAATGTTCCTGCCAGAACATCGTAGATATGCCCATCCTCATCCCGGAGCGCACGGTTCAATGGGCTACCTTTGCGTTTGCCTTCTTCATCGCAGATTATTGCGACAGGGTCATCGTGGGGATAAACCGCCTGAATGTGCCCTCCTACCTCGTGCTGTAATGAAGCAAGGCCAGGTGAAATATCCTTCTCATATGGCTCTTTTCCGGGTTCAACGACGAGTACGATGATCTTTTTGCTTGCATCACGCATGTTGCTTATTTCCTTCTATTGTGGATGTGCAGAAATACGAGTCCGCCTAGAATGAACAGGACGAGGCAAATGTATATGATCGTTTTCGGTTCCATGTTTACCTCCATATTTTTATAGCTGACCGCAGCGAACGGCCAGAATGACAAAGCGTCCGTTGCCCCGGTAGAGGGAGCGGTCACAGGTCGATAGGGTCAGGACAGAGTCCGTTTCGCAAACAGGCACACCCGTATCGTATAGGGATAGCGTCTGTGCTTTTTCCAGCCATTCTAAAAATGCCTGATGATCGGGGAAGGACTGGCGGAGATAGTTGAAGCCATCATCCCGAAGATCGAGATGTAGAACGGCAAACACTTCCCACCAGCCATATTCTTCAAGATAGGTGTCGAACTGGATATAGGGATGTGCTTCAAAATAGGAGCGATCCTTATATAGCAGCAGCGGCGCGAACATCTCATCCTCCCGGCCTTCGCCCATGTTGTGGGCGTAGAGGATGGTGTTTTGGTCGAGTGGAGCAAGGCTGTTATTGGCGTCCATAAAAACAGCCCCGGCACTGGATTTCTTGCCGGAGCTGTCGTGTTTCAGGTATTTGCTGTTGTCCGCGGATTGCATGACGGGATAGGATATGGGGGTATCGGGGATGGCGACCCAGCCTATGGTATCCGGGTTCAGTTCCCGGAGGCCATCAAAATCCGCTGTAATGTAGGGAAGCTGTATGGACGGTTTGACCTCCTGCTGTGCTGCGGGCTTTTCAGGATCGGGCGGATCGTATTCCAGAACAGCGGTGTATCTCTGCTGGATATCGATGTATTCCTCCGATTCCTTCTGGGCTCGTACATGAGATATGAGAAAATAAAGTAGAAGAGAGCCCGCAGCCGCAAACAGCCCCAGGCTCAAAATCATGGTTTTTCGTATTCGGATCACCTCCTATGCATAGGAAAGGAGGAGCGTTTCCGCTCCCCCTTCGGGTCAATGGATCAGTTCATCTTTCTCTTTCGAAGATACAGGACGCCAACGCTTGCGGCAAGCGCCAGCAAGCCTACGCCGCCATACAGCGCCCACATGGGCAGGCCGTCACGCCCGGTCTTTGCGCCGGAGCCCTCCTTGTGGCCCTCCGGGGAATTGTAGACGGTGACCGGGAAGGGATCATCCTCCGTATCCCGCGCTTCCAATTCAAAGGGGATGGGCTCGGTGTAGCCCACATATCCCTTGGGGACGGTCACTTCACGAAGGGTGTACTTCTGATCGGTCAGGTCCTTGATAATGGCCACGCCGTCCACTGTGGAGATGATGGCGCTGCCTTTTTCGTCCGGGATGTATGCCCCGTCCTTATCCTTTGTGAGCTTAATCTCCTTGCCGTCCGCGCCGTAGAGGGTGAATTCAGCTCCGTCCAAGGGCTTATTGGTAGCTCTGTCGATTTTGGTAAGTTTCATAGCGTAAGCCACAAAGGATACCGTCTGATTTTTATCCTCGATATCCGTATGGCTTGCGATCTCGTTCTCTCCGATATACAGCCGTTCGAATACTACCACTTCCTTGCCTTTGAGAGAGGAAGCATCGAATGTGAAGGTCACTTCTATGGTCCCGTCCGATTTATCAGGCGTAAAGCTGGTTTCTGCAGTTACCTCCTGGTCATCAACGAAGAGCGCCTTGCCCGTGGCCTTGTCCATGAGAGTGCCCTTGAGGGTGTACTTCTGACCAACGGTCAGGCCCTCATATTTCACCTTGTCGATGATGGTAGCATTCCTGGAGATGGCGAGCTGTTTTTCACCGTCCTTGCCGGAGGCGCTGGTTCCGATCTTCGGCTCGGTGAAGCAGACCGTTTGCTCCTTATCCTGGATATCCGCATGGGCTGCGATTTCGGCATCCCCGATATAGAGGTGCTCAAAAACTACAACCTCTTTTGCTTTCAAAGAGGAAGCATCGAAGGTGAAGGTCACCTCTACGGTGCCATTGGGTTTATCAGGCGTAAATGTGGTCTGGGCAGTTACTTCTTTTTCATCTGCCAGCACAGGCTTGCCGGTGGCCTTGTCCATGAGGGTTCCCTTAATGGTATACTCCTGGCCTACAGCGAGATTCTCATATTTCACCGTATCCACAATGGTTGCGGCTGCGGAGAGGGGCAGTTCCTTTTTGCCATCTTTGCCGGTGGCCTTCGTCCCGATCTCAGGTATTCGTTCCAGTCCTTTCCCTGGGATGGGGCAAAGTCGCGGACTTTGTACCCGCACGCTTCAAACTTTTTCTTCATCCGC
>OGYF01001496.1_pt1 | contig 19633 bp, 24 predicted proteins | sample 1576451 | NCBI WGS metagenome assembly OGYF01 (sample SAMEA3541505, study PRJEB24748) | human gut metagenome | biome: human gut; feature: human-associated habitat; material: faeces | place: China | collected 2012
GTTTTTGTATCGCATCTCTCTCGATTGCGGTGCAAAGTTAGATAATATTTTTAATTATACAACAGTTTCACACAAATATTTCACATTGGATTGATTATTTTTTTACTTTTGTCCTCTATATAAATATAACAAACATGAAGAATACTCCAGTAGATTACCAGACTGCCAGACGAATAATAGATGGCTACGGATTACCGGATTTCGGGAAAGCAACGATTCGTGAAGTTGTTGCCATATCCACACAATTGGAACAGGAAACAAATACCGAGTTCATACACATGGAAATGGGTGTTCCCGGATTAAAAGCGGCACAAGTGGGTGTAGACGCAGAAGTAAAAGCATTACAGAACGGCATCGCTTCCATTTACCCGAACATCAACGGTACGCCGGAAGTAAAAGCAGAAGCCTCCAGATTCATCAAGGCATTCATTAATATAGATATCGCTCCGGAATGTTGTGTTCCGGTAACCGGCTCCATGCAGGGAACATTCGCCTCTTTCCTTACCAGCGGACAATGCACGGAAGGAAAAGACACCATCCTGTTCATCGACCCGGGATTTCCTGTCCAGAAACAACAAATCGTTGTGATGGGCTATAAATACGAATCATTCGACGTATACGAATACCGTGGAGAAAAACTGCGCGCCATCCTGGAAGAACATCTTTCCAAAGGTAATATCGCAGCTATGATCTACTCCAACCCCAACAACCCTGCCTGGTTCTGCCTGACAGACGACGAATTGAAGATCATCGGTGAAATGGCAAACAAATACGATACGATCGTGATCGAAGACCTCGCCTATTTCGCAATGGACTTCCGCAAAGAGCTTGGCAAACCGTTTGAAGCACCTTACCAGGCAAGCGTTGCCCATTATACAGATAATTACATTTTACAAATATCCGGCTCCAAAGCATTCAGCTATGCCGGACAGCGTATCGGTGTGACGGCTATCTCCAATAAACTTTACCATCGTGCCTATCCGGGACTGACCAAGCGTTATGGCGGTGGTACTTTCGGTACAGTATATATTCACCGCGTTTTATACGCCTTGTCATCAGGAACCAGTCACTCGGCACAGATTGCACTGGCTGCCATGTTCAAAGCTGCATCAGACGGACAGTTCGATTTTATCACTGAAGTGAAAGAATATGGACGCCGTGCAGAAAAACTAAAAAAGATCTTTACAAATTATGGCTTTACGATCGTTTACGACCATGACTTGGACGAGCCTATTGCCGACGGCTTCTACTTCACGATCGCCTATCCCGGAATGACCGGCGGACAGTTGATGGAAGAACTGATCTATTACGGTGTAAGTGCTATCTCATTAAGCACGACAGGAAGTAATCAAGAAGGACTTCGCGCCTGCACTTCGTTTATCAAACCGCATCAATATGATCTGCTTGAAGAGCGTTTAAAGCTATTCAAAGAAAATCATACCCTATAATTAACACAAACCCGGCATTTATTTTACACTTATTAACCCAAATGCCGGGTTTTTCGTTTGCTTCTTAACACCAAAAGCCATATATTGTCCCTGTCTAACAACAGTAAGCAATCTTCACTATGGCTACATATAATAACATATTCAAAATTACGCATAATAATCTCCTTCCTGCACAAGGAAGTATACTCATATCAGAACCTTTCCTGCAAGATGCTTACTTCCAGCGCTCTGTTGTTCTACTGGTAGAACACAATACGCAGGGATCGATGGGGTTTGTATTAAATAAAAAAACGGATCTGATTGTAAATACTTTTTTTCCGGAACTGGAAGAGTATCCGGAAATACCAATCTATCTGGGTGGCCCGGTAAGTGCCAACCGGTTGTTCTTTATCCATTCATTAGGAGATCTGATCGTACCCGACTCTGTAAAGATCAAAGACCGCCTGTATTTCGACGGTGATTTCGAAGCATTGAAACGTTATATACAGAATGGCCATTCAATTGAAGGGAAAGTAAAATTTTTCCTCGGTTATTCAGGATGGACGGAAGGACAGTTGGGAAACGAGATCAGTAAAAACTCATGGGTAGTCAGCCACGCAGCTAAAGAAAATGTATTACTTGCCGATGGAGAAAGTTTCTGGAAAAACTCACTCGAACAGTTAGGCAGCAACTACGAAGCATGGACTAAATATCCGAAAGATCCTTATCTGAATTAAATTATCACACAATTTGTTTATTTACTTTTTGCATCATCAGTACATCAGAATATCCGTTTTCTGTGATGATCCAATCTGTCATGATACCTGTAACGGTAAATCCGCAGCGGGTAAAAAGAGCCTTGCTGGCCTCGTTATCGACGGGTATATGCACATATAACTGATGCAGTTTCAGATAAGAGAACGCATAATCCATCAGTACATTCATTGCTTCGGTAGCCAACCCGTTTCCTTGATAAACAGGTTCCAGTAAAATACCGATACCGGCACGCCGATGATGCGGTTCAAAATCGTATAGGTCAACAGTACCAATAGCTGCCCCGGTTGAACGAAGCTCGATCATCAGACGCAACTGCTTCAGGTCGAAGATATCACGATGCGACTCACGAATATACTCTTTCAGTATATAACGCGAATAGGGAGACATTGTATTTCCAAGACTCCAAAGTTCCAGATTATTTTCCCAACGATACAAAAGTTCCAGATCTTCCGGCTCCAGGGCACGGAGACGGATCATTTCATTTTCCAGTTGTGCCATATTATTTCCCTGGTGATATTAGTTGTCCGCTTTTTTTACAATAAATATGATAAGTAACTTTCTTGTCGACCAGCGTATCCATAAACAGAAGCATCTGTTCAAAACGGGCATCCGGATAACAAAAAGCATAATCAGTAAACTCCTTCATCTGATTGCGGCGGCAGATAGCATCCATAACACGTTCCTCATCCAGATCCCAAAGATTTACATGTTCCAGTTCCGGCATCTGTTTCACGCAGGCAGCCTTAATCGCTTCAAAATTTTCCTCACGGCAAACAACCAGTAAGCGTTTATGCTTGCTTTTGGACTTTGGCTTTACTCCCAACAAACGAGATAAAGCAGCCATTGAGGCACGCAACCCGATAGCCAGCTTGATAAAAAATCCCATCAGCCAGCCGGAATGAGGATAATATTTCTTGAAAAAGATCAACATGGCACCGTAAAATGCCTTTACATATTTCATATCGCCATGCTTGGTACTTTCTCCTTTATAATGAAGAATACGCTCGGGGATATAGTAGTTTTTATAGCCACCCAGCACCATCCGGTACGACAGGTCGATATCCTCACCATAAAAAAATCTTCATCCAGAAGTCCGGTCTTATCCAGCGCTTCATGGCGCAACAACATAAATGCACCGGCCAGCACATCCACTTTATGTTGTTTCTCCTTATCCAGATACGCCAGGCTATATCTTGAAAACACACGGGATTTCGGAAACAACTTCGACAAACCGAAGATCTTACAGAACGAAACCCAGGGAGAAGGAAAGCTCCGTTTACTTTCAGGCAGGAATACCCCATGCCCATCCAGCATCTTTACGCCTATTCCGCCTGCATTCGGATGTTCATCCATAAAAAAACACAAGGTTCGAAGGCTCTCCTCACCTATCACTGTATCCGGATTAAGCAATAACACATACTCTCCGTTACATTGACGGATCGCCTGATTATTGGCCTTGGCAAATCCCGGATTATCCTTATTCTCTATAAATGTCACTTCCGGAAACCGGGGACGAAGATAATCGACAGAACCGTCCGTCGAATTATTGTCCACAACAAAAACCTCAGCATCGAGTCCGGCAACAGCAGCCTGAACCGAATAAAGACATTGCTCCAGGAAATACTTTACATTATAGTTTACGATGATAACGGAAATCTTGGTTTCGTACATAAGAATCAGATTATATTTTTATCGAGTCATTAAAACTGGTGCGGTTCACAATAGAACGTCCCAATGTTATTTCGTCCGCATACTCAATCTCATCACCAATGGAAACACCACGGGCAATGACGGTTATCTTCACATTATAAGGGGATAGCTTGCGATAGATAAAGAAATTGGTCGTGTCCCCTTCCATCGTAGTACTAAGTGCAAGGACAATTTCCTTTACTTCTTCGTTAGTGACCCGTTGCACCAGACTGTCTATCTGCAAATCGCCCGGGCCAATACCGTCCATCGGCGAAATAATACCGCCCAGCACATGATAAACACCACGGAACTGACCGGTATTTTCGATCGCCATAACCTCTTTGATATTTTCAACCACACAAACAGTCGAATGATCGCGCTGCGGATCGGCACAGATGGAACATATCTCGTCATCACAGATATTATGACATACCTGACAATACTTCACTTCTTTCCGCAAGGCCAGTAAAGCGGATGCAAAGTTTTCAGTATAACCTTCGTCCCGACGAAGCATATATAAAGCCAGTCGCAAAGCCGTCTTCCTCCCCACCCCGGGAAGCGAAGCCAACTCATTCACTGCATTTTCCAATAAAACTGATGGATATTTTTGAGTCATTGATTACCTTTCTTTGCCACAAAGATAAATAATTTCAACCATATGAAATCCAATCGACCTTTTTTTACTGGAAATCCCCCTTCGGGACGTTATAACTTTGACTGATATTATTTACCACAGACAGCCTGGCCATTAAATAACAGACTGTCGATTCCGCCCCTTGATTCAAGTTTATATTATTTTCTTCCAATCCGTCATAACAGCCCCCTGTTGCCGGGTTATAAAGTATCTGATGTAAATGATTATGACCTAAAAACCAGTCAAAGGCTTTTTTCTGTTTTAACAAATAATCATTTTCCTTGAATACCTTATAAAAGGTAGCCAATGTCATGACCGTGCTAGCCACATCAATCGGTTGTTCACCGTAATTCAATCCTTTCTTTTCTTTATGCAGCCACCCTTGGTTGGATATTACTTTAATCCGATCTTCAACGAAAATCTTACTCAATAAGAAGTTAAAAGATTCTTTTGCTATCATTTTATATTCATCATTTCCGGTTGCCTGATAAGCAAAAAGCAATCCTTCCGACAACACACAATTGTCATAAGTCAGATAAGATTCAAACCATAACCAACTCCCGTCAGTACTTTGTTTATAATATCCAACCAGTTTATCAGCCAGGACATTGATTAATGAAATGAGTTCCGGACGTGGGTATCGCCGGTTATAAAAGTACACCCCCTTCAATGCAAAAGCGATACTGCGCGGAGACTGAAACAAGGATAATTTATGAAGCGTTTTCCTGAATATCTGAATCGCCTCGGCAGTCCACTCATCCGGATATTTATCCCCATGCGAGATAAAATAGCCTAAAGCACAAACAGCCCTTCCATTACTGTCTTCCAAACCAACCTCCTGATTTTGGCCGGTAAAAGCCAGTTCTTTATCCACATAATTCAGGAACGAGCCATCCGGCTGCAAACAAAATTTTATGAAATTCAAATAGCTCCTGATATACTTTTCACAAGAAACATCCCTCATTTCCACATATACCTGACAAAGTGCCATTAGAGCCCGGGCATTATCATCCAGTGTATATCCTGTTTTTATATCCGGGCGATTACCCTTCGAGAATTGGATCATAGCAAAACTCCGGCTCATCCTTTTAATATGCGCTATATTTATTGGAGGCAAGGAATAATCCAATCCATCCTTCTCCTCTAATACCTTTTTAAACAATAAAGCATATAAAATAGCAGTATTCTCCCAGGCAGTAGCCGCCGTTTTCTGCAAACCGGCAATCCTCATTTTTGACCGAAGGCTTTCACTCGCCAATAACCGGTTTGTTGCTTCAGCCAATTGTAGCGGATTCTTAAAGTCAAAAATGATTCCCGAATTATCCTTTAAAAGCTCCAATGCATGAGGTATCGGAGTGGCTATAATAGGACACCCACAACTTAATGCATAGACGAACGTTCCACTGACTGCCTGATTAGGATCGCACGACGTAAACAAGTAAACATCTGTTAGTTGCAGATATTCAAGCAATGTCGACAAATCCAAATAAAAGTTTACAAACCGGACATGATCAGTCATTCCCAACTCAGAAACTTTAGCTTTGAGCATTTCCCGGTATTTTTCCCCTTCTTCTTTAAAGACTGTCGGGTGCGTCTTGCCTATGACAACAAACAAAACCGTCGGATTCTCTTTTACAATAGCAGGCAAAGCTTCCAAAGTTGTTTCAATACTCTTTCCGGCACTTAGCAAACCGAATGTTGAAAGAACTCTTCTTCCCGAAACCCGGTATTTATCTTTTAAAAAACGCTTATCCTGATGCGCAACCAGATGCGTTCCGTGAGGGATCACATTAATTTTCTCTTCCTCCATCCCATAATCCAGCAACAAGATTCGTTTGGAAATCTGCGTCATGACAACAATAGCGTCACAGGCCGCAGCCAACTCCCGGAGATAATTCTTTAACGAAATAACAGGATTCGGCAAAACCGTATGAAAAACAATCACAACCGGTTTTGTTATAGATTTTACAAATTGCAGAAACTCATCCTCATGTTCTTTATAAAGACCGAATTCATGTTGTATCAGGACCAGGTTTGTATCCGCATCCTGGTTGATCTTCCTGCCAATGACCGCATAATCATTGGCATCCGAAGTATTCAGCGTATATTTTACCTTATCAGAGTAAATGTGTTTCTCTGAGTCCGATTCCAACGCACACACCTTAAATGAATAAGAGTTCCCGAATTTATAAAGAATTGTCCGAATCAAATCGGCGGAAAAGGTAGCGATGCCACACTCCCGCGGAGGATAAGTTGTTATGCATAATATATTATTCATTTCTTATGGGTTATTAATTCATTCACTAACTCTTGCAGTTTCACAGATATACAAGCTATACATTTATCTGCCGCCCCATAATAAATATAAAGTCTGTCATCGAACAAGGCTGTTCCGGTCGGGAAACATACTCTGTTCACTACACCCAGCAATTCATAATCCGTATCAGGAGTAAATAAAGGATAAGGCAATCGCGCCAGTTCTATTGACGGATCATTCAGATCCAATAAAGCAGCACAAGCTGAATAGACATATCCGCCCGGTGTATCATACACGCTATGATAGATCAGTAACCATCCTTCCGGTGTTTCTATCGGAGGACAGCCGGCTCCTATATAACTGGCTTCATGATCATACTGGGGTTTTAAAAGGATCTTGTTGGAGAAGTCAATGAAATAATCAGTCCAAAATTTGGTCGTTAAATCCTCCAACTTCTCCACACAAACCAATTGTATATCCGGTTTGATACGATGCATAAAATAAAATTTCCCATTAATCTTACGCGGGAAAAACACTACGTTCTTATCCGTCAGATAAATCTTCTTGCCAGAATTTGTCTTAGATTCCCGTTTGTTATACGAACGAAAATATTTACCAATCAGATGCTCATGCGACATCATCAATCTTTTGAATTGCCGGAATGTGAATTGTGAAGTGATCACTCCTTTCTTTTCAAAATGAGCCAGATCGCCAGATACGGCATATGCCCCGACAGCACTCATGCCATCATAGGCCGTATAAGTCAGATAATACACATCTCCAATTTTTACTATTCTGGGATCTTCCACTCCCTGGCTTTCATAATCAAATTCAGGACTGATTAAAGGTTCTTTATTTCGTTGAACCACCTTCAATGGTCCTTCCAGCCTGCAATAGCCAATAGTTGAATAATTCCCTTCTCTTACTGCACGGTATAACATATGTACAGTATTTTCTTCGGCTATCACAGCCGGATTCATTACACTTTCGCTTTCAAAATTCAAATCAGTACATTCAAGAATAATACCTTCTCTTTTGATGGTTACCATTATGTTTTAGTTATCAGATTAAAGCCTTTGTCTTGCTTACTTGTCTTTTCACGCTGGTAGTCAGTCTGAGTTTTTGCTTTGTCAGCAGAAGACTTTTCCTTTTTCTTTTCTTTCTTACTCTCTTTACCTTTCATAATACATTGTTTTACAGCAAATTTATATACTCTATTCTTTGCAAGTTACGGATAATAAACTCCATTCTGTTATATATGCTGAAGTATTATTCTTTAATAACTATAAGAGTTTATAATTCACATTACACGTTTCGCCTCAAAGTGTTAATGCATTAAAAAGATATAGGCAATAAATCTTTCAAATCTGTAGAATCAAGTCATTTCTGTGAAACTATGTTATCCATAAAAATATTTTCCACTAGAAACTTGTTGTATTAGATAATAGAATATATGTTTGCATTATAATTTCATATAAAAACATTTTATAGTAGAAATAATTATCAACACCAAAATAGAATAAAATGAATACAAAAAGAATCTTCACATTACTGGTTTTAGTTGTGGGTTTCATGACTTTAGTATCCTGTAAAGGACAAGCCAAAAACAACAGCAATGAAACAACTTCAACCACGGAAGTGACTGGAAAGCAGACGGCTGTACCTGTACATATTACAAAGGCGGACTTCCTGAAAAAGATATATAACTATGAAGCGAATCCGAATGAGTGGAAATATCTCGGAGACAAACCTGCCATCATCGACTTTTACGCAGACTGGTGCGGTCCCTGTAAAATGATTGCTCCTTCACTGGAACAGCTTGCCAAAGAATATGCCGGACAGATCAACATTTACAAAGTCGATGTAGATAAAGAAACAGAGTTGGCCCAGACATTCGGCATTCAGGGAATACCGGCCCTTCTATACATCCCTATGGAAGGAAAACCCCAAATGCTTCAAGGAGCAATGCCTAAAGATCAGTTAAAGGAAAAGATAGAATCAATTTTACTGAAAAAGTAATTTGTTTTTCGCTTACTCTACCAACAAACATTTTCAGGTAGACTTGATAATCTTCTCAAAAAAGATACTTTTTTCAAGTCTACCTGAAAATTTTCCCATCTAAAGGTTTATTCATAACATCTAAATATTTACTAACTTTGTCAACGTTTGTAAATCATAAAACGAAACGTCATGAGTAAATACCCATTTATACTGATTATGTGTATGTTTATTGCACAGTCAGTTTTTGCACAATCATATTCCAAATACTTCCGCCTGGCTAATCAGGATACCGTCAATTTCACCTTTACAGTGAAGAAGCCCGATATTAAAGCAATAGACTGTTATCCCCAGCGGATTACCCAAATTTCGAAAAACGGAGATAATTACGAAATATCACTCACAACTATCAATCCCTATCTGGATGGAAGCAAACTGGCTAAAATGAAAGAAGCCAAGTATGAGAAATCACGGGAATACGACAGAGAGATCGCCCGATTTTTACAATCTACCCCGTTAATAGATGCACAAAACGAACACATTAGACAAATTGCCGATACACTGTTTAAGGATGAAACGCAGACCTTCATTATAATAGAGAAAGCTCTCAAATTTGTTTATACCTATTTATCACCATCCGATTCCATTGCCAAACAGATTGATGCAGGAATTTGCAGAACCGTAGATGTCAATACCGTTATCCAGACAAGGAAAGGTACTTGTAGCGAATACACAAATGTATTTACCGCATTGATGCGTTACATGAATATACCGACTCGTTTTGCTGTAGGATATTGCTATGTCCCTGAATGGAAAGCCGAAAGCACCCATGCCTGGCCCGAATGCTATATAGAAGGTGCTGGTTGGTGTTCTGTTGATCCGACTTTCCCATCGTATATCAGCCCGCATTTTGGTATGGTTAGGATGCGTTACGGGATAGATTACGAAGACTGCGACATCAAAACCCTAAATTATGACATCGAACCGATTGAGTTTACCAAAAGATAACCATTATGACAACAGAGAATAAAATAAAATATTTTGAAAATCGGGAAGACTGGAGAAAGTGGCTGACAGACAATTTTGAAATCAAAGATGAAATTTGGTTTGTCTTTCCTCAGAAATCATCAGGTAAAAAAAGCATTATATACAATGATGCCGTTGAAGAAGCCCTTTGTTTCGAATGGATTGACAGTACGATAAAATCGCTTGACAAAGAACATAAAATTCAGCGCTTCACGCCTAGAAACCCTAAAAGTACATACTCGCAAGCCAACAAAGAAAGACTTAAATGGTTATTGGTAAATAAAATGATACATCCTAAATTTGAGGATAAAATACGAACTATTTTGTCTGACCCTTTTATTTTTCCAGATGATATAATTGACAGATTGAAAGCAGATAAAACAGCATGGAAAAACTATCAACACTTTTCCGACCCATATAAACGTATCCGAATTGCATACATTGAAGCAGCCAGGAAACGGCCTGAAGAATTTGAAAAACGACTAAACAACTTTATCAATAAAACGAAAGAAAATAAAATTATAACTGGATTTGGGGGAATCGGAAAATACTATTAATCTCTCATAAAATACCGATGCCTAACTTGCATCCTACCTGCAAGCCCGCTAGCAAGCAGTCACAACTGCGTTGGCTAACAACCCGTTCTCCACCCATCTCTCAAAATATACAGCGGCATAAATTACGGCCATATATTTTCTACTCATAGATAAATACACTATATTTGCAAAATATACAGCCGTAAAGTTTACTGTCGTATATTTTCAAAATAGTATGAACTAAATTTACTATCATGAAATTTTATAATCGTGAAATAGAACTGAAACTGTTGGATAAAACAAGGAAAATCGCTTTTAACAACCATTCACAAATGACGGTCTTAACCGGACGCAGACGCATTGGAAAAACAAAGCTTATCCTCAAAAGTTGTGAAGAAACACCAACTGTTTATTTCTTTGTAGGCCGAAGCAATGAAGCTCAGCTTTGCAGCCAATTTGCGCTAATAGCCAGCAAAGCACTAAATACCTATATTCCGAATGAAATATCCTCTTTCGCAGCACTCTTTGAAATGCTTATGAATATAGGAAAGAACACTTCCTACAACCTGATAATAGATGAATTTCAGGAATTTTTCTATATCAACCCAACGGTATATAGCCAAATGCAAGACATCTGGGATAGATATAAAGACACGACACATGTCAACTTGATTGCCAGCGGTTCTGTATACACTCTTATGATACAGATATTCCAAAATGCAAAGGAGCCACTATATGGTCGGTGTGACAGTATTATAAAGCTAAAGCCTTTTTCTACATCCGTATTGAAAGAAATTCTTTCTGATTATAAACCGAACTATACTCATGAGGATTTACTGGCCCTATATACATTTTCCGGAGGAGTTCCCAAATACATAGACTTGTTTATGCAAAACGGATGTACAGATATGGAAAGCATGGTTAATTACATAGTACGATCTGATTCTCCATTCCTTAGCGAGGGCAAAGCTTTGTTAATACAAGAATTTGGTAAAAAGTATGGTAATTATTTTGCTATTTTATCAGACATCGCTAATGGCCGAAATACATTACCTGAACTTGAAAAAAATATGGGAGAGACCAGTATAGCCGGTCATATAAGAAGACTAGAGGAAGATTACGAATTGATAGCAAAGAAACGGCCTATTTTTGCAAAAGAAGGTACACAAACCGTTCGTTTTGAAATTTCCGACTTATTCCTACGATTTTGGTTCCGATATTTCATCAAATATCATTATCTCATTGAAACAGAAAACCTGGACCAACTTGGAGAAATTATAAAAAAAGACTATCCGACCTATTCAGGGTTAACACTTGAAATGTATTTTAGGCAGATGATGATCGAAAGTAAAGAGTTCAGAAATATTGGTTCATGGTGGCAAAGCAAAAAAGAAAAAGATCCCTGTGAAATAGATATAATAGGCATTTATGCAGATGATAAACGTGCATTAGTCGCCGAAGTAAAACGACAGCGCAAAAACTTCAACCCAGACTATTTCAATGAAAAAGTTGAAATAGTTCGAAATAAAGTGCTTTCGAAATACAATATTGAAGTGAGAAATTTCTGTATGGAAGATATGTAAACTGTATGCGAACAAATCCAGTTTCTCTTCCGCATACAATCCGATAATATCTATTTCATCCTGATCTTTATGGTTCTTGCCTTGCCACCAAGAACCAATGTCTGCAAATCCCTTGTTATCAATAAAATAAAAGAATAACTGGATTTGGGAGTTTACTTCTGCTTTCTAAATGCTATACCTATATATAACAAACAAAACAACAACACCGCCCCAATCACCAACATCCGCTTGGGATAAGAAAACTCCACAGTACTACCTTTCTGAAAAGAATCAGAACCGGCAAAACAGTTCTCATCTACAGAACCAGAACTAACAACCGATTCAACAACCTTCTCCCCCTGTTCCTTAATAGCGACATGAGTAACAGACTGCACCCCATTCAACCGACAGCTATCGAACACGATATGCTCTATATCGATCACCTTATTGCGGGAAGCCTGATACAAATTTTTCAACAACATACTATCACTATGAATACTATGCACCTCCTCTCTTATCTCCCGGTGTTGCACACTACGCCGCCCGGCACTACAACCGGACAGCAAAACAACCAACAAACCAACCGAAACAAGCAAACTTCTACCCCACATATCCATACCTATCCCCCTTCATTTATTAATGATCACCTGATAACGATTCCCTCCATTTACCCGAAACGACAAATGCAGGAACTTTTTTCGTTTATAAAGAATCGCCTGATCGAAAGGCAACTTACAATAAAGCAACACATCCAGTAACACCTTCGGATCAGGCACATAACAATCCGCAGCCTCCCCCTTCACATGCTGGCTCGAAGGCACGCCGCCCACCAACCTGTTCACCTCCGGACTCCGGTAACCGCTTGTGATCGCAATCGGCTTCCCATAAGCCACCCGCAAAGGCTGTAACAACCGTTTCACCAACTCCATCATAGCCTGCTTCACCTCAAACGGCGGCTCATTCAGCAACCCATTCTCCACCGCCACCCGGCTATACGTCATTTCTTCCCAGGTAAAATTCCTACTTATCCTCTCTTTCATTTTGTACCGATTTAATTTTATACGAATAATCCACCCCAAACAAAGCTCCGGCAAATGTGCAGGTTTCCCCGAAAGCCACCAGCACACTATTATGAATCTCCCCTTTTGGGGCAATCCAGAAACCGGAGAAAAGAAGAACAATCCCGCTCATTACGAGCAGGATTGCCATTACCAATTGAATAGTCAGTCTTTTTTTCATACGTTCCCCTTTCCTCTTTCAATCAAGTAATCCTCAATTTCCCATTTTCAATTATTCAATCTCCGGTCTGTCATCTCCACCGGAACCTTCTTCTTTTTTAGGTTTCGTATCTTCATCTTCTTCAAACTTCACGATCTCACTCATCCAGCGCAGACTGGTACCCGGCGAGAATATCACCCGTGCCTTTTTTATCAGGGAAGCATTAAAAGCATCCGCCGTCTCCGCACCTTTCGAACGAATCGAAAGACGAAAACTACCGAACTCACCCACCTGTACAATACTACCCGAACGAAGCTCCAAGCTCATCGCCCAGTTCAACGAATCGAGTATTGCCTTCACATCAGCACTCGACATCGCCGAGCGGCTGGAGATCAATTCACACAACTTATCCATATCGCAATAGTTCGACGACCGTGCCATCGCATAAGTCTTCACCTTGTCCTTATCGTCACCGCTAAGAACCTTGCGCTGCACCTTTCTAAATTTCAGTGTCATAGCTTTTCTATTTTAATGATTAATACTACTGTTTCCAGGGGAACGATACAAAGGTACAGGTAGGAATATATGCAAAGATCGGCGCGGTAGCATCGTGTAAAACAGTATATAATAAGACTTTAGAACCTATCAAAAACTTAAAATACCATTTTTCGCGAACCATCACACCGATCGATTCAGGTTCTTATTTAACGTTTATCAGGAAAATAATGATTATTACGTGAGATTCTTAGAGATAGATTTAGGTTATTTAATGACTTCTCGCAACAAATTTGATACCCTTTCGGGTATTTCCTAACCAAAGCCACAAAAATAAATACCCGAAAGGGTATCAAACAAGAAATATTCATTATATTTGTACCCGAAGAGGTATCAAAAATGAATAACTTATCATTAAATGAATATGTAAAATCAAAGCGCAAGTCGCTTGGATTATCACGTGAAGAGTTCGCGCTGAAAGCAGGTGTCGGACTCCGTTTTCTTCGCGAACTAGAACAAGGAAAAGAAACCTTGAAAATGGATAAAGTAAATCAGGTATTAAAACTGTTCGGAATGCAACTTGGTGCCGTACCTATGGACAGGAATAATTTAATAGAACCATGAAACAAGCTAAAATTTATATGTATAGTAATTTTGCAGGTATTCTTACGGAAGATGAAAACGGTTACAGATTTATCTATAATCCTGAATATCTCTTAAGTAAGGATGCTGAACCGATCAGTTTAACAATGCCTTTAACAGATAAGCCATATATTAGCAATATATTGCATCCGTTTTTTGATGGATTGATTCCTGAAGGTTGGTTATTAGATATTGTTGAAAAGAATTGGAAAATCGACAATAGAGATCGTATGTCTTTATTACTGGCCTGTTGTAAAGATTGCATTGGTGCAGTTAGTGTTCAATCCTTTTAATACACAATTATGGAAAGATGTTTATATTGCTATCAGCCATTAGAACAACACGAAATAGACTTTCATTCGCGATGTTCAAAAAAAATATTTGGAACAGTTATACCTCCTGTTCTTCCTTATAGTAAAGCAGATATTGAATCGTTAGCTTTAGAAGTTGTACGTTCGCAAGTTACTATCACAGGTGTACAACCCAAACTATCTGTTGATCTAAAGAAAGAAAAAGGAGGAGAAAAACGTTTTACAATTGTAGGTTTATGGGGCGGCTATATCCTTAAACCACAGACTGAACAATACGCCAACATCCCTGAGAATGAAGACTTAACGATGCATTTAGCTAGATTAGCAAAGATAAATACCGTTCCTCACTCACTCATACGCTTTAAAGATGGTTCGCTAGCATACATTACCAAACGAATAGATCGAGACAAAAAGGGCAATAAAATACCAATGGAAGATATGTGCCAGTTAACAGAGAAACTAACAGAACAGAAATACAAAGGTTCCCATGAACAGATAGCCAAGAAGATTGTAGAGTTTTCAGCGTACCCAGTCCTGGACTTGATCAATTACGTTGAGGTTTTATTGTTCTGTTATCTTACAGGTAATGCAGACATGCACCTAAAAAACTTTTCCCTCTATAAAAAGATAAAAGAAACCACACTAACGCCTGCTTATGATCTCTTATCGACTAAGCTGGTCATACCTGAAGACACAGAAGAACTTGCTCTGACTCTGAACGGAAAAAAACGAAAATTAAAGAGATCTGACTTTGACAATCTACTAAAAACAATGAAAGTTGAAGATAAGGTTATTGAAAATACATACAACAAATTTAGAAAAGTATTACCACTATGGTATGATTTTATTGATATTTCATTTTTACCAAATCAAATGAAAACAGATTATAAGGCTTTAATAGAACACAGATCTTCCATATTAAACAAGTGATAATAGGCAAATGGCAAATCCACATCCCGTTCTATCACATCAAACAGGATTTCACTTTGCTTAATAGCAATCAGCGATTTGAGAACCTCTTTCCTCATAAGTTTTCCTTTATTTTAGGATAAAAAAAGCATTTTCTTTCCTAAAATAAAGGAAACTTTTTTCATACGTTCCCCCTTTCTCTTTCAATCAGGTAATCCCCTATTTACCATTTTTAATTATTCAATCACCGGTCTGTCATCATCCGGATTTTCTTCTTTTTTAGATTTCGTGTCTTCATCTTCTTCAAACTTCACGATCTCACTCATCCAGCGCAGACTGGTACCCGGCGAGAATATCACCCGTGCCTTTTTTATCAGGGAAGCATTAAAAGCATCCGCCGTCTCCGCACCTTTCGAACGAATCGAAAGACGAAAACTACCGAACTCACCCACCTGTACAATACTACCCGAACGAAGCTCCAAGCTCATCGCCCAGTTCAACGAATCGAGTATTGCCTTCACATCAGCACTCGACATCGCCGAGCGGCTGGAGATCAATTCACACAACTTATCCATATCGCAATAGTTCGACGACCGTGCCATCGCATAAGTCTTCACCTTGTCCTTATCGTCACCGCTAAGAACCTTGCGCTGCACCTTTCTAAATTTCAGTGTCATAGCTTTTCTATTTTAATGATTAATACTACTGTTTCCAGGGGAACGATACAAAGGTACAGGTAGGTATATATGCAAAGATCGGCACGACAGTCTCATGTAAAACAATATATAATAAGACTTTAGAAGCTATCAAAATCTTAAAATACCATTTTTCGCGAACCATCACACCGATTGATTTAGATTCTTATTTAACAATAATGATTATTAAGCAGAATTCTTAAGGATAGATTTAAGTTATTTAAAAACTTCTTGTAGCACAAAAGATAAAAGAATCCACACTAACATCTGCTTATAACCTCTTATCGACTAAGCTGGTCATACCTGAAGAAACTGAAGAACCAGCTTTCACTCTGAATGAGAAAAATAAAAATTAAAAAATCAGACTTTGACAATCTACTTAAAACAATGAAAGCAGAAGACAAAATTATCGAAAATATATATAACAAATTTAGAAAAATACTTCCTTCATGGTATTACTAATATTTCATTTCTTCCTGAACAAATGAAAATTACAAATCATATGCAGAAAATAAAAGCTAATTCCTGCATATGATGATACGACAAATAGAAATATTAAGTCTTAAAAATACACCTATTTTATCTTAGTTTATTTATAAATCCATCTCTTATCTTACAGATACTAGCGTTTTAAGATATTCTTTATTTTCAGCTCTCATCCTTTTTGAATAACCTAGTTTGTCACAAACAGCCTCTATCTTTTGACAAAATATATCAACACTGAGAGAAGACATATAAAGTTCTGAAGAATCTCTATTTGTTGTATGCCACTGTGATGCATCATCAAGAGGATGCTCTGGTCTAAATGGAGAAATATTAAATATTTTATGATCTATTTGTGTTATCCAAGAAGCTCCAACTTCAGTAATTGCTCCCCAAGAAGTTTTTGTATTTTCACTAGTGACAAAAAGAACAAATAATTTTTGAGTAGAATAACTTTCCACAAAAAAATCCCTAAGATAATCATAAACAGATGCATCCTCTGGAATTCGACAAACTTCATCATCACAATTTGTATATAAAATATCTTCCTCTGGTACATTGTTAAATACCAAAAATTTGTAAATAATATCAGCCAATGACTTATCTGAATATGTCTGACTAATTAGAATTTTCTTTTTTTGAGAATCCACCACTGACTTAATACCCAAATCTGGAGCATTATCGTTAATTGAGTCAGAAATAGCTTTTTCAATAGCTTCTTGAGGGGCATTCACACCAAAAGAGCGAATACTTTCTGCGGCTTTTTTACTCGCATTACTTTTGAATTGATTAATCATATTTCTCAATTCTTCTTCATTCTTTTTTTGATTTTCTATAGAAGCCTTTTTCTTTTCCTTATTTTTAATATCAGTAAATAACTCTCTCCTTTTTAAGATCTCAGGTAGTAAATTTTTTCTAACATAATCAATCACCGCCTCATATCTAGGATCATCAGATTTATATCCTTGTCGATTACTTAATGCCATATCTGGAAGTTCTGACAATTCAAACAAATCAACATGAAGTTGTCCCACTACGAAAACTTCAATCAATTTATTTTGGCCAACAATTGGCAATATATTAAATTCTCCTAATTTATTATTAGCATAAAGAGAAATAAAATTATCAGGAAAATCTGTTACTTCTGCCTTTCTTCCACGTGTAGTATTATACGTTCCAATCCAACCAGCAACTTCAAGTGAATATTCACGCACTAAACCATTGTTATCTTTCAAAGATATTGGTATTTTATAAGAATTTCTCTGTTGAACCAATTCTGCATGTCTTGACGGATATATTACAGGAACTAATTCACACAATTTCGAATATTCATTTCCTAAAGTTATCAACGTATTTAATTCTTTCATTATATTCTCGTCATAACTTTCGATAATCTCATGTTCTTTACCACGTATAATATGTATCTTAAAATCACTATTAACTAAAGGGAATATTTTTAACAAATTCCTTTTTATAGCATTTAATGTTTTATGTAATCGATATTGGGGATGCAGCATAACAATTGCAGTTCCATTGTCTTTAATACGACTAAAGATAATATCCTTTTCATCTATAGCTTGCAATTTATTCCCTTCCATTGGACGACGAGCAAGTACAAAACCTGATTTTTCACCATTAGCAACTGTTAATATATTAACACTTTCAGATACAGATAAAGCAGCGAGTTTACCAACCCCTTTACGCCCCATTTTTTTCCTTTTCCCGGAACGTGTTTTTGAATCTTCTTGGTTTGTACGAGAGACTGCTGCAACATACAGAAATTTTTGTACTTCCCCACTATCATATGACATTCCATGTCCATCATCCTCTACTCGAATATCATCTTTATTAGATATTATATAAACATTCTTTGCATCAGCATCATATGCATTAGCTATCAACTCAGCTAGTACATAATAAATATTTGTATACAGATTCGGTCCCAACAACTCTAAGATTCTAGGATCAATATTAATACTATATTCTTTCATTTGCCATCTGGATTAAAGTTTTCCTAAATATATTATATAAATTGACAACACCGAACCTGTAGCGATTAGATGTCAACTGCAAAATTAACATCTAACTATCAATCATGCAATTATTTTCTAATTATTATACAATATTTGATCTACCAATTTTTTTAATCGCATGTTTCGTAGCTCTTCATTTTTTATTTCACATTGCCAAATTATTAGAACTCTCCATCCTAAAGCTTCCAACTGTGAAATTTTATCATCATCCCGTTTTATATTCGATTCTATTTTATTATCCCAATACAGTTTATTTGATGTTGGCCTTCTACCTGCTCTACATTCATGTCCATGCCAAAAGCATCCATTTACGAATATTACTGTTTTATATTTGGAAAGGACAATATCTGGTGAACCGGGCAATTTTTTTACATTCTTACGGTAACGAAAACCATTCGCAAACAAAAAGTGTCTTACAATTAACTCAGGTTTAGTATCTTTCTGATTTACTTTAGACATTATTTCAGAACGTTTAGCCTTTTCCCATATATCCATAATAATCCTATTTTTTCCAAAAATATAAATTATTCCTCTCTTTACTAAATTATCTATGAAATCTTTTACTAAATTTGCATTGAGTTTAATTCACATAAAAGATAAAACACTGAATGTCAACGAATAAAAACATAGGAGTTGTAGATCTATTCTGCGGAATAGGAGGACTAAGCTATGGAATGAAAAAAAAAGGCTTCAACATCATTGCTGGATTTGATATAGACGAAACTTGTAAATATGCATATGAAGTAAATAATGAAGCTACTTTCATCACACAAGATGTCGCTACTATCACAGGAAAACAAATCAAAGACTTATTTGGTGATTGTCGAATTAAAATATTAGCAGGGTGTGCCCCATGTCAACCATTTTCAAGATATTCGTCGAGATATAGAAAAGAAGGACACACTGATAATAAATGGAGGTTGTTATATTCATTTGAGAGA
>OGYF01001498.1_pt1 | contig 19570 bp, 17 predicted proteins | sample 1576451 | NCBI WGS metagenome assembly OGYF01 (sample SAMEA3541505, study PRJEB24748) | human gut metagenome | biome: human gut; feature: human-associated habitat; material: faeces | place: China | collected 2012
TCGCCAACAAGTGCTGGCCCGCCTTCCCCAGCCAGTTCGGCTTTGAGCCCTGCTATGTCAACTCCCGCCTGGCTTCCCGGGGGATTCCCGTGGCCTGCGAGGTGGATATCTACGGCGCACTCAGCGAGTACATCGGAGCCTGCATCACCGGCGATGCCGTCACGCTGCTGGACATCAACAACTCTGTGCCCAAGTACATCTATGATGAGGAGATCGCCGGCAAGTTTGCCTACGATATCAAGGATACCTTCATGGGCTTCCACTGTGGCAACACTCCCAGCTGCAAGATGTGCGGCGGCTGTGCTGTGAAGTATCAGCTGATTCAGAACCGTCTGCTGGAAAACGGCGGGACGCCGGACTTTACCCGTGGCACACTGGAAGGCGACATCGCGCCCTCTGAGATCACCTTCTATCGACTCCAGTGCGACAGCGAGGGGACCCTGCGGGCCTATGTGGCGGAAGGCGAGGTACTCCCGGTGGCTACCCGCTCCTTCGGCGGCATCGGCATCTTTGCCATCCCGGAAATGGGCCGGTTCTACCGTCATGTGCTGATCCAGAAGCGGTACCCCCACCACGGCGCAGTGGCGTTTGCCCACTGCGGCAAGGCGCTCTTTGAGGTTTTGAAGTACTTTGGTATCGGCGATATTGCCTACAACCAACCCAAAAGCCTGCCTTATCCCACGGAGAATCCCTGGGGCTGAGGGCACGCTTTCGGAATCAGACTGCTAGGCACAAAAGTACCGGACCGGAAAGTAGTGCGGTAAAATCCGCAGAACTGCTGAAAGATATCTGTGCATTTGTGAAAGGCCGCTGGACGGAATACCGTCCGGCGGTCTTTTGCTGGCATCTCAAAAGAATCAAAAATGATGCAAAAAGCATAATAAACTCGTAAAAAAACAGTAAAAACAGGGCGTGTTCTACAAAAGAACTTGCCAATAATAGTAAAATATTATAATTGCAAAAGCCCCCTAAGTTTGCTATTCTATATTCAGAAAAGGTTTTCTCGAGCCGCTGATAAGAAAAATCAAAGATTTCTACCAAAGCAGCTCCTTTTGTTTTTTCAGTTTTGAGAAAACGTTTTCACAAATCAGAAAATGAAAAATGCAATGATTATTTGAGAAAGGTTGGTGTCTATGAAAATCGGTTTCATCGGGTTGGGGGTAATGGGGCGCCCCATGGCGAAGAATCTGTTGAAAGCAGGGCATGAACTGTTCGTGTACGATGTGGTTCCCAAGGGAGTTGAAGAGCTTGTTGCGTGCGGCGCCAACGCTATGGACAGCAATAAGGCGGTGGCGCAGAAAAGTGATGTAGTCATTACCATGCTGCCCAATTCTCCTCATGTGAAAACGGTAATCCTGGGTGCGAATGGCGTGCTGGAGGGCCGCCATGAGGGGATGAAGATCATTGAGATGAGTTCCATTGCTCCGCTGGCGACAAAAGAAGTCGGCGCAGCATGTGCCAAGGCAGGAGTTCCCATGTTGGAGTCCCCTGTCTCCGGCGGAGAAATCGGCGCCATCAACGGAACGCTTGCCCTGATGTGCGGCGGTGAGGAATCTTTGTTGGAGGAAATGCGGCCTATTCTGGAGGTCATGGCTGGCACGATCACATATTGCGGCGCCTTGGGCGCAGGCAATACGACCAAGCTGGTCAATCAGCATATCATTGCGGTTGAGACCGCCGCAGTGGCAGAAGCGTTTGTCATGGGTCTGAAGGCCGGCGTGGAGCCGGAGGTTGTTTATAATGCAATCAGAAACGGCTATGCGGGTTCGAAAGTCCTGGACGGCAAGCTGGCAATGGCCATGGACCGCGATTTCAAGGCGGGCTTCCGGCTGGATCTGCATATCAAGGATCTGACCAATGCACTGGAGACGGGCCATGCGCTGGGAGCAGCTATGCCGCTTGCCAGCTTGGTCATGGACGAAATGAAGTATATGTCCGCAATCGGTGCCGGGTCTGAGGACAGCGCAGCGGTTATGCGCTATTATGAGAGACTTGCGGGTGTGGAGCTTACCCGCTCCAAGAAATAATAGACTTTGGCATACTTTTAAAGCAACCGGAATCGTATCGATTGAAATTGGATGGAGGAGCGACTATGAAAACTATGAGAAGATTTTTGTCTGTAGCACTTTCAGCGTTGTTCTTGGTCACTCTGGCCGCGGGCTGCGGCGATCAGGGTGAGAGCAGCACCGATGGGGAGGGCGGCAATACATATGAGATTACGATGACCTCCTTTGATAATGCTTCCACGGTAGCCTGCCAGCTGGGTACCAAGTTTGCGGACTTGGTCTCGGAGAAATCCGATGGCCGCATCAAAATCAACTTCCATACCGACGCAACCCTGGGTAACGAAACAGAGCAATATGATCTGATCAAGAGCGGCGAGATTCAGATCTGCTATTTTGCAGACAGTTTTGGCAGTCAGATCGCATCCGGCTATGATCCCACCATCATTCCTTTCCTCTTTACCAGTATCGAGGATGTGGAGGCGGTCTTTGACAGCCCGCTGGGTGAGGCAATTGAGAATGCCGCATACGAAAACGGAAATGTTCGGCTGCTGGGACTGTCCCGGCGCAGTCCTCGCCTGCTGACCGCTTCGAAAGAGATCACCTCGCCGGAAGAGCTGGAGGGACTGAAGCTCCGGGTCCCCGAAATCCAGGCTTGGGTAACGGTGTGGAATTCCATGGGCGCCAACTGCACCGTGGTAAGCTGGTCTGAAACCTACTCTGCGCTGCAGACCGGCGTGGTTGACGGCCAGGAGAACCCCATTGACAACATTTACGCCAACAAGATCTACGAGGTCAACAAGTACATCATGCAGACCGAACACCTGCAGTCTGTAAACCATTGGTGCGTCAACGCAGATTTCTGGGATGCAATGGACCCTGCGGATCAGGAGATTCTGACCTCCTGTTTCGAGGAAGCTGCTGATTGGGCAAATGGAGCACTGGACGAGTTGAATGAGCAGTACATGGAGGAGATCCTGGCTGACGGTACAGTCTCCCTTGTGACGGTGGACAAGGCCCTCTTCCAGGAAGCTGCCGCCAGCGGAATCGAGGCTGTCAAGGAAACCCTGCAGCCCGAGGCACAGGAGTACATTGAAGATTATCTGGCGGGATAACAGAACTGAGCAGAAAGATCCCTCCAAGTAACAACGGGCGGGCACAGTCCGCATCTTTCACGGGGCAGGACTGTGCCCGCTAATCACTTATGCATGGAAAAGAGGAGCGCTCATGAAGAAAATTGAGAAAGTCCTGAGCGTGATTTCGGGACTGTTCCTTGTGGCGATGTTCGTCCTCTGTCTGCTCCAGGTAATTTTCCGGTTTGTCTTGCGTATCTCTGCGCCGTTTACAGAAGAGTTTGCTCGCATGAGCTATATCTGGATGGTATTTCTCATGCTCCCGGTTTTGGAGAGCAGAGACGAACAGATGAAGGTGACCTATTTCCTCGGAAAATTCCCCAAAAAGCTGCAACTGATCATCTACTGGATCATGAGCCTTTGCTATGTGGCATTTTTGGCGCTGCTGACCATCGGAAGTTTCCGACTGGTCACGAGCAGTACGACGGTTACATTTGCCTCAACACCCTGGCTGAAAACGAATTACCAGTATATCCCCATTTTGATCGGCAGTGTTGCATCGATCGGTTTTGTGATTTTCCGTGCGCTGCGTGCAAAGGAAGTCCTGAATCATGAACAGATGGAGTACGAAGTGTAAAGGAGGCGCCGCATGCTGATTGCTATTTATGTGGGCCTGGTGATGATCTTATTCCTGATGGGCTTTGCCGTCCCCTATGCGTTGGGCATTTCCGCTGTGGTCGGAATGATTTACAGCGGGAGCTTCGGCTTCGTTCAGATGCAGACGATGGTCACCAAAATGGCCACGGGTGTAAACAGCTTCACCCTGCTTGCGATCCCGCTGTTTTTGCTTTCCGGCAAGCTTATGAACGTGGGTAGCATTACAGAGCGTATTTTTAAATTCTGCAATGCGCTGGTTGGCTGGATTCCGGGAGGCCTGGGCCAGGTCAATATCCTGGCGTCTGTTGTGTTTGCCGGAATGAGCGGGTCTGCGGTTGCCGATGCGGCAGGACTTGGCACCATTGAGATTCGGGCCATGAGAAACGAGGGATTTGATGCGCCGTTTTCCGCAGGCATTACAGCGGCCAGCTCCACCATTGGCCCGATTATTCCGCCGAGCATCCCACTGATTGTGTTTGGCTGCGTTGGTTCTGTGTCCATCTCCAAGCTGTTGGTGGGAGGCATTATCCCGGGCATCGTCTGCGCAATTTGCCTGGGAATTATGGTCGCCATTATCTCCAACCGCCGTCATTACCCTCGCAGAGGATTCCCAACGGTTTCTGAGCTGTTTAAATTGGCCTGCTCTTCCTTTTTGGCACTGCTGACTCCGGTTATCCTGATCGGCGGTATTCTCACCGGCATCTTCACAGCAACGGAGGCCGCGGCTGTGGCTTCGGCGTATGCACTGTGCCTGACGGTTTTCATCTACCGGGAACTGGGATTGAAAGACATTGTGCGGGTGGTCCGAGAGGTATGCGTTGAAACGGCAAGTATTATGCTGGTGGTTTCTGCATCCACGCTTTACGGATATATGATCACCAAATGCCAGATCCCGCAGATGGTGCTGGACCTGTTCCTTTCTATCAGTGATAACAAGGCAGTATTCCTGCTTTTAATCAACTTGTTCCTGCTGTTTGTCGGCTGCTTTATGGAAACAAACGCGGCCATCATGATTCTCACGCCTATCCTGCTGCCGGCGGCGGTCACATTTGGCGTTGATCCGGTGCATTTTGGATTGATTATGGTGTTCAATCTGATGATTGGACTGCTTACGCCCCCGGTTGGCATGTGCCTGTATGCTACGGCGCGGGTTGCAAATATCAGCTTTGAGGAAACCGTCAAGGGTACGGCTCCGTTCTATATCCCTCTGGTTGTTACGCTGATTGCCATTACCGCTTTCCCCTGGCTCTCCACTTGCCTGGGCGGATAAAGTTCATTTCAAATCTTCACCGTGTGCTATGGAAGGGAGCGGCGATATGAGCAAACTGACGGCTTCCCTGTTTTCCACCATCGACCGAAAAGATCTGCCTCTGAAAATTGATTTGAGTTCGAAGGCAATGGGAATTTTAGGAGCGATAATTTTGGTCACAAGTGTGTCCTCTGCGCATCAGATCCTGCACCTGGTCGGAGCTTCCCTCTGTGTTTATGGAATGATCTGGCTGTGCGCAATTTACGAAATCCGGACAAAGGGACTTCCGGCATATGCACGCTATTTGTCACGTGATATCTGTTTTTCACTGGCGTGGGCGCTTTTGATGCTGATCTGGCTTGTGACGGACATTCTGTAGCGGGGCATCTGCCCGGAGCGTGTATGTAACTCAGTCTGCCTGCGGGCAGCTGCAAAAAATTAAGAAAAGGAGTCGTTTCAAGATGGGTAATGAAGTAAGAGTTGCGTATTCCGAGGGAAAAATTGGACGCATTATTCTGGCGCGCATTCTTCCTGGCACGGATCTGTGCGAAGGAATCACCAAAATCCTCCAGGAGAAGAACATCCAAAGCGGCTGGGTCTCCATGATTGGAAGCCTGCAAAAGACCAGCTACTTCTATCTTGAGAAGAATGACGCCAAACTGGGTGCCGGCTATGGCCCGGCGAATCACAGAACTTTCCCGGTGGAGCTGTGCAATGCGATGGGACTGATCTGCGAGGGAGGTCTGCACATTCATGCCAGCATGTGCGGTGATGACGGCGTATTCTATGGCGGACACATCATTGCCGGGGAGAGTCCCTCTCTTGCCACAATTGAAGTCATGATTGTGGAGGTCGTTGGCGGAAATTTCGTACGGGCATATGATCCCGAGGCGGACGGCACACATTTTGCACCTTACGAAACAAAGTGAGTTTTTGCAAAAAAGGTCTTTGTGGTGATTTTTTAATCACCACAAAGACCTTCCTCACAGCGGATGCAATGGAATTTTTTGCAGAAGAGCCATGACCTACAGATGCACGTTCCGGGCCAAAGCAGCATTCCGAAGTTTTTCGGACAGCGTAGAAGAGGGGGGCGCAATGGAGTTGCCGTGCTGAAGAGACGGCTCGAAAACATAGTGGCGCATGTCCAAGCCAGGGTCCTGGATACGTTCTAGAATTGCCGTTCCTACGCACTGGGCGATTGCCTGCAGATCGTAGACGGCGCTGCAGGGACATGTTGCGAACAACTGCATGTTTTCGATTTGATCGTGTCCGGCAAGGGAAATATCCTCCGGGACACGAATGTGATAATCCAAAAGCCGCTGCATAATCCCGACAGTAGACATGTTGCTTTCCGAAAGAATCGCCGTGGGCTGTTCTGTGAAGGAAAAGAGATAGTCCACCGCCTGGATTCCGCCTTCAATGGTGAAATGTCCATTGAATACATACGGATAGCTGCCGTCCACCTCAATGCCGGATTCCCGCATAGCATCTACAAATCCCTGAAAACGGTCTCTGGCGTTGGGATAGATCTCCGGTCCGCGGACACAGTAGATTTTCCGATGCCCAGCCCGCAAAAGTTCCTTCGTCAGCAGCTTGCAGCCGGTATAGCCGTCTGTATCCACCAAGTCTCCATGAAAGTTAGGACTGTCAATTTTGCGGTTCATCAGCAAAATCGGAAGAGAGTGGCTCAAAGCGGAGATAGCATCATTGTTCAGGCAGGTAGGATTGAGAATCAGCCCGTCCACATGCCGGCGAACCATCGTCTGCAGATAGGTGGATTCCCGGAGCTGACCTTCATCCGTGCTGCACAGAATCAGATTATATTGCTGCGGGTTTACGATGTTTTCCACAGTTCGTGCGATGGCACCGTAATATGAGTTGGAAATGTCCGAAACCAGAAACCCGATTTCATAGGTATTATGTGTAATCAGGCTCTGTGCGTTTGCGTTTGGTATGTACCCCAGTTTTTTGATAGACTGCAGAACCCGCTCGCGCAAAACAACATCCACATGGGAGTTGTTGTTCAAAACGCGGGAAACCGTGGCAGGAGAAACATTAGCGTCTTTTGCCACATCAAGAATTGTTATGCGGTGAACTTGCATACCAACTGCTCCTGTTTCGGACTTAATTTGCATTTAGTTTATCATACAGATGTGAGGTGAGCAAGAAAAAATTAACATAAAATACAGATATTCCCATGTTTTGTAAATTCAACCAAATAGGGGGGAGCGATGTGAAACTGGAGCGTCCGCTCTTGGCCGGTTGCTGTGGAAATACGCAATCTTATCTGGAAATTGCCCGCATGGGATATGACTATATCGAGCTGTCGGCAAGAGAACTGATGATGCTGAGCGATGAGGAGTTCCGGACATTTTTGGAACTCTACCGCAGGACGGGGTTTCCGTGCCGGGGGTTCAATGATTTTTGCGGCCCCGAGCTGCCGATTGTGGGTCCGAACAGCTGCCTGGATGCTTTGTCCTGCTATATGGAGCAGCTTTGCCGGCGGGGCAGCGCCCTTGGAATCCAGACAATTGGGATTGGGGCACCGATGGCAAGGGTGCTGCCGGATCACTATCCAGCCGATCAGGCAGACAGAGATATGACGGCATTTCTGAAAACCTTTTCTAAGATTGCCGCACCATATGGAATTGTCATTCTGGTGGAGGCGGTCCATAAATATCTGTGCAACTACATGACATGGACAAAAGATGCGGTGCGGATGGTGCAGCAGCTGGACTGTCCAAATGTCCAAATGGTTCTGGACTATTACCATGCCATGGTCATGGGAGAGGACCTGCATGACTTTTCCTATGCCATGCCGTTTGTCCGGCACCTGCATATCAGCACAGATTTAGAAAACCATGTCAGAGGCTTTTTGAGGCCCGAAGACATGCCGCAGACGGAACAGCTTTTAAAGGAAGCTGTGCGAAACGGATATCGGGGCGGAATCAGTGTAGAGGCCTCGTCTGCCTTTTTACAGGCAGATGGAAGGGCCTGTGCAGTACGCATGAGAGATGTAATCGCCCGGTGCGAGGAACTCTGCTGAAGCCAAAGCCAATTTCCATATAAACCGAATTTACAGGGGGCTGATCTGAATGAGCAAGCAAAAAAAGGTGATTATTTCTGCGGCCATTACCGGCGCGATTCATACGCCATCCTTGTCACCATATTTTCCCGCGACACCTGAGCAGATTGCGCGTCAGGCGATTGACGCAGCAAACGCCGGTGCTGCTGTGGTCCATATTCATGCCCGGCAGCATGATGGAATGCCGGTAGGGGACTTTGATACGTTCCGGCAGATCCTCACTGCCATTAAACAGGCCTGCAACGCGGTGATCGGCATTACCACCGGAGGAGCCAACGGCATGTCTACCGAGGAACGTTTCTCGGTTATTGAGGAGTTCCAGCCGGAAATGGCTTCTGCAAACTGTGGTTCTATGAACTTTTGCTACCACAAGCTGGCCAAGAGCATCGGTACGCCCAAATACGAATGGGAGATCCCGTATGTGACCAGAACCTATGATAACGTATTCAAGAATACGTTCCAGGACATGGAATACTGCATCCGAACCATGAACCGGTGCGGAACGCTTCCAGAGTACGAAGTGTTTGACTATGGGCAGTTGTCGAATCTGCGGTATTTCCAAAAAGAAGGGATTATCACCCAGCCGATCTATATCCAGTTTGTCCCCGGAGTGATGGGTGGGTTCCCCATGGATAACGAGGGCATGATGTTCATGCTGGACCAGGCTAAAAAGATGCTGGGAGATGATATCCAGTACAGTACTGTGGCGGGAGGACGGCGGATGTTCCGCTATTCCACGATGATGGCGTTGCAGGGCGGTAATGTTCGCGTCGGTATGGAGGACGGTCTCTATATCAAGCCCAATGGTGAACTGGCTGTGGATAACGCAGCTCAGGTGGCAAAAATCAAGGGGATCCTGGAGGCACTGGATTATGAGATCGCTTCTCCTGATGAGGCCCGGGAAATGCTGAGCCTAAAGGGAGGAGACCAGGTTAACTTCTAATCACGGAATCGAAAGGCATCCCAGAGAACTTTCTACAGCAGCTGCACAACCAAATCTCAACAAAAGGAGAATGGCGTATGAATACAAATAGAGTTGTCATGGCCGGCGCGGGCGTCATGGGTGCTTCCCTCGCGCAGGTATATGCGCTGGCGGGCTACGAGACCTATGTATATGATATCTATGAAGCCGGCCTGGAAAAAGGCAAGCATCTTATCTCCATCAACCAGGAAATGATGGTCAAAGAAGGCTTGATTACCGAGGAAGAATCCAAGGCCGCCTGCGACCGGATGGTGTTCACCCTGGACAAGGAGTGCTTCCGGGACTGCTGCCTGGTGGTGGAGAGTACGGTGGAACGCATGGACATTAAGCAGAATTTCTTTGCCGAGATCTCCGAGATCGCACCCAAGGAGGCCCTGCTTGCCACCAACACCTCCGGCCTGCACATCACAGAGATCGCAACGGCCTGCAAGTACCCGGAGCGCTTCATGGGCCAGCATTGGCTTAATCCTCCTCATCTGCTGCCGCTGTGCGAGATTATCGCAGGTGAAAAGACCAGCCCCGAAAATGTGCAGAAGATGCGCAAACTGGTGGAAGGCCTGGGCAAGCAGCCCGTGGTGGTAGCCGACATCAACGGCTTTATCATTAACCGCATCCAGTTTGCGGTACTCCGGGAGGCACTGCACATTGTGGACATCGGTGCCGCTACCATCGAGGATGTGGATACCGTGCTGAAGGCCGGCATGGGCCTTCGCTATGCAGCGCTGGGGCCCTTTGGCGTGGCGGACTTCGGCGGACTGGATACCTTCGACCACATCAACAGCTATCTCAACGCGGAGCTGGACGATTCCAAGGTGGGCAACAAGCGGCTGCACGAAATGGTGGAAGCTGGAAAGCTGGGCGTCAAGAGCGGCGAAGGCTTTTACGACTACTCCGGCGACAAGGCGGATGAAGCCATCCGGGAACGGGACCGGCTGTACATCGAGCTGGCCAAGGTGTTGTATTTCAAGAAGTGAGGTGCCTGTATGAGAAGTGATCTGATGAAAAAGGGCGTGGACCGGATTCCCCACCGTGCCCTGTTCCGTGCGCTGGGCCTGACGGACGAAGAGCTGTCCCGTCCCATCATCGGCGTCGTGAGCGCCAAAAACGAAATCATTCCCGGTCACATGCACCTGGATAAGATCGCGGAGGCTGTGAAAGCCGGCATCCGCATGGCGGGCGGAACTCCCATTGAGTTTCCGGCTATCGGCGTGTGCGATGGCATCGCCATGAATCATGAGGGCATGTTCTTCTCCCTGCCCAGCCGGGAACATATCGCCGACTCCGTGGAGATCATGGCCAACGCCCATCCCTTTGATGGTTTGGTATTTATCCCCAACTGCGACAAGATCGTGCCCGGGATGCTCATGGCAGCCCTGCGGGTGAACATCCCCTCCATTTTCTGCAGCGGTGGCCCCATGATGCCGGGCAGAGCCAACGGCAAGAAGGTGGCGCTGACCGATGCGTTCGAGGCCCCTGGGGCGGTGCGGGCTGGAAAAATGACGGAGGAAGAGGCATACAATCTGGAGGAACATGCCTGCCCGGGATGCGGTTCCTGCGCCGGTATGTTTACAGCAAACTCCATGAACTGCATGACGGAAATCCTGGGAATGGGCCTGCCTGGAAACGGCACCATCCCCGCGGTGGAGAGCCAGCGCATCCTGCTGGCTAAGCACGCCGGCATGAAGGTAATGGAGCTGGTGCGGGAAAATATTTGCCCACGGGATATCGTGACGGAAAAGGCCATCAAAAATGGCCTGACTGCCGACATGGCACTGGGATGCTCTACCAACACCATGCTGCATCTGCCTGCCATCGCCCATGAGGCCGGAATTCCCTTCGATCTGAACGGTGTCAACGCCGTCAGTGACAGTGTGCCTCATCTGGTAAAGCTGAATCCCGCAGGCGTCCATTGCCTGGTGGACCTGAACGAGGCGGGGGGGCTGAGTGCTGTCATGAAGCGCCTGGATGAAATGGGACTGATTGATCCTTCCGCCAGAACTGTGGACGGTACCTGGGCGGACCGGATCGCAAAAGCCGCCATTTTGGATGAGGACGTGATTCGCGACCGGGAGCACGCCTACTCCCAGACCGGCGGTCTGGCGGTGCTGTATGGAAATCTGGCGCCTGACGGCGCGGTGGTCAAGAAGGGTGCCGTGCTGCCGGAGATGATGGTCCACACCGGCCCCGCCAAGTGCTTTGACAGTGAGGAGGCTTGCTGTGAAGGCTTGTACGCAGGAAAAGTGGTTTCCGGTGACGTGGTAGTGGTGCGGTACGAGGGCCCTAAGGGTGGCCCTGGCATGCGGGAGATGCTGACTCCTACCGGTGCTATTGCCGGAATGGGCTTGGACTCTACGTGCGCACTGATTACAGACGGCCGTTTTTCCGGCGTCAGCCGTGGGGCGTCCATTGGGCACATTTCGCCAGAGGCTGCTGCGGGCGGACTTTTGGCATATGTGGAGGACGGCGACCTGATTTCGATTGACATCCCGAACCATAAGCTGGAACTGCTGGTTTCAGAAGATGAGATTGCCGCTCGTCGGGCAAAGAGGGTACCCCAGCCGCCCAAAGAAGTAAGCGGATACCTGAAACGGTACCGTGCAATGGTCTCCTCCGCAAATCAGGGAGCAATTCTGGAAACGGACAAGTTCTTATAAGATGGGCAGCGGTAACCCCAAGCGACGCAGATTTGCGCAGTACTTTCCTTCTGAGTACGGATTCAAAGGATATGAGAGGTGCCTGCCTCACCTCAAGACGAATGGACCGCAAGAGCGACAAAGCAGCGCCGGACGGAATTTTCTCCGTCCGGCGCTGCTTTACGTATGGAACTGTGGGGGCGGAATTGCACAAAATACAACTCAGGCCTGCTTGATCAGTCGGCGCAGGGTCGTGCGGCTGATATCCAGCCGCTTGGCGGCGGCGGACTGGTTTCCGTTGGTCTCGGCCAGGACACGCAGTGCCACGTCCTGACTGATTTTGTCCAGCGTCTGGCTCAGATCCAGAGGCTCGAAAATATCACCCATTCGGGAGGTATGGGTATTGCCGTACTGTTCTTTCTGCAGGATATCACGGACACTTTTTGCGGTGATGATCTGCTCGGAGGAGGCAGTCAGCTCTTCCAGTACCCGCTGGAACTGGGCGTAGTTATGGGGCCAGGGAAAGGACTGCAGCAGACGGACGGCCTCCGGTTCAGCTCCCAGCACCGGGTAGGGACGGGAGGCGTTGAGACGGCTCAGGGAGGAGTTGATCTGCGCAGGAATCCGGTCCTTGAGTTTTCGCAGCGGTTGGAGATACAGAGCGCGGCAGTTGAGCTGATCCAAAAATTCGGCGCCCTCCGGGGACATCTGTTCTCCGGGACGGCAGATGCAGGAGAACAACACGCGGCTGCGGCGGCAGACCTCTCCTTCTGACAGTGTTTCAATCAGCTGCAGACGATGCTGGGGAGAGAGCGTATCCACGCGGGAGAAGTAGAGCGTGCTTCCGGTCTCAGTGAGGGGAGAATTATGGCTTTCCAGGAGAAATTCCCAGCTTTTTTCGTTGAGCAGGCTGCAGTTGATGGAGACCAGCGGCGCGTCCTGCAGCGGCCCCTGAATGTAGAGGTGGGCGGCAATCCGCTCCATACACGTTCCCGCTTCCCCTGTAATAATGACGGGGACCATGCTGCCGTCCAGCTGGGCTGCATCCTCTGCCGGGGGACCGTACAAATCCCGGAAACTGAAGCTGCCGCTGTATGCCTTCCGCTCTGCCTCCTGCCGGGAGAAAAAGCGAATCCCCGTCTGATTTTTGCTCAAAGCTGCCTTGCGGGCGGTAAAGTAAACCGCAGTGTAGTCCTCATCCACTGAAATGGGGCGGATCCGAATGGCGTACTGGGTCCCGTTGGCACTGCGGATGATGCGGCGTTCCTTTCCCTCGGGAAGTTCATTCAGTTCCCGCCGCAGCAGATTAAGCAGCTCCGGAGAATCATCTCCGCCCTGAAAAAACACCAGTTTTTTCCGCTGGTCAAATACGGCCACTTGGGTCCCCTGGCCACTGAGCAGAGCGCGGAACAGTGCGTTTTCATTTTGCAAGTGTTCTCGGCTCCGGCAAAGGGCAATGGCTCGGTCCAGAGCCTGTCGGATGCTCTCGAGCCCGGAGGTGATGAAAATAGTGTTGAGCCCGATATTTCTTGCGATGATATCTGCGGTCATATCGCAGAGCACCGTGTCGTACTGTGCATCTTTCAAATGACGCAGAGTGGGCTCCAATTCTTCAATGGATTTTACTGTGAAGATCTCCACCTGATAATTCAAGAGGTCGCAAAGGATCTGGGCACTGATGGCAATGTTGGCATACGCCACCATGGCAAGTTTCCCGTGCAGTCCGCCGGAGAGTTTGAGCGCGTAAAGAATGTCCTGGAGGGAGATCTCAATTTCTACCACGGGGAGCTGGAGCTTTTTCAAAATCTGGGCGGTGCCGCCGCGGGAGATCACGGCGTCATATTGATTGGGGAAATTGCTTTGGGCAATTTCCGCGCCCTCCTCCATATTTCCCTCAAAGACGTCGATCTCCACCTGGGGGTATTCTGCCGCCAGGTTGAGCAGAAGTGTTTTCATCCCCTTGTATGGGACGATTCCAAGAAGCCGAACCCGACTGTTCATCATTGGGCACCACCTGCATCAAACTTTACCGTGATTGTAACACATGGTCAAAAATAATACAACATTTTTTGCACATGGTCAAAAAATGTACAGCTGAATCTGAAAAATTAAATTGAATCCACATGTAAACCTTTGTATTATGATATATGCAGAGCGGCTGTATCAAAAATATACAGTGTTCTGTGATATAGAAAGGAAAAGGAGAGACGTTATGAGTAGCACAATGCTAGTAGTCAATCTCGCGATTTCAATCGTCATCATCATTGGTCTGATCTTGATCCCCAAGCTGAACCCCATGGTGAGCCTGATCATCGCCAGCGCCTATATGGGTATTTCCTGCGGGCTGGGGATCATGCCCACTCTGGACACCATTGCTTCCGGATTCGGCAGCATGATGACCAGTATCGGTATTCCCATCGGCCTGGGCGTGATCCTGGGTCAGTTGATGAGCGATTCCGGCATGGCGCAGAAAATCGCAATCACCCTGGTTCACGCAGTGCCCTCCAAGTATGTTACCTGGGCACTGGCCGGTGCCGGCTTCCTGCTGGCGATCCCCGTATTCTTCGATATCACCTTTATCATCCTGGTTCCCATCGGCATCGCTGTGGCCAAGGAGATCAATAAGCCCATGGCTTATGTCTCCACCGCTCTGATCATCGGCGACGTGATTGCCCAGACCTACATTCCCCCCACGCCCAACCCCCTGGCCGCTCCCGATCTGCTGGGCTACAGCCTGGGCACTCAGCTGGTTGTCGGCCTGATTGTCGGCGCCATCGTGCTGATCCCCTCCATGCTGGTTACCACTAAGGCCCTGAACGCCGGCTTTTTCAACGAGGAAAAGGACATCAACCACGAGGCCAATCCCCTGAGAGACCTGGCCAACCACGAGGCCAACAGCGCCGACCTGCCCAAGCCCCCCTTCGCACTGTCCATGCTGCCGCTGATGCTGCCCGTGGTGCTGATCCTCATCAGCTCCGTGCTGCAGGCTACCGGCGCTGCCGCGGATGATTCCCTGGTCGTGCTGCTGCTGAGCAACAAGATCTTCACGCTGCTGATGGCTGTCCTGGCGGCATATGTGATCGCATGGAAGTACATCGGCTTCAAGAAGGCTGAGGCCTCTGCCAACAATGCTCTGGGTGCTGCCGGCGTTGCGCTGGCCATCACCGGTGCCGGCGGCTCCTTCGGTACCGTCATCGCTGCCACCAACATCGGCGACGCTCTGATCAGCACGCTGAACATCGGCACCGGCTCCGTGGTGGGCGTGCTGCTGTTCGCTTACTTCATCGGCTTCATCTTCCGCGTGGCCCAGGGCTCCGGCACGGTGGCCGGCATCACCTCCATGACCATCATGGCCACTGTGGCTCCCTCCGTGCCCGTGCATCCGGTGTGGATCGCCATGGCCTGCCTGGCTGGCGGTATTTCCATCGGCCACGTGAACGACTCCGGCTTCTGGGTCTGCACCAACCTGTCCGGCTTCACTGTGACCGGCGGTCTGAAGACTTACACCTGGCCGATCTTCGTCGTGACGGTGTTCACGCTGATCGCGGCAATTATCGGCGCGCTGCTGTTCCCCATGGTCTGAGAATAGCATCAATTTACACAGAGGAGACACATCATGGCATTTGAAAGCAGCAAAGACAGCGTTGTCGAGCATCTCTGCGAAACTGTGACCCTGCCCCGCATGGTCCGTGTCAGCCAGAAGTTCGACCACACGCACATTGAGCCGGAGGATATTCCGGCGGTGATCCAGCAGCAGCTGGGCCGGGCAGAGGTTCGGGAGAGAATCAAGCCCGGTATGCGGATTGCCATTACCTGCGGCAGCCGCGGAATCGCCAACATCGCCATCATCGTCAAGGCCATCGTGGACTTTGTGAAGGCCCAGGGCGCGGAACCGTTTGTGTTCCCCGCCATGGGCAGCCACGGCGGCGCCACCCCGGAGGGACAGCTGGAAGTCCTCAGAAGTTACAATGTGACGGAAGAGACCATGGGCTGCCCGATCCGGGCCACGATGGAGACGGTTTATCTGGGCAACACCGTGGAGGGGAGCCCCGTCTTCCAGGACAAGTACGCCCACGAGGCCGACGGTGTGATTCTCTGCGGCCGGATCAAGGCGCACACCACCTTCCGCGGCCCCTATGAGAGCGGCCTTCTGAAGATGGCCGTCATCGGCATGGGTAAGCAGCATGGAGCTGAGTCGGTCCACGAGTCCGGCTTCATCAACATGGCCCGGGTCCTGCCCCAGTTTGCCCGTGTGATTTTCGACAACACCAACATCGTCGCCGGCGTCGGCATTCTGGAAAATGCCTTCGACCAGACCTACAAGCTGGCAGGCCTGACCCCGGATGAGATCTGGGAGAAGGAGCCTGAGCTCCTCAAAGAGGCCAAGAGCAAGATGGGCCGCATCTGGATTGAGAATGCGGATGTGCTGGTGGTGGACAAGATCGGCAAGGACATCTCCGGCGATGGCATGGACCCCAATGTCACGGGTACGTTCGGCAGCCCGGAGAGTGCCTGCGACGGTAGCCCCGGACCCCTCAAGGCCCAGCGCACGGTGGTTCTGGATCTGACCGACGCCAGCCACGGAAACGCCAATGGCATCGGCGTGGCCGACATCACCACCAAGCGTGTGGTGGACAAGACCAATGTGGATATCACCTACCCCAACGCACTGACCTCCACGCTGGTGAACATGGTGAAGATGCCCATGTTCGGCCATACTGACGAGCATGCCATCAAGATTGCGGTTCGGATCTGCAACATGATCGACAAGGCACATCCCCGCATTGTCCGGATTAAAAATACCATGGAGCTGGGACACATCTGGGTGTCCGAGGCACTGGTGGACGAAGTGAAGGCTCATCCCAACATGGAGCTCGACGGCGAGCTTGAGGACTGGGGCTTCGACGAGAACGGCAACCTGTGGTAACACACCGCGGAACACGGAATGGAGCTTTGACATGAGAAACGCAATGATCATTGACGCCAAGGATAATGTGGTCGTCGCTATTGAACCCATTGCCAAAGGCGATACCGTGACCTACGCCTGCGGCGGGGAGGAGAAGTCCTTCACCGCTCTGGAAGACGTCACGATTTACCACAAGCTGGCTGCCCGGGATATTGCCAAGGGGGAACCCGTTGTGAAGTACGGGGAGCACATTGGCGTGGCCGGTGCAGATATTCGGACAGGTGAGCATGTCCACGTTCACAATGTGGAAAGCCATCGGGAAGCGCTGGAGGCCAAGGAATGAAAAATGTGACTTTTTATGGATACAGACGGCCTGATGGCCGGGTCGGCGTCCGCAATAAGGTGCTGATTCTGCCCGCCAGCCTCTGCGCGTCCGATACCACCCGTATCATTTCCCAGCAGGTGGCTGGAACGGTCACCTTCTCCAACCAGCAGGGCTGCGCGCAGGTGTCTTCCGACCAGCAGCTGACCATGGACGTCATGGCCGGCTACGCCGCCAACCCCAACGTGTACGGCACTGTGGTGGTGTCCCTGGGCTGCGAGAACTGCCAGATGGACCTGGTGGTCAAGGCCATCCAGGAGCGCACCAACAAGCCCATCAAACAGGTCATCATCCAGGAGGCCGGCGGCACACTGAAGGCAGTGGAGCTGGGCGTGCGGTACGCTAAGGAGATGGTGGCGGAAGCCTCCATGCTCCAGAAAGAGGAGTTCCCCATTACGGAGCTGATCGTGGGTACCGAGTGCGGCGGCTCCGATCCTACCAGCGGTCTGGCTGCCAATGTGCTCATCGGCAAGCTCAGCGACCTGCTGGCAGAGGCGGGCGCGACTTCCATCCTCTCTGAGACCACCGAGTTCATCGGTGCCGAGCATATCCTGGCCCGCCGCGCTGCCACGCCCGAGGTCCACGACCGGATCTTCGAGATCGTGCACCGCTATGAGGCCGCCCTTCGTCTGGTGGGCGAGGAAGTCCGGGAGGGCAACCCCTCTCCGGGCAACAAGGCCGGCGGCATCACCACGCTGGAGGAGAAGTCCCTGGGCTGCATCCACAAGGGCGGCCACAGCCCCGTCAGCGCCGTGTATGACTATGCCAAGCAGGTGAAGAACAAGCAGGGCCTCGTCATTATGGATACCCCGGGCAACGATCCCTCCTCCGTGGCGGCCATGGTGGCCGGCGGCGCCCAGCGGCCGGGGCACGCCCACCGGCAACCCCATCTCTCCTGTCATCAAGATCACCGGCAACAAGCTGACCTTCGCCAAGATGGAGGACAACATCGACTTTGACGCCTCCCCGCTGATCTACGGCCAGCACACCCTGGAAGAGCTGGGCAACAACCTGCTGCAGATGGTGGTGGACACTGCCAACGGCAAGCAGACCAAGGCCGAGTCTCTGGGCTATACGGAAATGGCCATCGCCCGCGTGTGCAACTACGTGTAAGTTTCTGCAAGGGCTTCAAACGCCTGTCCCAAACTGGGACAGGCGTTTGCTTTTGCCCCGGGCGCCGGGGTGCGCCTTGCGCCGGAACACGGGACATGCTATGATAGCAGGGAATGAAGCAATAAGATGAGGTACGGCATGAAAAAACTGGTCATTGGCATTCTGGCCCACGTGGACGCGGGCAAGACCACCCTCTCAGAGGCGCTGCTCTACCGCAGCGGTGCAGTGCGGAAGCTGGGGAGAGTGGACCATCGGGATGCGTTTTTGGATACGGATACCATCGAACGGGAGCGGGGCATCACCATCTTTTCCAAGCAGGCCCAGCTGCCCCTGGGGGAGGATCTGGAGGCCACCCTCCTGGATACGCCGGGGCATGTGGATTTCTCCGCGGAGATGGAGCGGACGCTCCAGGTGCTGGACTGCGCCATTCTGGTCATCAGCGGCACCGACGGCGTCCAGGCCCACACCCGGACGGTGTGGCGCCTGCTGGAGCGCTACGGCGTGCCCACGTTCCTTTTCATCAACAAGATGGATCTGGCGGGGGCGGAACAGGCGTCGGTGCTCTCGTCACTGCGGCGCCAGCTCCACGGCGGCTGTGTGGATTTCACTGTATCGCCGGAGGAGCTGGCGGAGGAGGCGGCCGTCTGCGATGAGGCGGTGCTGGAACGGTATCTGGAGACGGGAGCGCTGAGCGACGAAGACCTCACCGGCATGATTGCCCGGCGGCAGCTCTTTCCCTGCTGGTTCGGCTCCGCACTGAAGCTGGAGGGCGTGGACGCGTTCCTGACGGGGCTTGCCCGGTACGCCCCGGTGCCGGTACGGCCGGCGGACTTCGGCGCCCGGGTGTTCAAGATCGCCCGGGACGGCCAGGGGAACCGGCTGACCTATCTGAAGGTCACCGGCGGCACGCTGCGGGTCAAGACGATGCTGACCAACCGCCGTCCCGGCCTGCCGGATGAGCAGGTGTGGGAGGAGAAGGCGGACCAGCTGCGGCTCTACTCCGGCGCCAAATTCACCCCGGTGGAGGAGGCCTGCGCCGGCACGGTATGCGCCGTGACGGGGCTGAGCCGGACGGTGCCGGGAGAGGGTTTGGGCAGCGAGAGCGGCTGGACGGCCCCGGTGCTGGAACCGGTGCTGACCTATCAGCTGTGCCTGCCGGAGGGGACTGATCCCCACACGGCTCTGGGGAAACTGCGCCAGCTGGAGGAGGAAGACCCTCAGCTCCACATCGTTTGGAACGAGGCCCTGCGGGAGATCCATGTCCAGCTGATGGGCCAGGTGCAGCTGGAGATCTTGCAGCGGCTGATCCGGGAGCGGTTCGGCATGGAGGTGACCTTCGGCGCCGGCAGCATCGTCTACAAGGAGACCATCGCCGGGCCGGTGATCGGCATCGGCCACTTCGAGCCCCTGCGCCACTATGCGGAGGTCCATCTGCTGCTGGAACCGGGAGAACGGGACAGCGGCGTGGTGGTGGACACCGCCTGCCC
>OGYF01001504.1_pt1 | contig 19522 bp, 23 predicted proteins | sample 1576451 | NCBI WGS metagenome assembly OGYF01 (sample SAMEA3541505, study PRJEB24748) | human gut metagenome | biome: human gut; feature: human-associated habitat; material: faeces | place: China | collected 2012
TGTCCCCTTCAGATATTCTTTCATCCCAACGTAAGCCGTCTCGCTCTTCGTCCCCACAGTAGCCTGGTACTCCGGCCGGATCGGCAGTCCATGGGCTTCCATCACTCTTTTATAGCCGATCTCCCTATATCGGAAAGCCTGTATCCTAAAATCACCTCGTATATAACCAATCTCCCGATGCCCTTTTTCCACAAGATACTCTACCGCTCTCGCCGCGGAATCCGTATTACTGATCAAGACACTATTAAAGAAGTAACGATCACTCCACCCATCCAGAAGTATAATCCTGTCGCTGGCAGGGATATAAGGTTCAAAATCCTCTTCCAGCATCTCCGTTCCCAGAAGCACGATCACACTTTCCATGTCCGAAAGGATTTCCGCAAGCTGTATTTCATACTGCGGACTGTTGATATCCACATGGCAAAAAAGTGTTTCATACCCCATCTGCTTTGCCTGATGCTCTACGCCTTCGATCACCGCCGGATGAAAGGGGCTGTCATCAATAATGCGCCCATTTCTTCTGAAAATAACAAAGCGAATCTTACTGATCTTATTTTCCGCATAGTATCCAAGCTCTCTTGCGGCCTTTATGATCTTCTCAGCCGTTTCCCTGTTAACTCCTCTTTTATGGTTCAGAGCATTCGAGATCGTTGCCGGCGAATAGCCTGTAATTTCACTGATTTTACGAATGCTGACTTTCATATTTCCTCTGCCCTTTCCTTTTGCTGCTCTTGTTTATTATATCATGTCTTTTCGAAAAAAAAAGCACATGAGCCAGACTTTTTGCTCATGCGCTTTTTTTGTTTTTGACATTATAGGCACTCTAGTTTTCTGCGGCTGTTTCCTTTTCTCTGCACAGAATACCATAAACCACCGCCGCGATCGCGGCTCCCGCAAGCGGTCCCACGATGAAGACCCACACCTGCGCCAGGGCGGTTCCGTTCCCGACCAAAAGAGCTGGTCCAAAGCTTCTTGCCGGATTCACAGAAGTTCCGGTAAGCGGAATCCCTAAGATATGAACGAATGTCAGTGTAAGGCCGATCACCAGGCCAGCCACCGTTCCTGTTTTCGCCTTTGCGGTCACTCCAAGAATGGTGAATACAAACACAAATGTCAGGATGATCTCAACCATCAGAGCCCCCGTCATGTCCAGCCCCACATAGGATACCTCTCCATAACCATTCTGGCCAAGACCTACCTCGGCAACCGGTCCCAGGTTCGTGCAGGCGATCACACCATACAAGATTCCCGCTCCCGCGATACCGCCCAAAAACTGAGCGATCACATATCCCGCAAAATCCTTCGCTGACATTCCTTTATTTAAAAATACTCCCAAAGACACTGCCGGATTGATATGACAGCCAGACACATCCCCGATCACATAGGCCATCGCTACGATAGAAAGCCCAAACGCCATAGCGATCCCAAAAATCCCAAGCGCTCCGTCGATCCCCCCGGAGATTGCCGCCGATCCGCAGCCGAATAATGTCAATACCAGTGTTCCGATAAATTCCGCAACATATTTTTTCATCTTTTATTCCCTCCTTCGCAATTTGCACAAGTACCTTTATACACGATTCTTCCCGCCCCGGAAACCCTTTTACTGTTATTGACACTTTTTTACTGGTTGTAAGTTTTTGTCGAAAACTATAATATGTTAATATAAGAATGAAATGTGTCTTTCCGACACATTTCATTCTTGATGCTAATATTTGGGGGTATTTTATGACAGCTGCGATCGTAGACGACTTGATCAAAGATATACAGGTTCTTGAAGAATATCTTAAAAATTATTGTCAGGAGCACAAGGTGCACATACAGGTCCATCGATTCACAAGTGAATCCGCTTTTCTTCAATCCCTGGACCAAACAGAATATTCTCTTGTCTTCCTGGATATTTATATGCAGAACGAAACAGGCATCCGACTTGCCCAGCAGGTCCGCAGAACGTTTCCCAGATGCCAGGTTATCTTCACCACCGCCAGCAAGGAACACGCCTTGGAAGCATTCCGCGTGCGCGCTCTGGATTACCTGGTAAAACCCTATACTTACGATGAGCTCGCGGACGCGATGAAGCGTTTTGAAGAAACCGCCGAGAAATTCATCCACTACATCGAGGTCAAGGAAGGACGGTATCAGACCCGAATCCTGATTGATGATATTGTATATACAGATTATTCCAATCACTATATTCAAATCCATACCACTTCCTGCGTAGTACGTTCCTATATGTCTTTTGCCGATTTCGCGCCCATGCTGGAATCCTATCCCCAGTTTTTGTGGTGTTACCGGAATTGCCTGGTCAATATGGATCACATTGAATCTCTGGAAGACCGGGACTTCCTCATGAAAAACCGGGAAAGAGTCCCTATTTCCAAAGCGCGGAAAAACGAAGTGACACAAGCCTATGCTGACTATCTCTTTGACTATGTAAATGGAGGGATTCACTAATGGAGCCGGCATTTCTCTTATCTACTTTTTTTTACATCGCTCCTTGTTTCGCCCTGCTCATCCTTTCCTTCAAGGATCAGTTCCGACTTCCTTCTCTTAGAAGAGTGGTGACTGGGGTCCTGCTTTTCCTGGCGGTCACTTTCATTGCGTCCCGCCTTTATTTTTCGTTCTACTGGTCCTCACTGGCCCGCTCTTTTCTCGGACTTGCGGGTATTGTATCTGCGGTATGCATTTTTACGATTGTTGTCAGTTATCACTTTGTCCACAGTCTTTTTATCATATCCGTGGTCAAATCTTACTCCGAGGGCGTGATTCTGACTGTATCCTATATCCACTTTCTGTTTACAGGCACTCTTCCAGGATTTAATTCCATAATCGGCGCTCTGCTCATCATCCTAGTCACGCTGCTGGCCTTTCCTCTTATGTATCTCTTTTTTAAGAAGCTGATGCGCCCTGCCCTGGATTATTCTTATACACTTCCGCCATGGAAATATATGTGGGTGATCCCCGTATCCCAAAATCTGATCTACACGTTGACCATATCTCCCGATTTTTTCCGAGATCTTGGGGACTATTCAGAATTTTATTTCATTCCACCTCTGTGGCTTTTGATGTGCTTTTCATCCTATATCATTTTCCTCCGCATGATCATTTCGGTCAGCGAAAACGCCAACCTCCAGGAGCGGCTCCACCTTTCCGAAACACTGCTCAACGCCCAAGCCAAACACGCGGAACTCCTTCAGTCTCACATCGAGGAGACCAGACGGGCGCGGCACGATCTTCATCACCACATCCTTGCTCTGAACGGATTCCTTCAGGCAAGAGACTGGACTCAGCTGGAGAAATATCTAAAAGATTACACCGCTCATATTCCAGAAACCCAGTCGGTCTTCTGTAAAGATCCGGCCCTTAACGCGCTTCTCTGCCATTATCACGAAAACGCCAAAGAAGCTCATATCGATACCTCATTTACCGTCTCGCTTCCCGAACAATTACCCTTTCCAAGCACAGACTTGTGCGTAATTCTGGGAAATCTGCTGGAAAACGCGGTGGAAGCATGCGCGCGTATGCATTCTCCCGAGAAATTCATACGCCTCTCCTTTTCCATGACCAGCAGCACCATCCTGGTCCTTGTCATTGAAAATAGTTTCGAAGGGACCATTCACAGGTCCGGCAACGCCTTTCTTTCTACCAAGGCCGCCAGACGAAAGGGAATCGGCATCTCATCCGTCATTCAGCTTACAGAATCCTATAACGGCGTCCACAAATTTGAATATCAAGACCAGGTCTTCAAAGTCTCCATCCTGCTGAACGCGAAAACAGAAAAGGGAGCCATCGCAAAATAGATGATCCCTCATCTATTTTACGATGGCTCCCTTCATTTTCACAAAGATCCGCAGGATTATTTCAGGTTAACCTCAGCGCCTTCGCCTTCCAGTTTCGCTTTGATCTCTTCAGCCTCAGCCTTGGAAGCGCCCTCTTTTACTACCTTCGGAGCGTTATCAACCAGCTCTTTTGCCTCTTTCAGGCCAAGTCCAGTGATCTCACGAACAACTTTGATAACTTTAACCTTGGAAGCGCCAGCGGATACCAGCTCTACATCAAACTCATCTTTCTCTTCTGCTGCTGCTGCGCCATCTCCTGCCGCTGCCGCAACTACAACGCCTGCTGCCGCAGAAACGCCAAACTCTTCTTCACAAGCTTTTACTAACTCGTTTAATTCCAATACTGATAATTCTTTGATTGCATCAATAAATTCAGCAGTTGTCATTTTTGCCATTTTATTTTCCTCCATTTTTATGATTTTTAGTTTGTTTTTAAATTATAAGGTAGTTCTCCTCGCCAAGCTCCGAGAACGGCCTCGCTAAGTTGCTTTTAGTTCCGTCCTACTCTTCCGCAGGAGCCTCTTCTGCTGCTGGTGCTTCTTCTGCAGGAGCTTCCTCTGCTGCCGGTGCCGCTTCCGCGCCGCCTTTTTCCGCGATCTGGTTCAGAACGCGAGCAAGATTGGTGATTGGTGACTGCAGGCTTCCAAGAAGTTTGGAAAGCAGTTCTTCTCTTGATGGGATCTTAGACAGTTCTGTCAAGCCATCCACATCGTAAACAGTTCCTTCAACCACACCTGCTTTCAGTTCAAGAGCTTTTGCGTCCTTTGCGAATTTGCAGAGGATCCTTGCCGGAGCTGTAGCATCATCTTTGGAGATTGCAAGGGCGCTGGGTCCTTCCAAGTGCTCGTCCAAAGCTTCAAACTCCGTTCCTTCAAAAGCCCGTCTCATCATTGTGTTTTTGCAAACTTTGTAAACGATACCAGCTTCTCTGAGCTGTTTACGCAGCTCTGTATCCTGGGCAACAGTCAGTCCACGGTAATCTACCAGAACTACACTCGCCGCATCCTTGACATCATCTGCAATAGCCTGCACGATCGGTTGTTTTAATTCAACTTTTGCCACGAATGGTCTACCTCCTTATAGATTTTTCGTATGCTGCCAAAAAAACGCCTCCATGTCGGAAGACACAGAGGCATTGTAAATTCATGATCACATAAATCTAACTTTCCTCGGCAGGCGTAGTCTCTACTTACGCTTTCGCACCTGCTGTCTTCGGCAGTCATCGTTTGCTATTATAGCATTATATATTTTTGATGTCAACCTCAAAGATTACGCCAGTCTCATAGGATTGATCTTAACACCAGGTCCCATGGTAGAAGTAAGTGTCACGCTCTTTAAGAACTGACCTTTTACTGCTGCTGGTCTTGCTTTGATGATCGCATCGATCAGCGTCTGGAAGTTGTCCGCAAGCTGCTCCTCGCTAAAGGATGCTTTTCCTACCGGCACATGGATAATATTAGTCTTATCAAGTCTGTACTCGATCTTACCAGCTTTGATATCCTGAACCGCCTTAGTAACATCCATCGTTACAGTTCCCGCCTTCGGGTTTGGCATAAGTCCTTTTGGACCAAGAACACGTCCGAGACGTCCTACAACGCCCATCATATCCGGTGTGGCAACAACTACATCGAACTCGAACCAGTTCTCATTCTGGATCTTCGGGATCAGTTCTTCGCCGCCAACGTAATCCGCTCCAGCAGCCTTTGCCTCATCTGCCTTTGCGTCTTTCGCGAATACCAGGATACGTACCTTTTTACCAGTTCCGTGGGGAAGAACAACCGCTCCTCGGATCTGCTGGTCCGCGTGACGTCCGTCACATCCGGTTCTGATATGCGCCTCGATAGTCTCGTCAAATTTTGCTACCGCGGTCTTCTTTACCAATGAAACTGCCTCTGCCACATCATACAGTGTCCCTTTGTCGATGGCTTTCGCAGCCTCTACATATTTCTTTCCTCTTTTCATCTAAATAACCTCCTTGTGGTAATGTCGGGATAACCCTCCCACTTATTTTCATCAGTCAACTACAGTTACGCCCATGCTGCGGCAGGTTCCAGCGATCATACTTGTCGCCGCCTCCAAAGTAGCGGCGTTCAGATCTGGCATCTTAAGCTGCGCGATCTCCTGGACCTGCGCCTTGGTGATCGTAGCTACTTTCTTCTTATTCGGAACGCCTGAACCAGATTTGATGTTGCAGGCTTTCTTGATAAGAACCGCTGCCGGCGGAGTCTTTGTGATGAAACTGAAGCTTCTGTCATTGTAAACGGTGATGACTACAGGAATGATCATGTCTCCCTGATCTGCCGTCTTAGCGTTGAACTGTTTTGTAAACTCAACGATATTCACACCGTGCTGTCCAAGCGCGGGACCAACCGGTGGTGCCGGAGTTGCCTTGCCGGCAGGAATCTGCAATTTGATATAACCTTCTACTTTTTTTGCCATTTTCATTACCTCCTTGTGGTACTTCCGGAACTTCCGTCCCTCCCACTGATTTTAATAAGTTACATTTTCTTGACTTCCGCGAATCCGATCTCTACCGGCGTCTCGCGGCCAAACAGCTCAACATTGATCGTAAGGCTCTGTTTCTGGGGATTCATAGACTGCACAACGCCTACCGTATCTGCCCAAGCCCCCGCAACAACCTGAACGGTATCGCCTACTTCAAAGTCAACGACAATATTCTCCTGCCGGATTCCCAAAGGCGCCATCTCTGCCGCCGTCAAAGGAACCGGTTTGGATCCGGGTCCCACAAACCCTGTCACGCCTCTTGTATTGCGCACCACATACCAGGTATCGTCGTTCATGACCATATGGATGAGCACATAGCCTGGAAACATCTTCTTCTGGGTCGCTTTCTGCACCCCATTTTTCATCTCCACCACATCCTGCATAGGGACGCGCACTTCAAGGATCTGATCTTCCAGATGCCTGTTCTCGATCGTTTTATCAATATTGGCCTTTACTTTGTTCTCATACCCGGAATAGGTATGGACTACGTACCATTTTGCCTCTGACATAATCTCACCTTTCCTGCTCTCGCACTATCAGCCCAAATTTACCAGGATCTCAACTCCGTGCTGAAGCAGGAAGTCAAGCACTGCTATGATCGCTCCCATTACAACGGATATAAAGATCACGGCCGCCGTCTGCTTTGCAAGTGTTTTTTTGTCTGGCCAAATGATCTTCTTGAACTCCTGACTGAGTCCTTTGAACCAGCTCTTCTTCTGAGTCTTTTCACTCATGTCATACACTCCTTTACCTGACGGCTATTTGGTCTCTTTGTGCAATGTGTGTGACTTGCAGAACCTGCAGTACTTCTTTGTCTCCATACGCTCAGGATGTGTTTTCTTATCCTTCGTCATATTGTAGTTACGCTGCTTGCATTCGGTACATTCTAATGTGATTCTTGTACGCACAACTTCCACCTCGCTTTACTTTCTGAAGTTTAATTTTAGGCATAAAAAAAAGACCTGCTTCCATTCGCCCGTCTAGTGTATCATAGAACCTGCGAAAAAGCAAGGCTTTTTATAAAAACAGTTCTCACAGGCCGCTTCACTCCCGCGCCAAACCGGATTCCTATTCTATTTTTTCTCATACACGATCTTCCGGCTTACTACCCCGATTTCTTCCAGAGCGTTTACCATCCGATAGACGGTCGCGATCCCTATCCCTTCATCCATCTTAGATGCGCGGTAAAATATCTCTTTACAGCTGGAGCACTGGTTTTCCAGGATAATATCAAGAAGCACCATCCTCTGCTTCGTCATTCTGCACCCGTTCGCCTTCAATTTTCGGATGATGATCTCTTTTTCCTTTTCCATTTCTCCCTCCCGCCGCGCTCCGCGCCTCGATCGATGTCGCTTTAAATGATAATTTTTTTCATTCTCCTTCTCTTAAGTTAGTATACTCTAACCGCAGTTTACATTCAACATCTTATTTGATTACTTTTTATCGATAATTGGATTTACTATTTTGCGGGTCGTATGTTATACTGAACGATAGACGTTGAATCCGACTAGAGAAAGCGGCTTGAATATTTCACTATTTGCAGAATAAAACCCAAAAATCAAATTCTATAATTACGAGGTGATTTTATGACAATAGGTGAGTCTTCCGAGAATTATCTGGAAACCATTTTAATCTTAAGTAAGCGGCAGCCGGCAGTACGTTCTGTAGATATCGCCACAGAACTGGATTTTAAGAAGCCCAGTGTCAGCGTAGCGATGAAAAAACTTCGGGAAAATGATTACATCCGTGTTTCCCCTGAAGGCTATATCACTTTAACGGAAGCCGGCCGCAAAATTGCGGAACGTATTTATGAGCGCCATGAACTTCTGTCTTCCTGGCTGGTTCGGCTGGGCGTATCTCCCGACACCGCAGTCAGCGATGCCTGCCGGATCGAGCACGTGATCAGCGCGGAAAGTTTTGAAGCGCTCAAAAGGCATATTAAGTAAAACCGCCTGCTTTTTTCATTTGCTCGCTATCTCCTTCTTTTATCCTAACATTCCAAAATTACTTTGCGGAAATCGAAAAAATGATTGACAAACCCAAGGTGTTAGTTTAAACTACCTAGTGTAGTAGTTATTGAGAATGACTATCGACAAGACTCATGACTGTAATACCGTAAAAAATGATGATGGAGAAAGGATTTCGTTTGTATGAGTTTACTGGATGCTAAAGAAGGCGAAGAATATATTATAAAAGATATTGTAACCGATGATGAAGAATTGGAAGCATTTCTTTTTTCCCTGGGCTGCTACAGCGGAGAACCTATTACCGTAATTTCTCATTTAAAAGGAGGATGCGTGGTTTCCATCAAAGACGGCCGCTATAATATAGATACTGATCTAGCGAAAGCTATTTCAATATAATATAACAAAAAAATGGTGAGTTCATTCACTATTTTTTTTACAAGGAGAGTTAGTTTATTCTAATCGAAATGAAGGAGGAGATTTACACATGAGAGTTGCTTTTGCAGGGAACCCTAACAGCGGAAAAACAACCATGTACAACGCGCTCACAGGAAGAAATGAACGTGTTGGAAACTGGGCCGGTGTTACAGTGGAAAGAAAGGAAAGTCTGATCAAAAAAGCTTATTATAGCGGGACAGAAGAGTTGGTTGCTGTAGACTTGCCAGGCGCCTATTCTATGTCTCCATTTACTTCGGAGGAAAGCATTACCAGCAGTTATGTTAAAAACGAAAACCCAGACGTGATCGTTAATATCGTAGACGCGACCAACTTAAGCAGAAGCCTGTTTTTTACCACACAGCTTCTGGAACTGGGTATTCCGGTGGTAGTGGCTCTGAACAAAAGCGATATTACGGAAAAGAAACAGACAAAGATCGATGAGAAACTTTTATCTGAGAAACTTGGTTGTCCAGTTGTGAAAACCATTTCCACTTCTTCCGGCCATATCGGCCTAAGAGAAGTGATCGAGCAGGTCGTCTCTTTGAAAGGAAACGGCCAGGAAGCGCCCTATGTACAGGCCGACATTGATCTGCACGACAAAAACGCGGTAGAAGCCGCCGATAGAAAACGGTTCGATTTTGTAAACGGAATCGTAAACAAAGTAGAACAGCGAAAGGTTTTTACAAAAGATAAAAACGCGCAGGATAAGATCGACAATATTATCACCCACAAAATTATCGGTATTCCGATTTTCGCGGTTATTATCTTCCTTGTATTCTATATATCTCAGACCACAGTGGGTACTTGGATCGCGGACTGGCTGGTTGCCTGGATCGAAACTTTCCAGGGCTGGGTTGGCGGATTGATGGAAAACGCGAACCCGCTGCTGTACGCGCTTCTGGTTGATGGTATCATCGGCGGTGTGGGCGCCGTTGTCGGCTTCCTTCCTCTGGTAATGGTTATGTATTTCCTCATTGCTCTTCTGGAGGACTGCGGATATATGGCGCGCGCCACCGTGGTATTGGATCCGATCTTCAAACGGGTAGGGCTTTCCGGAAAATCCGTGATCCCTATGGTCATCGGTACCGGCTGCGCGATCCCCGGCGTTATGGCTTCCCGGACGATCCGCAATGAAAGAGAGCGCCGCACCACAGCGATGCTTACCCCATTTATGCCCTGCGGAGCCAAGATCCCGGTCATCGCATTGTTTGCGGGAGCATTTTTCGCAGATGCCTGGTGGGTATCTCCAACCATGTACTTGATGGGTATCCTGCTCATTTTGCTTGGGGCGCTGCTTGTAAAGAGAATTACCGGCCAAAAATACAGAAAATCTTTCTTTATTATTGAGCTTCCAGAATATAAGATCCCCAGCCTGAAGAGAGCCTGCGTTTCTATGCTGGAGCGCGGCAAAGCCTACATCATCAAAGCCGGGACGATCATCTTAGTCTGCAACACTGTCGTACAGATCATGCAGAGCTTTAACTGGCAGTTCCAGCTTGTGGAAGAAGGCGCGGAAGGTACTTCTATCCTGGCAAGCATCGCGCACCCCATCTCAATTCTGTTCATTCCACTGGGATTTGGGGTATGGCAGCTGGCGGCCGCGGCAGTCACCGGTTTCATCGCGAAAGAAAATGTGGTCGGAACACTGGCTGTTGTATATGGCGTTACAAACCTGATCGACACAGATGCGCTTGCCTTAGTCGGCAGTGGAAATGAAGTCGCGACGATCATGGGGCTTACACAAGTTGCCGCTCTCGCTTACTTGATGTTCAATCTCTACACTCCGCCCTGCTTCGCTGCCCTTGGAGCGATGAATTCGGAGATGAAGAGCAAAAAATGGCTGTTTGGCGGCATCTGCCTCCAGCTTGGAACCGGCTATACCGTAGCTTTCCTTGTATACCAGATCGGAACGCTTGCTACTACAGGCTCCCTTGGAACCGCTTTTATCCCCGGCCTGATCGCGATCCTGGTATTCGCTGCGATCGTCTTATGGAGGATCCGCAAGTCAGACAGGGAATTCTCCGCGGAATATAGTTTACACACCGCGTAAATTTGAATTATAATGTTGAGCAGTGGGCAGAGTCTTATATCCTTTGTCCGCTGCTTCGTATTTAAAGGGAAGGATGATAATATGGCAGATGTGATCGTTGTTCTCATATTAGCAGTTTTACTTGGAAGCGCCATTACTTATATCGTAAAAGCCAAAAAAAAGGGCGTAAAATGCATTGGCTGCCCAGCCGGCGGAAGCTGCCCAAGCAGCGGCAGATTGCCCAAAAAGAAACTGGCCGGGCCGATCATTGGGAAAAAGACGATGGAAATCTCTGGAATGAGCTGTCAACACTGCGTCATAGAGGTGACTAAAATCCTGAACCAGATCAGCGGAGTCCGCGCAGATGTCAATCTTTCCAAAGGCAGAGCCGTAATTTCTTACGACCGCGAAGTGGAGGATATGGTTTTAAAAAGCGCGGTGGAAAAGATTGGCTATAAAGTTACCGGGATATTTTAGGAGATAAATGGGAATTTGCCGAAAAAAAAGCCACGCATATAGGCCGGGAGAGATGGTTCAAGTTTCGCCATCCCTCCCGGCCTATGCGCGCGGTTCTTCTCTCAACAAATCCGTCTTTACAGAGTATCTCCCCGACGGATATAACCCGGATGTTCTTTCTCCGCCACAACTTCTTTTACATGGATCAGTTTCGCGTGTTTATCCACCACCAGATTTTCCGCGTGCACATCTGCCCCAACGGTCGCTCCAGGCAGCACTACGCAGTTTTTCACAACAGCGCCTTTCTTGATCTCGCAGCCTCGTCCAATAATGGAGTTCTCGATCGTGCCTTCGATCAGGCAGCCATTTGAAACAACAGAATTCTTTACATCCGCGGTCTCAAAGTATTGGGTCGGACAAGAGTCATTGGTTCTTGTATAGATCGGCCAATCATCAGTAAACAGCGTCTGTGCTGTTTTAAAATTGATCAGAGAGATATTCGCATTATAATAACTCTCAAAATCTGTGATCGAGGCAAAGAACCCTCTATGCGACACACCCCGGATGTCCAGTTCGCTGCACTGCTGATTTACAATATCCGCAAGTGTATACATAGAAGACAGTTTATGCGCCTTTTGGATCAGTTCCAGGAATAATTCCTTCTTCATAACATAGGTATCCATAAAAATATTTCTGTTCTTGGCGCTTCCTCGATTCGCTTCAATAGACAGAACGCCTTTCTGCCGGTTCAAGTTCAGATAACTGCAGCTCAAATAGGCTTCCTTCGCGTTGTCTACCGAATGATAAAGCAAGGTAATATCTGCCCCGGAGTCAATATGCTCCTGCAAAAGCTGGCTGTAATCCATAGTATAGATCATATAACTTGGGACGATGACCACATATGGAAAATGAGTACTTTCAATACACTCTATGTTTTCCATATATGCCGCGATATCATTATTGTAGATATCATTTTCCATTCCATTTTCAGAAAACAGAATATGCAGCTTCCCGCGTTTGGAGTTGATATTATAATGTCGCCCTGTTCCCAGATGTTCGATCAGCGATCGAGGTTTTCTCCGGATGTATACCTGGATATTATCTATGCCGCTGTTGCTCATATTAGAGATTGGGAAGTCGATGACCCGATATCTGCCCAGGAAGGAAAACGCGCCTACCGGACGATAAGGCTGAAGGCCTTCCACTCGGATATGATTTCCGGCAAAATTAACGATTCCAAATGCTTTCGGCATACTACTCTACCCCCTTTACTCGTTTTGACACAAGTTCAATATGCTCGCTGTCCGCTGTGCCGACGACCGCTTCTTTTCCGATCTTAACTCCATCAGCTACCAGCGCGCGCTGCACTATGGCTCCTTCTTCCACTTCCACGCCCGGCATCAGAACACTGTCGATGATCTTGGCCCCCGGACCGATCTTAGCCCCTGTAAACAGTACAGAGTTCCTTACTTCTCCTTCAATGATGCAGCCTTGTGTGATAAACGCGCGTTTGATCTTGGCTTCCGGACCGATATACTGAGGAAGGGCAGTTACATCTTCTGTATAAATCTTCCAGGTAGAGTCATTTAAATCCAGTTCATTGTTCTTGTCCAGCAGATCCATATTTGCTTCCCACAAAGAATCTATGGTTCCTACGTCTTTCCAATATCCCTTAAATTTATAGGCGTACAGATTGCGTCCATCCGCCAGCATCTGCGGGATGATATCCTTTCCAAAATCATGGCTGGAATCCGGATCCTTAATATCTGCCGTCAGCATTTTTCTCAAAAGCTTCCAGTCAAAAATATAGATTCCCATAGAAGCCAAGTTGCTCTTTGGATGCTCCGGTTTCTCTTCAAACTCTACGATCTGTCCGTCTTCATTCGTATTCATGATACCAAAACGGCTGGCCTCCCGCATCGGCACTTCAATAACGGCGATCGTCGCATCCGCCTTCCTTTCCTTGTGCTCCGCGAGCATCTTTGCGTAATTCATCTTGTAAATATGATCACCGGACAGGATCAGCACATATTCTGGCGCATATGTATCGATAAAATCGATATTTTGCGATATCGCGTCTGCAGTTCCCCGGTAAACATCCAGGTCTGTATCCGCCTTTTCACGGGGCGGCAGCACAAACACACCGCTTTCTTTCGCATCCAGCCCCCATCGGCGTCCGGCAGCTACATAACTGTTCAGAAGAATAGATTCATATTGTGTAAGGACACCCACAATATCAATTCCACTGTTTGCGCAATTGCTCAATGGGAAATCCACGATCTTATACCTTCCGCCATATGAAACAGCCGGTTTTGCCACTTTATTCGTAAGCTCATGCAGACGTGAACCTCTTCCGCCAGCCAAAATCATTGCTAACATGGTATTTTGCTTCATAGCGAATCCTCTCTTTCCTTTTTTCTGATCAATATTATACAATTTTTTTGCAAATTATGCAATAATTTATGTAATATTACACAAAAACAGTCAACTTCTTAATCTGATTCTTTGCTTTAAACAGAACCGCGGCAAAGATTCCTCTCTGCCGCGGTTTTATTTAGGCGTATATGTTCTTTTTCCGTCTCAAAAAGATCAGATCATCCCAATTTTACATGCGTCTGATAATCTCCTCAAACGCTGCCATATCCTTCTTGCGGAAACCAAACCGATAACCGCTTAATTTATGGATACCGATTCCATATGTCACTTCTTTGTTCATTGTAACCTTTATATAGACTTCCTTCATCAGGAATTTACCGCGTTCCTCCCTGCGCATATCCACAACGTCCTCTGCAATGTCTGTAATCCATATTCCCTGTCCGTTATCTGCAAGGATTCTTCGGTTGGTCATAGTAAAACGGGATTTATCCGCTCCGAGAAGGTGACCGGAATCAGAAAAAAATCCCAGCATCTTTGCTGTAAAGACTACTTTTTCTCCCGGAAGCAGTTCCGCCTTAAATCGGTTTTTAACCTCCGGCATTGTATCCAAATAAGCCGTATCCATATTCAAATCCCCCATTCCCGCCGTCTTTTTTCAGCACATTCCAAACTAAAAGAAATCAAACGGTTGATATCATTCTTATAAATATCATCCATGCCGCGCTCATAGCCGAACACAAGATCCAGACGGCTCTTCAGCAATTCCGACTGGATGAAAAAGAAAGCCTTTTGATCGTTTTTAATCCGGAAACTATACTGCTTATGATCCCTGTCCGCAAGGATCAGAGCTGTATATTTATAAATCGGAATGATTCCATTCAACTTTTCTACCGTTACATTGGTATAGACCCACAGGATATTTTTTACAGGCACAAGCTGAAGCCCTCCAAGCTTAGTTCCCACAACAGCCTCGCTGGCAGCAAACAGGCCTTCATACATGGGACAGGATGGGATTTCTCTGTTGATCGCGGTAAGCTGTGATGGAGAAAAAGTCTCCATGCTTTTTAGAGTTCTGCTTCTTGAGACCAGCAAGATAATACCGAACAGAATCGCGGGAAAAATCATTGCCATCATAATCAACGACACTTCAAACGGAAATCCATCAATTATAAAGGTCGCAGCGGACAGAATAAAAAGCGCCAGACAGATAAAAAAAGCTATTCGCTGCTTTTTCCGGCTCCTCAAATAAAGACGATATAGATTATCATAGTTCTTTAGCCCCATCATCAATGTCGTCCTCCTTAATGGCAGCCGTCGCTGCCGCTCCGGCTTTTCTTACTAGAGCGTCAGCGATGGAGCCGCATAAACGCGGCCGCCTAATTCCTGATCCAGCATGTAAAGGCTCTTGGCATCTCCGCCAAAAAGCTCCATCTTCTTGATCAGATCGCTTGCGTTCGTCTCTTCTTCTCCCTGTTCCTTAACAAACCAGTCCAAAAACTGCATGGTCCGGAAATCCTTCACCTCATATGCCGCCTCATAGATTCCATGGATCAGGCTGGTGACATATTGCTCATGTTCATATCCGGCCTTTAAAGGATCCATTTTGTCTTTCAGTGAAGCGTCAGGTTTGTCGATCGCCTCAAAGGCAACCGGCACATCATTATTCTGCATATACTGAACAAACAGCATTGCGTGATCCCGTTCCTCCTGCGCCTGGATCTGATACCAGTTGGCGAAGCCGTCTAATCCCTGCTCTTTATAAAAATTAGCAAAACTCAAATACAGATACGCAGAATAGAACTCTTTGTTTACCTGGGTGTTTAATAATTGGGCAACTTTCTCATTTAACATATAAGACATCTCCTTTATGTTTTTTCACTAACAGTATACCCCTGTCATCCGGGATTTTCAATCACAATACGATTCTTCGTTTCTTTTCGTTTCCGGCAAAGTGATCAGGCGGGTGCACACTTGCCTAAGGAGCGCCTCGTCATGGCTGACCACAAGAAGGCCCAGTTCCCGCTCCTTTGCTTCTTCCAGCAGAAACCGCCAGATCCTGGCCTGGGTCACCAGATCCAGCATAGCTGAAATCTCGTCACATAATAAGAACTTTACCTCCGGCCTAAGCGCGCGGGCCAGACAAAATCTCTGCAATTCTCCCCCTGACAGTTCCGACGGGAAGCGGCTCATCCATTCTTCCCGGATTCCCAACTGTTCCATCCGTTCCGCCAGCTTCTCTCCTGTCAAACCTGCCAGCCTCATACTCTCTCCCAGACGCAGAAGCGGATCTGCCGCCATCTCCGGATGCTGCCAGATCATCTGCACGGGACAGACTCCCTTGTATTCCATGACATCTGTTCCGCCTGCCAGGACCCTTCCCTGCTTTGGCCGCTCATAGCCGGCCAAAAGTTTACAAAGCGTTGTCTTCCCCCGGCCGCTGGGCGCCTTTAAGCCCACTCTCTCCCCTTGCCGGATGGTCAGATCCACATGTTCCAATACGGGCTGCTTCTTTCTTCCCCGATAATAAAATGTTAGGTTCTCCGCTACTAAATCCATCGTTTTCCTCCACCCCAAATCCATGTTCCGGCATGGCATGCCATAAAGCCTTTGTAAAGGGATGCTTCAGTCTTTCCACATCCTTGAAATCTTCCGGCCCCGCTTCTTCAATGGTTTCCCCCTGGTAAAACACCGCGATCCGATCAGCCGCCGACAGAGCCATCCTCAGATCATGGGTGATCAAAAGCACCCCCGCCCCATCATCTGCCATCTCCCGGAAATGCCCCAGAATTCTGCGGGCCGTCCCCTCATCCAGCCCAGGAGTAGGTTCATCGGCGATCACCAGTCTTGGTCCCTCCGCCACCGCCGAGGCGATCAGCACTCTTCTGGCCATACCGCCAGACAGTTCAAAGGGATACCTGTCTTCTATCTCCGGTCCCAGTCCATATCGCTCCAGTGCTTCCCTGAACCGCTTCTGTACAGCCGGATCCTTCTTTCCCCGCCAGAGCTGCGGCCCCACCTTCATCAAAGGATCCAGATACGTCACTCCCTGGGGGACCAAAGTGATCTCACGCCCCCGCAGTTCTTCTATCCGGCGGGCAGTCAAAGGCTTTCCCTCATAGAAGACCTCCCCTTCCATCCGGCTGTTATAAGGAAGGATTCCAAGAATCCCATGGGCCAGCAGGCTTTTCCCCGAACCGCTGGCTCCCACCACAGCCACCACCTGGCCTGGCAGGACTTGCAGGGACAGATCGCGGATCGTCTGCAGTGTCCGGCGTTTCGTTCTCTGTGTATATTGTGTAAAAGAAATGGATAAATGTTTCACCTCTAAGATCGGTTCTCTCTTGCTTTCCATCTGTTCTCCCCCTTACTCATGGACGCTGGCCGGATCTAAAATCCTTCTCACCCGCTCCCCCAGCATGGCAAACGTAATTACTACCAGCACCAGAGCTCCTCCGGGAAATAGGGCCAGCCACCATCTGCCTGTGGTCAGATACTGCATACTCTCCGACAAGATCACTCCGATCGCCGGCTGTTCCGATGACAGACCAAACCCCAGAAATGTTACACTCGCCTCATGCAGGATCGCATGCGGAAACAAAAGGACTGTCCCCGTCAGAAATTGGGGGAACAAGTGAGGGAACAGATGCCTCACAGCTATCTGCGGCCGGGAGGCGCCCAGCTTTTCTGCCGCCAGGATATAAGGCGCGCCCCGAAGCTGCAGCACTTCTCCCCGGATCAGTCTGGAAAGGGAGGGCCAGTGCGTCAGCGCCACCCCGGCTGTCACTCCGAAAAATCCCCGGCCGCAGGCTATGGAAACCAGCATGACCAGCAGGATATGCGGAATTCCCATTACCAGGTCGATACACCAGGAAATGCAGGCATCCGCCTTCCGGCCAAGAAGGGCCGCCCCCGTTCCGATCACCAGCGCCAGGACCGCGCTTATTCCGGCAGTCAAAAGCCCGATCCGTATACTTAAGGAAAGTCCGGCCAGCGTCCTGGCCAGCATATCCCGGCCCATCCAGTCTGTGCCAAACAAATGATCCAGGGATGGCATTTGATTTTTCTCCGCAAAATTCGTTTCCACAGCCCCCTCGGTAAGCATTATCCCGGAAATGACTACCGCTGCCAGCACGCACACTGCCGCCGCCAGAAACCAGATCGCTTTTTTTCTTTGATTTCCCTGCCGTTCCATCATGTTCTCGCAGCCCCCCTTCGAATCCTGGGGTCCACGATTCCATAAAGCAGATCCGCGATCAGATTTCCGCCAAAAACAATGGCTGCTGTGATCACTGTAATTCCCAGGAACAGAGGAAGATCACTTCCAAGGCCCGCAGCCACCGCGGCCTGTCCAAGCCCCGGATAAGAAAATACCTGTTCTGCCAGGACTGATCCCCCAATAATCTCACTAAGGGAGGCAAATTGGAGCGTCATTGCCGGAAGCAGCACATTCCGCAGACCATGCCGGACGACCACTGACCTGTAAGCTTCTCCTCTTGCGCGGGCAAAAAGCACATAGTCTGATTCCAATACATCCGCCATCTTTTCTCTGGTATGGAGCGCAATATTGGCTGCCCCTGTAATACTCAAGGTCAAGGCCGGAAGAACTGCGTGCCGGATCCTTTCAGCCGCCGTCACCGCGGACGCTTCCACTCCAGCCGGTACCGCAAACCCAATGGGGAACCACCCCAGCCAGACCGCGAAAACCAGAAGCAAAAGGATCGCCAGCCAGAAAGAAGGGGTACTGGAAATGACCAGGCAGTATCCCCGGACCAGCTTATCCGGCAGACGGCCACGGAACGCTCCTGCCAGCGCTCCCAGGAACACTCCAAGAACACCTGAGATCATCCAGGAGAGCAACAGCAGCCAGAAAGAACTGGAAAGTCTCTGTCCCACTACCTCCAGCACCGGCTGCCGATATAAGAGAGAAGTTCCAAAGTCTCCCCGCAGGACATCTGTCAGCCACCCAAGATACCGCTCCAGCGGAGGCGTGTCCATTCCCCAGTAAGACTGGAGCGCTTCCACCTGCCCCTGGCTCATAGTTCCAAGCGCCACCTGTCCCACATTGGTCTGAAGAGGGTCCAGCGGAGAAGCGCACATGAGCAAAAATGTCACAATACTCACTCCCAGAAGCAGCAAGCCCATCCGTATCAATTTTTTTCCCGCGAATCCAAGACGATGCTTCACCGCCGCTCCTCCTTTACTCTTCTTGTATCCAGCTCCACTGGTCCACATTATTGACGATGGACCATCCGTGCCCATGAGGATGGATTTTCTGCTCTGCCACCTTTAAGCCATCCCGCACCCAATATAAGTGATCGATATTTACCAGCCACACCCAGGGAATATCTCCCTCCTGGGTCACTCCGGCCGTTCCGTCCCACTGGGCCTTCTGCCAAAGCTTGTAGGACTCTTCCAGATCGGCGCTTGCCAGCGCCTGATCCATATATCCATCCACCGTCTCATTGGAATAGGGCGAATACTGGGCTTGATCCGTCCCGTCGACCACATTGCCGTCTATGGTATGGTAAATGTTGTAAAGTTCCATAGGAGTATGGGCTCCCCATCCCCACAAAAGGGGTTGGGACTGCGCTCTGTCATAAGCCGTATCCCAGCCTACGCCTTCCGTGGTGCAGGCAAGCCCCAATTCTTCCATCTGATCCGCGAAATCCTCTGCCAGGGCCTGGCGCACAGAATCCCCATTTGAATAAAGAAGGTTCAGTTCCGCCTTAACGCCGTCCTTTTCCCGGATTCCATCGTCTCCCAGGATCCATCCCGCCTCATCCAGAAGCTTTGCCGCCCCCTCCGGGTCATACGCCACTTCCGATGCTTCATTGTACCAGGGAAGCTGGTCGCAGACACTATAGGCCGGTGTGCCGTATCCATTTAACACATGTTGGATCATTTCTTCCCTGTCGATG
>OGYF01001507.1_pt1 | contig 19488 bp, 19 predicted proteins | sample 1576451 | NCBI WGS metagenome assembly OGYF01 (sample SAMEA3541505, study PRJEB24748) | human gut metagenome | biome: human gut; feature: human-associated habitat; material: faeces | place: China | collected 2012
CTGGGATTTTGCCTACTGCATACATTTTCTCTTCATATTCAACGCTTAACGGGAAAAAGTCGATTCCCTCTCTTGGCTCCTTGGATGCAGTTGCTGTAGCAAGTACAGTGGTATCACCATAATGCATAAGTGCTGCGCCATTGGCCTGTTTCGCAACACGTCCGATATCTACGGTAAGTGTTCTTCCAGCTAATTCCATGGAATAACTTTTGTACATGTCTTCTCTCCTTTTTCATATAAAATATTGATCTGAAGCCACCCTACACTTCTGCAGAAACTGTGAAAACCAGTTCTGACCGACGTATATTGCAGCTCTCTTTGCCTCTGTCACAACAGAAGTCCGAAACGACTGAAAAACACATTTGATATTGCTGTAGACAGGTTTCTTCAAATGTCCTTTTCAGAAGTCTCGGGCACATCCTTCCCATAGTCATAAATTATGACCTAATCTTTACCATTCTATCACAGGATAAAAAAAACTGCAATAGTTGAGATGACTATTTGATTCATTAGAGGAAAACAGACGAAAAAAGAAATAATCCCATATCCCATCTGCTCTGTAGTCGCTGTGTTTAAGATGCTTGTCTGCATCTTAAACACGCTCCGAAGCCGCATCTGGGATATGGGATTATTTCTTTTTTCTGTGTTTTGGCTCCGGAAGGAATGGATACAATAGTCTTTGGGGAAAGAGATGGGGAAGGGGACAGAAGGTTGTGGCTTATTCTGATATTGTCTTCGCGATGCTGTCAAGATGGTAAGATGATCGCAAGCTATTACGGTGCAATACACCCACATAAAGCTTTTACTGCTACATCTAGATTCCATGCATTTGCTTTAACAAACTTTTCTATAACTTTTTCATATAAGGAATATCTGTTTCCAGAGACGTCATTACCCATATTCAAATCACTTATACATATCTCCATAATAATGTTTGCATGCAAATGTTTACAAATCACGAGATATTTTTTCAATTACTAAACTATACAAACCCCAAAGTATTTACTCATCTAAATAAAACTCATCCAACACATACGTCGTCACCGGCGTAATAAACAATTCATACCGTATAACCAACCTTATCAAATCATTCCCATCAATTAAAGTAATCGGTGTCCCTGCTCTCGCAGCTTCTCTCGCCTGATTTGTAAATCGGCTATTAGTTATGAAAACACCATAATCTGCCTGATATTTATTCATTGCTCCAAGAAATTGATTAATATCTGGTTCGCTTACTGAATTGGTATTAAATCGTTTGCATTGAATAACTACTCTCGTTGTTCTAAAATCGTCCTCATCAATATGATATCCATATCCATCAATCCCTCCGTCATTTGAGATTTGGATGCTTTTACTCGTGAACTGTACTCCCATTTTAGTAAGTAACGCTCTTGAGAACTGTTCGAATTTAGCTGGAGACATTTTTGCAATAGCACTTTGCAATTTTACTTTAAACTCATCTATAATTTCTTCTTCCGTAGGTGTGTTGCTATCATCTTCATCTGTTTTTATATCTGAATTAGCCTCTGATTGATTTTTGTTTTTATTTTTGCCAGAGTGTTCTTCCCAATATTCTTTGGCTTTATCTCTAACTTCTGTTTTTACATCAAAGTTATCGAGTATAATGTTTGCACCTGCCTGTGTAAGTGTAATTTTAGGGTTATATTTCACATAAGTAATAATCCCAACACAATCCAATTCTTTTATTGCAAAATTAAATTTAAAGTCAAATTTTTTATACTGATTTCCTGTTTTACTGGAAGTATAGATTTTCTGCTCAAATTCAGCAATGTGTTCATCTTTTTCGCTGATTCTATCTCTGATTTCTGAACGATCTAACTGACCGCCTGCTTCTTGAAGCACTTCTATTATCGGTTTTATAAGATATGATATCTGTTGTTCTGAATTTAATGTATCATAATATAACATGATTTTTCCTCCCGAATACTTTTCTCATTTGTTTTCTTATTGGTGATCTTTCACGTTCTTTTTTGATATATTTAAGAAAAATTATAACATATTTTCTCTAATTTCACTATAAAAACACGCAGTCTCAGATAATCCTTATCTAAGATTGCGTGTTATATTTTTTATAGAGACCTCTAAGAGATTCTTAGCTATCTATTTTAGAACTCCTTAGAGTCCTTCCTGTACGATACGGATTCGTTCTTCTTTTGTTGTGTCCTTTATTAATATACTTTTAATTTCCATGTGGCATCTTCCTTTCTTGCTGCTACTTGACTTTTGGCTAAATCATATTCATTCTTAGAGGTATCCCATTCTTTTTTGAATTCTTTATTATCAAGCTGTTTATTAAGATATTTTCTGAAATCACTCATAGAATTTATTCCCACCTCTAGAACATGTTTAAAAAATGCTTTCTGTAAGATGTACGTTACAATTTGTGCAGACGAATTGTATCCATTACCCACTTGATAGTGTATCCTAATCATAGTATAATATATTCAGTCGAATGATAAAGAAAGGCTGAAATACAATGAATTTATGATACGGCATTTCAGAACTTTTTCAAACAGCCGAAAACAGGTTTCCCAAGGTTCAAATCGAAAAAGCGGAATAAAAACAGCTATTCCACGGTCTGCATCAATGGGAACATAACTATATCTAATGGATATTTGAAATTGCCTAAGATTGGACAAGTCCGCTTAAAACAGCACAGGATTATTCCAGAGGAATACAGCCTCAGATCTGTAACAGTAAGTCAGACCCCAAGCGGAAAATACTATGCAAGTATTCTTTTTGAGTGTGAAGACCAAGTACAGGAAAAGGAACTGCAAAAGTTTTTAGGTTTGGATTTTTCCATGCATGAATTATATCGTGACAGCAACGGTAAGGAGCCTGCCTATCCGGGGTATTACAGGAACGCAGAGAAAAAATTAGCGAGAGAACAACGTAAGCTTTCCAAAATGCAGAAAGGTTCAAACAATCGCAATAAGCAGAGGCTTAAGGTGGCAAAACTTCACGAAAAGGTTTCCAATCAACGAAAAGACTTTCTGCATAAGCAGTCAAGACAGATAACCAATGCTTATGATTGCGTATGTATAGAAGATTTGGATATGAAAGCGATGTCGCGGTCGTTGAAATTTGGAAAATCCGTTTCAGATAACGGCTGGGGAATGTTCACAACATTTTTGAAATACAAACTGGAGGAGCAGGGGAAAAAGCTTGTGAGAGTGGATAGATTTTTTGCAAGCAGCCAGACCTGTTCTGTTTGTGGTTACAAGAATGTTAAAACGAAAAATCTTGAGATAAGAGAGTGGGATTGTCCGCGGTGTGGAACACATCACGACAGAGATGTAAATGCTGCGATAAATATCAGAAATGAAGGAATGCGTCTGGTAAATGCATGACCTTAGAGAACAAATACAACCGTGGGACACACGGGGATAGCTCGCATATGCTTAGCACGGTAGTGCTATCGAACGAGAACCAAACTTGCCGAGGATGGGAAGCCCCAACCTCTATAGGTGGGGAGGATGTCACATATTATAACTTTGGAGCATATTAGTATACATCTATTGTCTGATAAAAGGTATATTGCAATCTGTTGCTTTTTTTCGTTGATATTTTACCCTTTTTTGTGCGAATTATCAAGAAAGTGCCAACTAATCCCATGAAGTGTCCAATTTTTTCATAGAATGTTCAAAATGGGTATGATATAATGTTCACATAGGAGTACATTTACGCCCATTTTGGTGTAATGTCATTATCAAGAGTGTAATGATGAATATAAATTAAAGGAGCTGAAGTTATGGATATCAAAGAATTATTACCAAAGGACACAGAAGGAAGATTACGTATTATTCAGGAAACTGTGCCAGGAAGACAGATTACACTGGCTCATGTTATTACAAGTCCTAAGCCAATCGTATATCGTAAGTTAGGATTGAATCCGGATATCGATTTTGATCGTTCTGCAATCGGTATTATCACAGTTACTCCGAGTGAATCTGCTGTAATTGGAGCAGATATTGCTATTAAGAGCGGAGATGTTTATCTTGGATTCGTAGACCGTTTCAGCGGAACTTTAATTCTGACAGGACGTATTTCCGCAGTAGAATCTGCTGTTAAGGCTGTAATCCATTATTTCCAGAATGATTTAGGATATGCTACATGTCCTGTTACAAAGAAATAAGTCGATAGAAATAAGTCGATAGACAAAAAGTGGTGATAGCATACAGCAGATGCGAAGCAGGAAGACAGGGTGGTTATAATGCGTAAGATAATGTTTGTGGGTCGTAGCGAATCAGGTAAGACTACGATCATGCAGGCGATGAAGGGTAAGCCGATTACTTACCATAAGACGCAGTATGTAAACAACTTTGACGTAATTATTGATACACCGGGAGAGTATGCAGAAACGAAGCAGTTATCCGGAGCATTAGCTGTTTATGGATGTGAGGCAGATGTTATTGGACTTTTGATGAGTGCGATAGAACCGTTTTCTCTATATCCACCGAATATTGTGTCAGTAAGTAATCGTGAAGTTGTTGGTGTAGTTACGAAGTGCGATCACTGGGCAGCGAATCCGGAATTAGCAGCCGAATGGCTGCGCCTTGCGGGTTGTAAGAAGATCTTTTTTACCAGTTCCTATACAGGCGAAGGTATTGCAGAGATATTAAGTTACTTAAAGGAACCGGTAGATAAACTTCCATGGGAAGTAGCTAAGGCAGAATATGACAAGCTTGGATTTGGACCGGGCGAGAGCGAAAAGCATACACTGAGAATATAATAAAAGTTAATCTCAGTCGAGAAGACTCCCACATCTTTCAGGTGGTGAGTGACAAAAGCAGAAAACCAGAAATTTAATATAGAATAGAATGATGACAGGCTCCCAAAGTCAAACATCTTATCGTGCAAGCACGAACAGAGTTTTGACCTCGTGACCTTGATATTATTTTATTCTATATTAAATTTCTGGTTTTCATTTCTTTAAGCTGATTCAATTAGTTTTTTGAAGCTAAATATGCGTCTAATCCTTTTTTGCGGAGTTTACATGATGGACAATGACCACAGCCATCGCCAATAACCCCGTTATAGCAGGTAAGAGTTTCATTTTTTATAATATCAAAGGCACCGAGTTCGTCTGCTAGAGCCCAGGTTTCTTTTTTGTCAAGCCACATAAGAGGGGTAATGATATCAAACTGATAATCCATGGCAAGGCAGAGGGTTGTATTTAATGACTTGATAAAGATATCGCGGCAGTCTGGATATCCGGAGAAATCGCTCTGAGATACACCGGTGATAATGTCTGTGATGCCTCTTTGTTTTGCAAAAACGGCAGCATAGGACAGAAAGAGAAGATTTCTTCCGTCAACGAAGCTATTTGGTGTTCCCTCTTCCGGAGCGCTTTCATCTACTTTAATATCTACGCGTGTAAGAGAGTTCGGTGCAAGTTGATTTAAAAGGCTCATGTCCATAATATGGTGTTCAACCTCATGGTCACGACAGATTTTCTTTGCACATTCTAATTCTTTTACATGTTTTTGATGATAGTCAAAAGATAATGCAATTACTTTTTTGTAACGTTTTAAAGCCCAGAAAAGACAGGTTGTGCTATCCTGTCCACCACTGAAAACGACAACAGCAGCTTCTTTATTTTTGAGTTCCTGCATAAATAATTCCTTCTTTCTATAGGTTTTTAAGTATCTATTAAGTGTTTTTTAAATAATTTTTTCATGCGCATCTCTGCAATCCTGCCGGAGGCTATATCAGGTGGGAGTTATCTCACATCTGATATACGTTTATGCGTGAAGCATCATTGTAAGCTGACTCTGAATAGAAGAATCTGTTTCGAAACGTCCTCGGAAAGTTGTAGTTACAGTAGATGCTGCATCTTTTTTGATGCCCCTTGCGCTCATGCAGCTGTGTGTTCCATGAATAATAACGGCAACATCTTCTGTTTCAGCAGCTTCGCACATGATTTCTGCAATATCAGAGCCAATACGTTCCTGAAGCTGAAGACGTTTGGAGGCCATGTCGCAGATTCTTGCTATTTTGCTTAGACCAAGAACTTTGTCTTTTGGGATATACGCAACGGATACAGACATATCATACATAAGAGCAATGTGGTGCTCACAATAGCTGAAGATTGGAATATCTCGAACTAAAACAATATCTTTTTTATCAGCGCCGACACATAGATCGTCTTTGAAAGATTTATTAAACATCATGGCAATTTCATGATTGGTATAGTTCATTCCCTCAAAAACTTCTTCGTACATACGAGCTACGCGATCGGGTGTTTCTTTCAATCCTTCACGATCGGGGTCATCGCCAAGAGCGGCAAGAATTCCCCTGATATGTTCACGAATGGCATCTTTATCTATAGCCATAGTTTTCCCTCCTTTTATACTCCGCGCTGTTCCGGCGGCCAGATAAACTTATGCATCTGGAGCTGGAGACGGGCTTCGTTCCAATGGTGTTCTATCATATATTCTACAATTTCTTTTGGGTCAATTCGTCCGAATACCGGACTTAAAAAAATAGGACAATGGTCAGCAATTTTGTATTGCGTACAGATTGTTCTTGCTTTTTCCAGATCAGCAATGCTGCTGACAACGAATTTAACGGTATCTTTAGAAAGCAGTAGAGAAAAATTATCTGTACACATCGCCTGCTCCATTCCGCTGTCCGGACATTTATAATCCATAGTAAAGGCCGGACGATGTAAAAGATTATGAAAGTAATCTAAAGCTACACTTCCATTTGTTTCAATCTCTACAGAAAATCCGGAAGAACCGAGTGCTTCGATGAATGTGTCGATTCCTTTTGTAAGTAAAGGTTCTCCACCGGTAAGAGTTACATTTTTAATTTTATGTTCAGTGAGCCATGTGATCAGTTCCTCTGTGGATAAAAATTCACAAGGACAGTCCATTGTATTTGCCCAGGATGTATCACAGTAATTACAGGAAAGATTACAACCACGCATTCGAATGAATGCAGCAAGTTCGCCGGCTTTTTGACCTTCTCCGTTAATACTGATAAACTTTTCAACTACAGGATAGGTAATCATAAAGATGCCTCCTGATAAGTAGAACAGTTTGTTGGAGTTTCATATACAGAAATGTTATATACAGGGAAGCCCAGTTCCTGTAATTGTTCATAAAAATAGCGGGAAAACTGCTCGGCGGTTGGACGGAAAGGAACTTCATGAAGTAAAAATCCTTCTTCCTTAAGAGCTGTTAGCGTTGTTTCTTTTAAAGAGCCTGTTTCAAAGATAAAAGAATGGTCTAAAGCATCTGTGAGTTTTTTTAGAGCATCTTTAAAATCTCCAAAATCAATTACCATATCTCTGGTTTGCCCCTCTTTATTTAATTCATCCATAGCAATACGTGCTACAACTCTCCAGCGATGTCCATGGAGATTACTGCACTTACCTTTGTAACCACTTAGAAAATGAGCGGAGTCAAAGGATTGCTCTGTTTCTAAAATATACATTAAAAAATCCTCCTCTAAACTTATACATACGATCAAAATTATTAAAAGATTCTGATGGTACATATTAAAAATAAAAAAGATGCTGCAAATATACAGCATCTTGAAATTATCTGTTTGTAAAATCTTTTGGTAAAAATAAAATGCTGTCCTGGTTTTATTTAGCGACAGGATGGTACAAATGAACTGTCGTATCTCATCGAGTCTAGCACGAAATGAGAGTTTTGTAAAGAGATTTCATAGAGATTTTATTAACAAGAACCAGGAAATTTATACGACAGGTTGCGAAGTTTTTCATGAAATGCTATTATAAATGAAAATAATATACGAGGAGAAAGGATAGTGTATGAAATTAATAAATAAGTTATCCATTGTAGTGTCTGTATATAATGAAGAGGCAGTTTTGGATAAGTTTTATGAAACGATTCTTCCTATTTTAGAAGAAATTGATAGTGATTATGAGTTGATTTTTGTTAATGACGGAAGCAGAGATGCATCCCCTGCTATCTTAGATAGATTGGCTATGGATTCGAAAAAGGTAAAGGTAATACATTTTTCGAGAAATTATGGACATGAGGCAGCAATGATTGCGGGAATTGATTATAGTTCAGGCGATGGAATTGTATGTATGGATGCAGATTTACAGCATCCTGTAGAATGTATCCCACAGATCTTAGATACGTTTAATCAGGGCTATGAAGTAATCAGTATGGTTCGTACTGCAAATAAGAGTGCTGGATTTGTTAAGAATCTTACATCGGGCTTGTTCTATAAAATACTGAATAAGATTTCAGAGGTACATTTTGAGGAAAATGCCTCCGATTTTTTTGCCATCACAAAGAAGCCAGCGGAAGTTTTAAAAAAGCATTTTCGGGAAACTTCACGTTTTCTTCGTGCCTATGTGCAAAGTATTGGATTTAAAAAGACAACCATAGAATACGAAGCACATGATAGAGCAGCAGGAGAAAGTAAGTACAGTATCAAAGGATTGTTTAAGTTTTCGGTACAGGCAATGTTAAGTTATTCAGACCTGCCGTTGAAGATTGCTTCCTTATGTGGCACGTTTGCAGGAATTGCCTGTGTATTGTTGATTATTTACTCTATTTATATGAAGATTCGCGTTGGCGCACCGGGGGGCTATACGACAACAGTTGTAGTAATTTGTTTTATGTTTACAGTATTATTCTTCTTGTTGGGGATTATTGGAGAATATCTGGCAGTTATTTTATCAGAAATAAGAAAGAGACCAATTTACTTAGTAAGGGATGCGGTAAACTTTGAAAAAGATCAGGAAAAAGAGAATGAGGATATTTAAAAATTTAAAAGGACATTTTAGTACCATCACCCACCACAAGATGCTGGTAATGAAAACCTGTTTTAAGGTGGGACTGTATAAACAGGGACTTCTTCATGATTTGTCAAAATATACACCTATAGAGTTTATTCCGGGAGTTATTTATTATCAGGGAGACAGAAGTCCGATTAACAGGGAGAAAGAATTAAAGACCTGTTCAAGAGGCTGGCTTCATCATAAGGGAAGGAATCTTCATCATTTTGAATATTGGATCGATTATAGCATTAATCCAACAGGAGGAATGCTTGTCGGAATGAAGATGCCGAAAAAATATGTAGCGGAAATGGTTATTGATCGTATCAGTGCGAGTAAAAATTATTTAAAAGATCAGTATAATGATGGAAGTGCATTGGCATACTATTTAAACGGAAAGCATATGATGCTTATAGATGACGAGACAGATTATCTGTCAAGATATCTTCTTACAATGCTTGATATGAAAGGAGAAGAATATCTATTGCATTATATGAGGCATACGCTGCTTCGACATAAAAATCGTGATTATCATGTGCGGGATGGAAAGTTGTATTTAGATTAAGTAAAATCCCATTAAAAGTGCAGTATCTGAGCTGGACTGAACTGGAATTGAAAGGAAGTCTGCACAGAGTACATGATTGTAGAGTAATATTTTTACAGCAAAGTGGATAATTTTATCTTGAAATTTAGAGATAATTAAGTTATAGTATGTATATACCAGCCTGGAGTGTTCGAGACCCCCTGCTATTTTGAACCTACATTTTTGAACTTGGGAAACTAAATCATTGAAGGGATGGCATGCCTCACCGTTTTGAGAGGACGTCAGATATTTAATTGAAGTTACCCACCTGGCTTTGGCTAGGACTCAAAATCGCAGGCTACGGCATTTTGGGTGTATGCTTTATAGCCGTCTCATGTGAATGAGGCGGCTTTTCTTATGTAAAATATAATGAGGATGGAAAGTATGCCAGCAAGAAAAAGGGTGAAAGATTTATACGAACTGGTTATGGATTTTCTAAAGAAATGCAGTGATGATCATGTGGGAGCATTCGGGGCGATGTCCGCCTTTTTTATACTCCTTTCCATTTTTCCGTTTATGATCTTCCTGTTGACACTGACCAGATATATTCCTTTTTCAAAAGATGACATTATAGTGATATTGACAAGGATGATTTCTTTTGAGGAAGGGTCATTGATTAAAAATATTGTAAATGAAATTTATCATAAGACAGGAACGACAGTATCTGCGATTTCTATTATTGCAGCATTGTGGTCATCTTCAAGGGGTGTGTATTCGATTGTTATCGGATTGAATTCTGTATATGATATTGATGAGAACAGAAATTATTTTGTAATACGCTTATTTAGTTTAGTGTATACATTATTGTTTGCACTTATGATAAGCGTTATGCTTGTTATGTGGGTATTTGGAAATAGTTTATATCGTTATGTATGTTGGAAGTTCCCGTTTATGATTCCAATCTTGGGATATTTTATGCATCAGAGGATTTTATTTTCCCTGGTCTTTCTGACATTATTATTTATGATAATTTATAAATGGATTCCAAACAGAACGTCTAGTTTTCGAGGACAGTTTCCAGGAGCGTTGATTGCGACGCTTGGCTGGGTGGCAGTTTCTGTAGGCTGTTCAATCTATATGGATAATTTTACGAATTTTTCGTATATTTACGGAAGTATGGCGGGAATTATGATACTGCTTTTATGGCTGTATTTTTGTATGTCTATGGTTTTTTATGGAGCAGAAGTGAATTATTTTTTAGAGAATAAAGATAACTATCATCTTCTCATTCGTACTCTTAGACCAAACTGGCGCAGGCAGCAGAGGGCACAGACAGAGAGAATGCGTCAGAAATCTAAAAGTGAGAGAGCTGACAGAAAGAATAACAAGAATAATAATAAAAATGATAAAGAAATACAGATGGGAGAAGACAGCAATTCGAAAGAGAAAAACAGAAAACTTTAAAACAGGCAATTTTAGAAAATAGTGAATGACAGAAGGAATTAACATGTATCATTTGGATAAGAAACAGATTCAGGAGATTACAGATTATATATTTTTAGAAGATAGACTGGAAAGGGCAGATGCGATATTTATACCGGGCTGTGCAAGACCGGAGCATACGGAAGAAGCGGCAAGAGTATATAAAGAAGGATATGCCTCCTTGTTATTGCCATCGGGTGGGTATACAAAGGTACAGGGAAGTTTCCAGGGTGTTTCAAAAGAAGGGCAGAAATACGGAACAGATTTTGCCTGTGAGGCGGACTTTTTAGAGGCAGTTTTACTTCAGAATGGAGTTCCGGCTTCCGCAATTTTAAAAGAGTGTGAGGCAACCTATACTTTGGAGAATGCGGAAAAGACAAAACTATTGCTTCAAAAGCGAGGAATTCATTTAAAAAAAGCGATATTATGTTGTAAAGCACACCATGCCAGACGTTCGTTCCTTTATTATTCTATGGTATTTCCAGAGGTGGAGATTCTCATACACCCCGTTGTTGTAGATCATATTTCCTCAGAAGACTGGTATAAAACAGAAGAAGGAAGAAAGATAGTACTTGGAGAGTTTTCCAGAGTTGGACAGCAGCTTTTGATGATGGAAGGACGAATTCAATGGGAATAAAGCACGAAATACCTCTTGACATTAATTTTTCCCTGCGTTACAATGTTATTCATTGAAAAAGCGTTGAAAGTGCGGGCGTTTTGCCCACAGTAGAAGTATAATGTACCAGTAGAGAAGGAGAATCATCGGCTGTAAGTTCTTCAAGGCTCCGTTATATTTCGAATTTCCACACTGGAGCTGCATTCCGGAGACTATATATTTAGAAACTATATATTAGATAAGGAGTGTCGTCTACGCACGTTACGCGTTAATGAGAGCCTGAATACGCTTAATATATTTGGTATATTCGGGAATCAGGGTGGTATCGCGGATTTATTCGTCCCTTTTTAATTTATATTAAAAAGGGGCTTTTTTTATTATTGAATAACGAAAAGCAGCTGCCAGACAACCAAAGTAAATTAATTTAAATAATAAAGGAGTTTATCATGAAAGAGAAAATCGAGCAGATTCGTCAGCAGGCACTTGCGGCAATTGAAGATGCAGCGGGTATGGACAAGCTTAATGATGTTAAGGTTGCTTTCCTTGGTAAAAAGGGACAGTTATCGAGCCTGTTAAAAGGAATGAAAGATGTAGCACCGGAAGACAGACCAAAGGTAGGTCAGATGGTAAATGAAGCACGTGCTGGTATCGAAGAAAAGATGGAAGAAAAGAGAACAGCCATCCAGAAAAAACTTCGTGAAGAAAAGATGAAGAAGGAAGTTATCGACGTAACTTTACCAGGTAAAAAAGTAGCAGTCGGACATCGTCATCCAAATCAGATCGCATTAGATGATCTTGAAAGAGTATTTATCGGTATGGGGTACGAAGTAGTAGAAGGACCGGAAGTAGAGTATGATCACTACAACTTCGAATTGTTAAATATTCCGGCAAATCATCCGGCAAAGGATGAGCAGGATACTTTCTACATTACAAAAGATATCCTTCTTCGTACACAGACATCACCGGTACAGGCACGTATTATGGAAACAGGACGTATGCCAATCCGTGTTATCGCTCCTGGACGAGTATTTCGTTCTGACGAAGTAGATGCAACACATTCTCCATCTTTCCATCAGGTAGAAGGACTTGTAGTAGATAAAGGAATTACATTTGCTGATTTAAAGGGAACATTACAGCAGTGGGCAGAGGAATTCTTTGGACCAGATACAAAGGTTAAGTTCCGTCCACATCATTTCCCATTCACAGAGCCAAGTGCTGAGGTAGATGTATCCTGCTTCAAATGCGGAGGAAAAGGATGCCGTATGTGTAAGGGAAGCGGCTGGATTGAGATTCTTGGATGTGGAATGGTACACCCTAAAGTATTAAGTGACTGCGGTATTGATCCGGAAGTATATTCAGGCTTTGCATTTGGAATCGGACTTGAAAGAATCACTCTTTTAAAATACGAAATCGACGATATGCGCCTCTTATACGAAAATGATGCAAGATTTTTAAAACAGTTCTAGAGCGTGCATCGTATAACGTGTATTCCGTTTTAAGGATGCCGGGATATTCTTGAAGCGGAAAGGATTAAAAATAACTAATATTTAAATTTATAGATATAAAAGGAGACGAAAATGAATACACCAATTTCATGGATTAAAGCATATGTTCCAGATTTGGATTGTACTGTACAGGAATATGTAGACAAGATGACCCTGTCTGGTTCCCATGTAGAGAATGCAGTATATCTTGATAAAAATCTGGAGAAGATTGTTGTTGGACGAATTGAAAAGATTGAAAAGCACCCAGATGCTGATAAGTTAGTAATCTGTCAGGTAAATGTAGGTGCTGAGGAAGTACAGATCGTAACAGGAGCATCCAATGTATTTAAGGGAGCATTAGTTCCGGTTGTTTTAGATGGCGGACGTGTTGCAGGAGGACATGATGGAAGTCCTAATCCTGAGAATGGAATCAAAATTAAAAAAGGTAAGCTTCGTGGAGTACCTTCTTATGGTATGATGTGTTCTATTGAAGAACTTGGAAGTTCCAGAGATATGTACCCAGAAGCACCGGAATATGGAATCTACATTTTCAATAAAGACGTAAAACCAGGAGATGATGCAGTTGAAGCTTTAGGACTTCGCGATGCAGTTGTCGAATTCGAGATCACATCAAACCGTGTAGACTGCTTCAGCATGATCGGTATGGCAAGAGAAGCAGCCGCTACATTTAAGAAAGACTTCTTCCCACCAGTTGTCACAAAGACTGGAAATGATGAAGATGTCAATGATTACATCAAAGTAAGAGTCGAAGACGAGGATCTTTGCCCAAGATACACAGCAAGAGTTGTAAAAAATATCAAATTAGCACCATCACCAGAATGGATGCAGAGAAGATTAGCTGCGATGGGAATCCGTCCGATCAATAACCTGGTTGACATCACAAACTACGTGATGGAAGAATTCGGACAGCCGATGCATGCATACGATCTTGATACGATCGCAAACAAAGAGATCGTCGTACGCCGTGCAAAAGCGGGAGATAAATTCACTACATTAGATGGTGAAGAAAGAACAATGGATGAAAATGTCTTAATGATCTGCGATGGAGAAAAAGAAATCGGTATCGCAGGTATCATGGGTGGAGAAAACTCTATGATCACAGACGATGTTCAGACAATGTTATTCGAAGCAGCTTGCTTTGATGGAACCAACATCCGTAAATCAAGCAAGAAGATCGGACTTCGTACCGATGCATCCGGTAAATTTGAGAAGGGTCTGGATCCAAATAATGCAGAGGCAGCCATTGACCGTGCATGCCAGCTGATCGAAGAGATGGGAGCCGGTGAAGTTGTCGGAGGAATGGTTGATGTATACAGCAAGAAGAAAGAGCCTGTAAGAGTACCATTTGATGCGGAAAAGATTAACAAGCTGCTTGGAACAGACATTTCTAAAGAAGAAATGGTCGGATACTTCAAGAAGATCGATCTGGAATTCGATGAAGAGACAAGCGAAGTCATCGCACCTACTTTCCGTCATGACTTATTCCGCATCGCCGACCTTGCGGAAGAGGTTGCAAGATTCTACGGATATGATAACATTCCGACCACACTTCCAAGTGGAGAAGCTACAACAGGAAAGTTATCATTCAAGTTAAGAGTAGAGCAGGTTGCACGTGATATCGCTGAGTTCTGCGGATTCAGCCAGGGAATGACATATTCATTCGAAAGCCCGAAGGTATTTGACAAGCTTCTAATTCCGGAAGATTCTGATCTTCGTAAGGCTATTCCGATCATGAACCCACTGGGAGAAGATTATAGTATCATGCGTACATCTTCTTTGAATGGTATGCTGACATCACTTGCAACAAACTATAACAGAAGAAATAAAGACGTAAAATTATACGAACTGGCTAACATTTATCTCCCAAAGGCACTTCCACTTACAGAACTGCCGGATGAAAGAGTACAGTTTACACTCGGTATGTATGGAGAAGGCGATTTCTTCACTATGAAGGGTGTCGTAGAAGAGTTCTTCGATAAAGTAGGACTTCATAAGAAAGAAAAATACGATCCGAATGCAGGAAAATCATTCCTTCACCCGGGACGTCAGGCAAACATCATTTATGATGGTGTAGTAGTCGGATATCTTGGAGAAGTACATCCGGAAGTTGCAGATAACTATGGAATCGGAACAAGAGCCTACATTGCAGTAATCGATATGCCAGAGATCGTAGCAAGAGCAACATTTGATCGTAAATATACAGGAATTGCAAAATTCCCTGCAGTGACACGTGACATCAGTATGGTAGGACAGATTGAAGATGTGATCGAAAGCAAGGGCGGTGAATATCTGGAAAGCTATTCACTGTTCGATATTTACGAAGGTGCTCAGATTAAAACAGGATTCAAATCTGTTGCATATTCTATCGTATTCCGTGCAAAGGATAAGACTCTGGAAGATGCAGATGTATCTGCAGCTATGGACCGTATCTTAAAGGCACTCGAGGGTATGGGAATCGAACTTCGTAAATAAAAAAACATTTATTCATATCAGATAAAAGCTCGGTAAAAAGAGCAAGAGGATTACGTATGAAGAAAAAACAGATCATAGGTCTGGTAGTAGCGGCAGCACTGTTCGTTGTAGTCAGTGCTGCCAGCGTATTTACCAATACAATTTCAAAAAATCTGCTTCAGAACAGTGCAGATGATATAATTAATCTCGGAGGTTCGTATCAGTTTAATCCACCGTCTGAAGATTATATTGCAATCGTAAGAGTAGAAGGTACGATCCAGGAACAGAGTGGAAGCAGTACACTGGAGGCATCCAGTGGATATCAGCATGATTCAACGATGAATTATATCGATGAATTGATGGATGATTCTAACAATAAAGGAATTCTTCTGTATGTAGATTCTCCGGGAGGAACTGTCTATGAATCCGAAGAACTGTATCAGAAACTGAAAGAATATAAAGAGACAACAAAACGTCCGATCTGGGATTATATGGCACATTATGCGGCATCCGGTGGATATATGGTGTCTATGGCATCGGATAAAATCTATGCAAATTCGAATACAACGACCGGTTCCATCGGTGTGATCATGTCAGGATATGATATGTCCGGGCTGTATAAAAAGCTTGGGATCCGTTATGTAAGTATCACGAGCGGAAAGAATAAGGACAGCAGCAAATTTACGGACGAGCAGATTGCTATTTATCAGGATCAGATCAATGAAGCTTATGAGAAATTCGTGAATATCGTGGCAGACGGCCGTGATATGTCAGTGGAGGATGTAAAGAAACTGGCAGACGGAAGAACTTATACTGCAAAGCAGGCGAAGAACAACGGTCTGATCGATGAGATCAGTCTGTATCCGGATATGAAAGATGCAATGAGCAAAAAACTTGGAACATCTACATTTTATGAGATGGAATCAGATGAAGGACTTTTGCAGTCGCTGTTTTCCAAAGCAGAATCATTAGTTCCGAAGTCAGAAGCGCAGGTTCTGACGGAAACCGCCAAAAGTGTAGAAAGCGGGGTGCCGATGTACTATGCAGAACAGTTACGATAATCAGGAGAAGTTAGCCAGACAGAACAGTTGCTGTGCCAGTGGGAATCTGGAGTATGCAGGGTTCTGGGTGCGGCTGGCGGCTTATATGATCGACAGTGTGGTAGTATTTGCAGGCCTCCTGATCGTGCGGCTGATATTTGCAGGTATCTCACTGGCTGGCGGTGGTGCGATAACGGGAACGGATATCCTGTTTCATTATTCGTTGAAAGATATCATACTGTATGCTCTGAAAGTGTTATATTTTATTGCATTTACCTATTTGACAGGAACGACACTTGGAAAGAAAGCGATGAATCTCCGGGTAGTTTCGAAAAATCCGGAAGAGAAGCTGACACTGTTCAATGTGGTGTACCGCGAGACGGTTGGAAGATTCTTATGTAGCCTTCCGGTGAATATCGGTTATATTGTTGCAGGAATTGATTCGGAAAAACGTGGATTTCATGACCTGCTTTGTGATACCAGAGTGGTCTATCAGAAGAAGATAAAAGCATGGATGGCGCAACCGGGAACAGTTGCACCAGAATGTGAAAAGCCAAATGTAGAAGAGCAGAAACAGCAGACATCAGAGGGTGAGCTGTCAAAAACGCAGGAAAATGTCCAAATGAAAGAGTCTGGGATACAGGAATTGAAAAAAACAGAAAATACACAGAGTTCTGTAGTTGAGAAACTGGGAAAACCAGTGTATAATGGCTATCGTCTGGTAGAAAATAAATCAGAAAAAGAAATAGCTTCAAATGCAACTGTAAATGAAAACATATCAGAAAAAGATACGTAAAGAATAAAAGGGAAAGGAATTCATAATTATGAAACGTCAGGATTTTTATTATGAATTGCCGGAAGAACTGATTGCACAGGATCCGCTTGAGGATCGTTCGAGCTCCAGACTTCTTGTCCTTGACAAGGAGACCGGGGCTTTTTCCCATCATGTATTTAAAGAAATCACAGAGTATCTGCATGAGGGAGACTGTCTGGTAATCAATGATACAAAGGTTATTCCGGCAAGACTGATTGGTTCCAAAGTAGAGACCAATGCCAAAATCGAAGTATTATTATTGAAGAGAAAAGAAAACAACGTATGGGAGACGCTGGTAAAACCAGGTAAGAAAGCAAAAGTCGGAGCAAAGATTAGTTTCGGTGATGGCCTTCTGATGGGAGAAGTCATTGATGTGGTAGAAGAAGGAAACCGTCTGATCAAATTCGATTTCGACGGAATTTTTGAAGAAATCTTAGACCAGCTTGGCCAGATGCCGCTGCCTCCATATATCACACACCAGCTGGAGGATAAGAACCGTTACCAGACGGTATATGCAACTCACACAGGTTCGGCAGCAGCACCGACGGCAGGACTGCATTTTACACCGGAACTTCTGGAAGAGATTAAGGCAAAAGGTGTGGATATTGCGAGAGTTACACTTCATGTGGGGCTTGGAACATTCCGTCCGGTAAAAGTGGATGAGATTACCGAGCATCATATGCATTCGGAATTCTTCATGATTGATGAAGAAGCGGCTGAGAAGATCAATCGTGCAAAAGAGACGGGACACCGTGTTATCTGCGTCGGAACGACAAGCTGCAGAACGGTAGAATCGGCAGCAGATGAGAATGGACATCTGGAAGCGAAGAGTGGATGGACACAGATATTCATCTATCCGGGCTATAAATTCAAAGTACTGGATTGTCTGATCACGAACTTCCATCTTCCAGAATCTACATTAATCATGCTGGTATCTGCGCTTGCAGGACGGGAGCACGTGCTTGCGGCTTATGAAGAGGCTGTGAAGGAGAGGTACCGGTTCTTTTCATTTGGGGATGCGATGCTGATATTATAATCAAAAAATACCCCCGGAGCTTTCGCTCTGGGGGTGCTGAACAACATATTTTTTCTATCCGATCCAGGAGCTTCTTTCCTGGATTTTTTCCATAATTCTGGTCTTTTCATCCCCTTCAGCAGGTGTTGGCTGGTAATTGTTATAGCCGTAAGCGGAGGAGATGGAACATGGGATGATATTTGTTACATTATCTGCTTTTACACCGTCGTTTGAGATGGTAAAGGTCTGCTGGAAAATCATACTGTCCATGTCACTTGGGGCGCTGTTTCCGCCGAAGCAGAAGTTTCCAAGGCTGTACACAATATTTTTGCCCTTGTACTCCTCAACGCCTTGAAGCACATGAGGATGATGACCGCAGACAAGATCCGCGCCTTCATCAATGGCAAGTCTTCCCAGTGTCATCTGGTTGCTGTCAGGAACCTCTTCCTTTTCATTTCCCCAGTGGAAGATAACGATGATCAGCTCTGCGCCATCTTCTTTTACCTTGGCAATGTTGTCTTTCAGCTGCTGTTCACGCTCCAGATGATCGTATAACTCATAGATTCCCACAAGACCTACTTTTACCCCTTTTATATCCATTACAGCCGTCTCATCATAGCCGAAATGAACAATTCCCTGGGCATCCAGGGCATCCATGGTATCCTGAAAGCTCTGCTCGCCGTAATCATGGCTGTGGTTGTTGGCTGTGTTTACTGCTTCTACAGAACTGCTGGAGTAAATTCCTGCAAAAGATGCGGGTGCTTTGAATGCGAAGGTTTTATCCTCGCGGCTGCTGCTGTCTGTGAAGGTTCCTTCATTGTTGGCGATAGTCAGGTCATCTGCTTCAAAAATGCTCTTTACATTCTGTAAAAAGTATTCTTTTCCATAATTTTCAAAATATGCATTCAGGCTGGTACTGTAATCGAAGGCTTCATCTGTACCAAGGGTACAGTCTCCCACAACGCTTATAGTAAGGGTGACTGGGGTGTCGTGCTTCGATTTTGTTGAAACAGTATCGCTGCTTTCGGAATCAGAAGATGAATCTGAGCTGTCACTGGAAGATTCTGCAGTCTGCTTAGCTCCATCGGCAAATGAAGAATCGTTCTTTTCGCTGTCAGAAGAAAGAGCAGAACCAGTTGTCTTTTCGTCGGTTGCGTTGTTTATATTCGAAGAGTTTACACTCTTTGTCTTTCCTGCACATCCCCGGACGATCAGGATCAGTACTACCAGCAGCAGGACACCCCCCGCGGACATGCA
>OGYF01001511.1_pt1 | contig 19455 bp, 12 predicted proteins | sample 1576451 | NCBI WGS metagenome assembly OGYF01 (sample SAMEA3541505, study PRJEB24748) | human gut metagenome | biome: human gut; feature: human-associated habitat; material: faeces | place: China | collected 2012
AAACACAGCGACTACAGAGCAGATGGGATATGGTATTGTTTCTTTTTTCGTCTGTTTTCTCCTAATGAATAGTAATCCATTTCAAAATTTTACTTTGGGCTTCTACGAATTGTTCATATTCTTCCCGGCTGTTTTGCTGATATTCCAGTGTGACATACTTTGGTGCTACGCGCTCTACAAATTCCCGAACACCTTCTCCGATAAAAGGCTGATGCAGATCGATATGACAGGCATGGTCATATGCAAGGCGAAATAGTTCATAAAATGGAATCTTATCAAAGTCTATCGGATGTTTTCTCCATTCTTTTCGCTGCTTTCTTACATAATCACCTCCGAGAGACAGTTGCAGATGCATTCCTTTGAACCAGTGGAGCATCTGTGCTTTTTCGTATTTGTCTATCATTTTATTCAGATATGCTACGGCATCTTCTGCTGTTTTTAACTGTGTTGTTGTATTCATATAATGCCCGGTATCGAGCATGATTCCCTTTTTTTGTGTATGCATCCCTTCTATAAGCTGGCGGGTAAGGCGGACATTTTTTAAGGTAAGACCACTCCACCAGAGATTCTCTACAAGAAAGTCGAATGGATATTCTTTTTCATCAAGAAGTGTATTGATGACTTCTAAGCTTGCATCAATCACTTCTTTATCTGTATAGCGGTATTTATAAATATAGCTCTCCCGGAGTGTCACTTCTGAAACATGGAAAACTACATACTTTGCTCCAACTTGTTCTGCATAGGCAAGATCGTCCCGCAAACTGTTCAGATAAGATTCCCTGCTCATTCCTCCAAAGTATTCCAGCCACTGCTCTCTTGAATCAAATTCCTGATCTAGGCGTTCATAATTCCCCTTCCACCAGTCCATCCAGAAAATATGAAAATACAGATGTACCCCATTCACCATATCCGGCAAAATCTTTCCTTCATCTGGCTCGCCCGCCCGAATCACTTCCAGTCCATTTAATCCTCGTGACTCATAAGACTTTCTGATATCTTCACTATCTTTATAACGGTTTAGCATCCCTTCATAAATTGAAAAATTCATGGAACGACATTCTGGTATTTTTTGCATAGTTTCCCCCTTCAATCTCGTATACTCTCAGAATCTTTCTAAGAGTACATTTTATCTATACTTATCATCTATACTTATTTCAAAAATGCCCCATCATTCTGGCAATCTTTCTGAAATTCATGAATGTCCCCGGCTATTCATCTCATCAGATCATATTTTATTTTTATCCGCTGCAGCTTTTCCAACAATGGCTTTGCTCCAATCCACAAAAAGATAAATGTAGAACTGGCATGAACAAGATCCACCGGAATACCTGAAATATAGATTGCAAGCAGTCCTTCCCATGTAAAGTCATACACACTCATAAAAAGAGCCGCCGGATTCATGATTCCTCCATAAATGAACACCGTCACAAGGAATCCATATATACAAAGGCTGAGGCGTTTGGTAGGAAGCAGACCTATTCGATATAAAATTCCTGACAAGAATCCGATAAAACCCATCGCAAACATCTGCCATGGGGTCCATGGTCCCTGCCCAAATAAGAAATTGCTGACTACCATCGTCATGGCACCAACTAAGAATCCTGCCTCGCCGCCAAATGCGATTGCACTGATGATCACGATTGCTATAATCGGCTTAAAGCTCGGTATCATAAAAAATGCTGCCCGGCCGGCAGTTGCCAGTGCGACCATAGTTGCAAGAACAACTAGCTCTCTCACCTGAGGCTTTCGTCCCTCAAATACCATAAAAAACGGTAATAACGAGTATATAATGATTATCAGGCTAATAAAATAATACTTTCTTGGACCAAAAATCTTTTCAAATACTGTGCCGACGGCGGCAACATCCATAATATAAAATCCGACAGCAATTGTGAGGGGAATCGCTACAAGCAAGAGAAACAGACTTACTCTGGTACGAACAGAAAGTCTGCGTTTTTCCTGCTTTTTCCAGATTTCGGTATCCATCTCAAACATATCATTATCTAAAATGACATCTCCCGCCCTGCCTTCTCCTGACAAATCTCCTGCTAATTCTTTTAAAGCAGAAGCTTTCCTGCTTTTTGATAAAAAGATACGCTTTATCTTTGCAGGGATCGTATCTTCATTCACAATCGGAGAAGCGTAAAATTCTTTCAGGAACTCCTGACTTGATTTCCAGTCTGCCATTGTTCACACTCCTTTTTTAAGACATTCCACAACGTCCTCCCCGGTAACCGCCATGGGAAAATACCTTCTAGCCATTCGGTTTGCCGCTGTTGTATAAAAATTATTTCCGGCAAAGAATTCTCCCGGAGTTCCACATGCCACAATATTTCCATCAAAAAATAAACCACATCGGTCTGCATAAGAAGCGCAGAACTCGATATCATGAGAAATCATAAAAACAGTCACGCCCTGCGCTTTGAGTAATGCCAGTATTCCGGCAAATTCTTTTTTAAAATAGCTGTCAAGTCCTTTGGTCGGTTCATCCATCAACAAAAGCTTGGGCCGTAATAACAAAATCTTAGCCAGGGCGAGCCTCTGCTGCTCTCCCCCGCTTAAGTCATACGGATGACGATACAATAATTCTTCCAAATGTGTTACTTTAATGATTCCTTCCACCGCATCCTTTTTATCCATGGCAAGCTGATATTCTTCATCCTTTTTCTCTTTTACACCGCCTACCATTTCAAACAGTTCTAATTCCACACTTTTCTTTACAAAAAGAGACTGCGGATTTTGCGGCAGTACTCCAAGGAAATTGCGGAACAATTCTTTATCGCTGTAACGACGGATATCCTTACCTTCTAAAAGTACTTTTCCACGATATGGCTTTCTCAAACGGCTCAAAAGTGAAAGTGTTGTTGACTTCCCGGTTCCATTTCCTCCAAGCAATGCAAAGAATTCCCCTCTCTTTAAGGAAAAGCTTAGTCCCTTTACGACATCTGGCAGTTCCTTATCGTAACGGAACCACAGATCATCACACGCTAAGATGATATCTTCTTTTTTCCCTGTAAACTTTTCTGTAATCTTAGCAAAAGAAGATTTTCCTTTTGGGGAATCACTCTCTTTTCTATAGGAACAAGATGCATTTGCTGGTGAAATATCTTTTTTCTTACAAACTATGTCCAGCCACTTTCGCCCGTCACGAACAGTAATTGGGCAGGGCTGCTCTGACTCTACTTTGGCATAAACCTGCATCGGTACCGGCATAGCTAAAAACATCTCATGATTGCGCTTCTTTAATTCTTCTCCGATTTCTGACGGTGTGCCAACGCATAAAATCTGCCCTTCATCCATGACCACTACCCTGTCAGCAGAAGGAAATACTTCCTCTAAACGATGTTCCGTAAGAATAATTGTCGTTCCAAGATCACGATTAATCTTCTTTACTGTTTCCAAAAAATCAGAAGCTGCAATCGGATCAAGCTGAGAGGTCGGCTCATCAAGAATCAGCATATCCGGATGCATGGCCATGATAGATGCCAGATTCAAAAGCTGTTTCTGTCCTCCGGAAAGTTCCGATACATTTTTATAAAACCAGTCTTGAATCCCAAAATAGCTTGCCATTTCCGCTACCCGGATACGAATATCTGCGTTACTATATCCAAGACTTTCCAAACCAAATGCCAGCTCATGCCACACTTTATCTGTCACGATCTGATTATCCGGATTCTGTAATACATATCCAATCCTCTGACTCTGCTCCCGGTTACTCATCTCCCCGATCGGTACTCCCTGAAAAAGAATCTCTCCTTTTCGCTTTCCATGCGGCGTTAAAGGAGTCTTTAAATGTGTCAGAAGTGTACTTTTTCCACATCCACTCTTTCCGCAAAGAACAAGGAATTCCCCATCCTCCACATGCAAAGAAACATGATTTAGCGCCCTCTTTTTTTCTTCTGGATAAGCAAAACACAAATCATTGATTTCTAATATACTATTTTTCTTTTCTGACAAACCATTCGCTGTCACCCTGCACCTCCAAACTTGCTTTTTATCTCCTGTATATACGACTATTCAACTTCCCACAAACGGTACCCAGCCGGTGCTGCACTTTCTACCTGTCCTCTTCTCGCCTTCCACATCCTTCGGTCTAAAATCTCCATCGCTGCTGGCATGATACTAAACAATAAAAAAGCGGCAAAGACAAGCAGGCTGCCTGCTGTAAAGGGTACTCCCTTTACAACGATTCGAGGATTATAAGAACAAAATGCATACCCCTTTGAAAAGCCCCATATCGCTGCTCCGAATGTAATAATCATAAAAATAAGGCACAAAAAATCCCTTTTATCGAGATGATATAAGGAAAAGGCGGTTCTGCCCTTCTCTCCATATCCCCGGCACTTCATTGAATCCGATGTTTCAATCGCATTCTCCAAAGACCAGGTAACCAAAATCGAAAAAATTGTAATTCCATGCTTTGCTCTCTTAATAAGGCTCCCATTCTCTACACTTCGCCCAACACACTTTTGCCCATCAGAAATAACAGATGCTTCTTTGATAAACTTCGGTACAAAGCGAAGGCACATGGAAAGTACTAAAGAAAGTGCCGGGATAATCCTTCCAAAAAGATAAATAAACTTATCTGATGTCATAACAACTGTGTAGCAGGAAAACCATACAAGCGTACATACCAGCATCATTGCCATCACAAGACCGTACACACAACTTTCTAATGTAAACGGATTTCCATTATGAAGATATCCTATAATCGTTACTCCATAATGATTGAACATCGGATTGATCAGGGCAACAATGATCATCATCGGTAATGAGAAGAGCAGATTAAACTTTACTGTCTTTTTCCATCCTTTTAAAATAACTGAATACGCAACAGCGCAGATAAACGAAATTGCCAGAATCACAGGGTGAACAACAAACATCGTCACTCCGATCGTCCCACAAAAATACAGCATATTTAAAGCAGGATGATATGTCGAAAATGTATCTTTCATCTAAATCAAATCTCCATTACATCAAATTTCTATTATATCAAGCCTTTATTATATCAGGTCTTTATTATATCAGATCTCTATTTCATACATCCTTAATACATCGAATTATCTCCAACATCCTTACCAAGATTGCATGTATAAACCCAGTTGATCACATCGCCGTCCTGTACCGTATACTTACTGCATCCGTAGTTAGGAAACCAGCCATTTACGTTATACATCCATCCGGAAAGCTGTCCGCAGTCGAATTCATACAGATTATTAATTCCTTCCACATAAGCTGAATTATAAGCCGGTGTAAAAGAAGACTCCATCTGGATTCCTGCATCTTTACATACACGCTGTAATACGTCATGTACAGACTCTCCTTCCGTAAATTCTACCTCGGAAGCTGCCAGAATCCATCCATCGGAAGGAACAAATTCTTCCTTGCCACTTTTTAAATCACTCATGTTATTAAGAATCGTCGCACAGCTTATTGAAATCGTACATGTATGGGAAGAACCTGAAACTTCTTCATCGTTTGCAACATCCTGCTTACCTGAAGAACCAGAAGAAGAAGCGCCTCCATCAGAAACATCTCCACTTCCTGAACCTCCTTCTTCGTTATAAGAATTCTCTCCTGAATTCCCCGATTCATCACTTCCTTCCGATTCACTGTTCGTTGTTCCGTTTTCCGCCTTATTCGCCGATGCCGCACCTTTATTCTGCTGCTCTGTAATACCTCCGATAATATAACAATCTCCGTCCAGAGAAGTTACGCTCATTTTTAAAGAAGTGGTTCCTTTCTGTGGCTTTGTATCCTTTTTGGCAGCAGTCGTTGCTTCCTTCACCTTATCAGACGAATCCTTCTGTGATGCAGATGTATCCTTTTTCTTGGAAGAATCTTCTTCTGCCTGTGCTGTAACGGTCACATCGCTCATCCTTGCAAGCTTTCCAGACTGCTCTTTTACAAGATATGCAGAATTGGACTGCCACGCTTCCGGAAGCTGTACCTCAAGATCCGGTACACAGATCAGCCCTTTCCCGTACATTGTCATCTTCAGTGCATCATTGGCATTGTTTGCCTGCTTCTTTAAATCATCAAGATCTTTCTCTGAAAAATCAATCTTTAAATTCTGATCTGCCGGATTCTGAATCTTTGAACAGTCATACGTCCAGATATATGTAATTCCATCATCTGTTGTCCCCTTAAACTGTACCTTTTTATTTTCTCCGGCAACCGTCTTAAACTGTTCCTTTGTAATAATTCCATCCTCCGGAATCTCATTCATATCCGCAAGTGTTGCTGTCTTGCCGGACTTTTTACCGGAAGAACTGTCTCCACTCCCGGACTTTCCACAGCCGGTTGAAACAACCAGCAACATACTCATAAGTAATGCCAGAATAACATGTACCAGTCCTCTTTTTCTTTTCATAGTAACACCTTCCTTTTTCTTTTTCTGTACTCTGCAAAGGTCTCTACTCTGCTTTTCCACCTTTCATCACTTTCTTTAATAATCCTGCAATACCACGACGCTTTTTATATAAAACAAATCCCAACGCTTCCACTGCCACAAGTCCTGCAGCACCTCCGGCTACAGGTAATGCCACCAAACGGATTCCATCTGCTTTAGAACGATCGCCCTCATCAGACACCCCTGTGTCTTCCTGCACTGTATCCATCTCACTTTCTGCACTGTTCGTTTCCGGCACATAATTATCTCCACTAAAACTCCAGCCACCCGTTGTTGCTTCCGCTGCAGTATTCTTTTTCTTTGCGGTAGTAGTTTCACTGCTTCCTGAAGAAAGCTTCTTCGTCGTTCCCGATGTGGCAGGAACAGAAGTACGGGAACTTCCTGTACTTGAAGCTGCCGGTGTCGTGATCTGCCTTGTCTGGCTTGTTGCCGCCGTTGATGCTATTGTAGTCTTTTTATCTGTTGTTTCCGGAGCTGTTACGACAACCTTGCAGACTGCCTTCTTTCCGCTTCCATCCGTCGCCTTTACTGTAATCGTCACAGTCCCTGCTTTCTTTCCTGTCACCTTTCCCTTTGCATTTACCGTTGCAATCTTTTTATTAGAAGAAGACCATTTCACTGACTTCTTCGTGGCATTTGACGGAGAAACCGTCGCTTTTAACGTCTTGCTCTTTCCTTTTGTAAGATAAATCGTACTATAATTTAACCCTACTTTTATTACCTTTACTTTAGAAGCTGCCGGTTTTGTTTCTGTCTTTTTTGCTGTCGTTACCGTTTGGGAAGGCTTTCCTCCACCATTACTTCCCGTATCAATCGTCGGGCTGACTACCGGCTTCGTTCCTGCCGAAATAGCCACATCACTCATATCATAAAGAAATGTCTCTCCATCCAAAAATCTACGGTAAGCAACTGTTGCATACAATCCCTGTTCCGTTGCTATTCCATCAATAATGCCACCGGCACCGCCACCATTATTCCCGGCATCAGCAGCTACATGCATAAATCCGCCTTCTGGCATATAATACTGGAATAATCCTGTCATCGGCCATTTCCCATTCTTAATAAAACGGGCATCTTCCCCACAATCTATTCCAACGCCGCAAAGAGCTGTGATAATCTGTGCCACACTTTCCGAAGTTTCTGTATTCATCGTGCCAAAACCACCACTGGAAAGCTGATTCTTTTCTATCCATGCAAGTCCCTTGTCAATTGCCGCTGTAACATCCTCATATCCATCTTTATTATAATAAGAAGCCAGTGCCTGCATCGCCATTCCCGTCATATCAGAATCTCCGGTTGTCCCCATCATTGTCCAGCCACCATCCTGACACTGCATCCCCACAACCTTCTTAACAAGTAACTCCTCTGAGTTTTGCTGCACTGCAGAAGGGTCTTCTGGAATCTCATATGCCGGATTACTCTTTAATGCGATCAACGCCCAAATCGTGCCGTTATTCCCCTGTCTGCTTACATTCTCATAATCTGACAGATACGCTAACAGGTTATGTCCCATCACATCTCTTGCATCAACACCAATCGCTGTTAATGCAAGAATAAGCTTTGAATAATCCGAATACTTTGCTCTTGTAATCTGCCAGTCCTTGCTCTCACAGTATGCGATCACATTGCTGTAAAAAAGATTTATATAAGATTCCGGCACATACAGCCCACTCCTTTTTAAACCAATAACATTCCATATACTACTGTAATCCGGCTTCGTATCTTTACTTAAGATATAGCTTCTTACATTAGATAAAACCGTATCAATATCCGGACTTAAGACTTCCGCCTCTGCTTCCGTCTGCACTGCCACTCCTGATTCATCAGACTGTCCCTGTGCCGCATCTTCCTCTGCACCCCAGGCATAAAAACCATAACTTCTTCCAAGCTGCAAATTCTTACGGACAATCTTTCTCTCTTTTTTTGTTAATGTCTGTTCTTGTGTACTTTCCTGTACATCTGCATCTGTACTTGTTGATGCATCTGCATCTTCCCTGGTCTGCTGCTCCTCCTCTTCCGAAGACTCCGTCTCCTCCCTTTTTGATGTCTCGCTTTCCAATGTCTCACTTTCTGACATAGAAAAATCGCCTGTACTCTCTGCAGCAGAAGCTACCGCGGCCGGTTCTGCCCCATTATCTGCCGCATATGCATAGTATGGAACTATAAATGCCACAAGCAGAGCAAAAAGTACAAGCGATATACATTTTCTTTTTAACCTTTGATACATCTTGTTCATTCTACCCTCTCCTTCACTCATTTTACAAAATATCCAAGAGAAATTGAGAGTTTTCCGTAGAAAAGAAAGGCCCATGCATTATGTGCACAGGCCAAATACTTTTATAAAACTGTTACATTCTCTAGCCCAGATATTTGTTTTCATTCTAAAATCAAATGGCTGGCAATTCAGAATGAAAATAAGGAGAGTTCCCTAAGTGAGCCTGAGAAGCAAGCCATGTACATATTATAACATAGACTTTTAAAAAAATATGCCAACCAGACGGGTGTATTTGCTTCATTTTAGGAAATTAAGCGGGTGAAATTGTCCTGCAATTATTTCACCTTCATTTTCTTTACATTTGAGTAATTACCGTAATAAGTTGTTCCTCCTGCTTTACGATAAGTACGGATCTTGAAGTAATAAGTTTTCTTCTTCTTTAGCTTTCCGGCTTTATAAGTCACTGTCTTATTTTTGGTAATTGTCTTCACTTTCTTATAGCCGCTGTTTTTCTTCATGGACTGGTATACTTCATAGCCAGTTGCATTTTTTACTTTCTTCCATGTAAGCTTCGCCTGATTCTTTTTCAGCTTCTTAATGGATTTTATGGATGTTTTAGATGGGGTGTATTTCTTTTTCAGAGCTTCCTGCTGGGCTTTCTTTTTTGCGGCTTCTTCGGCTGCTTTCTTTTTCGCTTCTTCTGCCTTTTTCTTTGCATCATCCTGTGTTTTCTTTTCAGCTTTCAGACTGACAATTTTCTTCTCAGCATCAGTTAATACTTTTAATGTATCTGCAGAAATAAGCTCCTTTTGTTCACTGGTTAACGCATTATAAGACTTTCTTGCCTCTGCTATCTGAGATTCTTTAGATAAATCTACTGTACCGATAGCGTTAATTTTCTGTTTTACCTTATTTATTTCTTCCATTTGGGCTATGGTAAGATTATTCTTATTCATAATCTGTTCCAATTGCTCCAAAGCATCATCTACTTTCCATTGCTTTGAATCCAACTTTTCAAGTACTTCCATTGCATAGTTATATCTATCAGGAGCACTATATATACTATCCCATTTTTCTTTTTGTTCATTATATTCTGCTATTTTTTTTGTCAGTTTTTCTTTATTCGCAATATTTAAAGCTTTTATACTGTTTTCACTATACTGACTACCTAAATCTGCCCCTAATCCATACACAGTAAACTGAACTCGGATCACATCACCATCCTTTGGTGTCCGTGCTGCCATTCCAACACCTGGAAACATTCCATTCACAGAATACATCCAGCCCGCATTCCTATGATAAGAAAACTCACACAAATCTGGATACATTATATTTTTTGCTGTATCATCTGGTGGATAAATAATATCTTCTCCATTTACTTGCGTATCCATATTTTTAATCACATCTGGTATTTTTGTTGTTCCATTATCTGCATTTTTAATTCCTGACAAATACCAACCATTTGAAGTAGTTGATGCCTCAATTTCATAATTATTTTTTTTCAAAATATCTTTTACCAAGTTTGCACAAGTATCTCCTTCATGCAGAACAACCTGCGTTGGTTCAATCAAATATCCTTGACCTATTGTGAATTTTTCTATAGATAATGTAACCGTTCCTATTTTTTCAGAGGCATTCGATATAACTACTGATTTCCACCAACATATTGTTATCATCATTAATAAAATCATTTTAAAAAACACTGTATTTTTCTTTTTCATGGCACACCTCCCTCTTCACAAAACAGGAAGAGAATCTCTCTTCCTGTCCTGTATTATTATTTTATTCTTACTTTTTTAACATTTGATTTTTTACTCAAAACATTTAAATTAGCTGCTTTTTTATAAGAATATACCTTAATAAAATAAGTTTTTCCTTTTTTCAGACCAGGAATAACTATTTTTGTTTTATTGGATTTATTTACCTGCTTTACAAGTCTGTATTTTGATTTTTTACCTTCTTTTACGTAAATCTTATATCCTGTTGTTCGTCTTATTTTTTTCCAAGATATTTTAATCTTATTGCGAGATACTCCATCTACTTTTAAAGAAGTCTTCATCGGACTAGTTACAGCAGTAATAACTTCTGATTGTTTATAAATTCTCTTTCCATTTTCCATACTATAAGAACGCAGATTTAATTTATAAACGGTTCCATCCGCCAGTGATTTACCTTTCTTTCCTTTTAATTTCTTAAAAGTATACGTATTCTGATTCTTTTTCAAATCTGTTACTACAACATATTTCTTCTTGCTCTTATCATATCTACGGAGTTGATATCCATTTGCAACAGAAATTTTATTCCATTTTAAAGTAATAGATGTAGTAGTCTGCTTTTTAATCTGAATCTGCAGTTTTTGTACCGTTGTTTCATTAGATGGCTTTTGATCGTTGTTTGCCTCTTTTAATTTTTGCAACGTAACTTCTGCATTTTGTAACACTGTTAATACCTCTTTTGCTACAAAAGATTTCTGAGAATCTGTTAATGACTCATAGGTCTTTCTTGCTTCTTTGATAAGTTCTTCTTTAGAAAGATCTACATTACCAATAGCCTTAACCTTTTCTTCCCATTTCTGTGCCTTATTTTTATCTTCTTTCAATCCAGAAATTTTATCTGATGCATCAGATATTTTTTTCTTTATCTCGTCTGAAATCTTAAGCTGCAATTCTTCAGACATATTATTATAGAATGTTTGTACTACCTCTACATTAGACTCCTTGTCTAAAGTAATATCTCCTAATGCTTCAACCATATCTGTTAACTTCTTAACCTGATTATCTGGACTATCAATATTTAATGCAGCTTTCAAATCACTATCAATTAACCTGCCGTCATTGCTAAATTTAATTGTAATTGAATATTCTCCTGCATTTAATTTTTCAAGATATTCTTTCTTTAAAGTTAAAGTTTCTTTTTCTGAATCAACTTCATAGCTTGTATCTTCTAAAGTATCTTCTCCATTCATAACAGATGCAATAGTATTTCCATTCAATTTAAGGTTTAATGTAAAATCAGCATCGTTTCCAATTATTGTTTTAGGTTCAATACTAAATTGTGCCTTTTTAACGATTTTTACAGTACTAATTGTTTCATTCCCAGCCACATCAATAACTTTCACATGCATTACGGAAGCTTTTTCATCTACTGGTATTTTAATATTTTTTTCACCCAATCCGCATCTATTATCTACATCAATATTGTCATCTTTTGCTGCATCATAAACTGTTGTCCATTCTCCATCATCTGACTGATACAGAATATTACAAATACCACTCGTTGCATCCTTTCCCTTAACATAAATTTCTTTATTATCAGGCTTCAACAAAAGAGTAGTGTTGTTTTCTACATTCTCATTATCATTTCCTAAGTATAATTCAGGTTTAACATTATCTGCCTTTACAGGTCCATATTCAACAAGTGCATCGGCAGTTCTTTTGTTTACCTCATCTCCCTGTATAACCGTATTACTAATCAAAAGTAAAATATATACTTTATCCTGATACTTATTACGATATACTACTGACTTACTTGCAATATTATTTCCTTTCATAGCCGCATAAGTATATTGGCTATAATCAACATCTGATGAATCTACAATTTGCAAGGCTCCCTGTGTATTTTCTGGAGTAAGCTTTTTATCTCTAACCATAAATCGAACTCTATTATACCAACCATGTGTCGGATTATTCACTGAATTAGGAAATTCTGTTATAGCATAATGTTTTCCTATTTCTGGCTCGCTTATTTTAGGACTCTCAAAATAAACTTTTTTCTTTTTTGAATTATCTTTCTCACTTACTTTTTCGTACAAAGAATAATAAGTTTGTCCATTTCCCGTATATTCTTTTTCTTCTTTTATTTTATTTGCTTTTTCTAAAATATTTTTTAAATCAGAATCTGGCTGTTGTTTATAAATATCTTCTGCATCAGATATTAATTTATCCCATTTACTTTCATCTAAATCATATCTTTGCCATACATTAGAGCCTTGGATAACATCTCCCATTGCAATAACAATATCTTTTAATGTTACACCATCGTTCTTTTTTACAGCTTCTGCTATTGCTTCTTGGTAATTTTTCTCTTGACATATATCCAAAATACCTTTTCCATTATATTTCAGGTAATCCATATTTACTCCAGCACCAACAAATCCTGTAATAACACAACCGGTTGTATTGATATTTCCCCAAGTGCCATCTTCAGTTTGTGCATCCTTCAAAGCAATGATTCCCGCAATATATTCTTCATCTGGAATCAATCCTTTTAATTCAGCCAATGCCCAGCCTCGCATATCTACACTCTGAGAATTATACAAATCTACTTTCTTTACATAATCCACTAATGCATCTGGAATCTCTTCTCCACAAACTTTCAATGCCATTAATGCCCATTCATTATTTGCATAACCACCAAAAAGTCCTTCTTTATTTTTAAAAGAAAGTAAACCTTCTATAAGATTCATATGAGAATCGCCAAAATCATATGGATTATATCCAAGCATTACTAACTGAAGAATCTGTCTTGCATAAACAGTCGCCTGAGTGTAATTTTCTTTTTCAGGAGAATGAACATATCCTTCATCTACATTCACATCTGCTGCCATATTCATAAATACAGACCAACAAGAATTATCCCACATATTTTTTAATTTCAACCTGCTCTGTCCTAAATATGGTTTTAAAATTTCCTGTGCCTTCTTTATCTCTTCTTCATTTTCAGAAGAATTTTTAAACATTGGAACGCTTCCATCTTTATCCTGATAAATAAAATAATATTTCTTTGAATTAATTCCATCTTGTGCAGTAATCTTTACTTCTGCCAGAAAATCATCTACATTAATAATTACTGACTGTATTTCTTTCTTGTTGATATTTGCCACTGCCTCAGATGATACTTCTTTTATTATAAGTTCTGCATTTTCTACATCAGTTGGCTGTAAAAGATATACCGTCTTTTCTGATGAAAATCCTGTTTCTTTTTTTGTATTATAATCTTTTAATATTGCATTTTTTAATTCAATCTGTTTCAAGTCACAATCGGCACTTGCTCTTACAATAGAAATAGTATATATTTTGATTGTTCCATTCGCAGCTGTTACTTTAACCGTAATTTTATCTAAACTATCTCCAACAGCTATTGCCGCATACATACCAACCTGATCACCTTTTATTGCCTGCGTATCCATGTATTCAATCTTTGCTTGTGGATCTACAGGAGCAATTCCTAAGATAATCTTATCCAAAGGTAACTTTTTAGGTATCGCAATCTCCCACTGTCCATTATCATTCTTCACTCCATAAGAAGTAGATTTTACAGTTGCAGAACCCAACTGGGTTGCCTCTACATACTTAATATCCGTATCAGAACCTTTTTTAACTTCCGCTTCTGTTCCATTGGAATATACAAGGTATACCGCACAAGAATAGCCTTTTAGATTCGTCTTTTTCAGTCCTTCTGGCATAGTTTCAGAGGCAGTGTCAAGAGCAGACACATTCCATTCTGCTGTATACATTTCAATTATATTCAAACCTTTTTTCAGACTTAATACAGGACTTTGAAAGGTATCAGAGTAAGAAGCTGAACTTTCAAAACGTTGGAAATTCTCTCCATTAATTCGCACATAGTTTTCTCCATTGCTAAGCCATTCCATTGCATTTGCTGAATATGATTCTGTTTTCTTATGATTTGTCCACCGAAAAACAGAACATTGTTTTACCTGATCTTTCACAGTAACTTCTCGATAAGAAGTATCTGCTGAAGAACTTCCCTGTATTACTGTATCATTATCAAAATAGTTTATTTCATCATTTGTAGTATCTGCAATATATGTTTCTTTAATATTATCCCAATTACTTAAACCACTAATAAGAACTTTATATTTTTCGCTTACAGTTCCTTTTTTTACTGTTATATAGCAAACAGATGTTCCGTTAATATTATAAGATTTCGTTTCTTCTTTTTCAATATTAAAATCTGTTCCATTTCTTTTTACTGAAAATTCTTTTCCTTCAAAATCCGTTGCAGAAATCTGTGCATCGGCATCCGCCTTTCCACTTATTATATATCCATCACTAATACTTCTTTCGTCAACTTGTGCAGTATAAACAAAATCATCTTTTGTATTCTTAGTAACTGTCGCATTTTTTTGACCGATAGTTACATTACTAATTGCGAATGTTGCAGTTTCTGCTGCAGAAAGTTTTTTTGAACAAGCAAGTGCAATCAATATGGCAAATATAAAAAGTATAATTTTACTGTTTAAATAAACTTTTGATTTTCCCATGTTTTTCCTCCTCGTATATAACAAGAGAAGTCAACTAATCGTTGACTTCTCCCACTATTCCTAACTTAGTCTACTTTCTACCATGTAGTTTCTGTCAAAACATATTTTACGTAAATGCCTTCTACACTAGTAGTAAAACCACCTGCTGACTGATTGCTATAATCATATGGAAAATACTGACTTCCTGACATAGCTACATTTGTTGCTGCTAATGGAGATTCAAACCAAGCATTTGCTTCTGGCGCTGCAGCAGCCCATGAAGGTTTTGTTCCCTGTGTTGTTACAGAATTACCTGCTTTCATGTCAATCATCCAAGAATATCCCTTATAAGAATTAGATGTATATTCTACATCAATGCTCCCCAGCCCATTAATAGATGTAATATAATCTCCATTAGTAGACTTTCCAATTGTTAAACCTGTTGCATCAATAAAATCCATTGCTGTTGGATTATCATCTTCGCTTAAAGTTACATTTCCATCATATAACACCCCAACTGTTGCCGTTCCAGTATAATTTGACGGCAGTCCAACAACTTCTACTTTTACCGGTACGGTTATTTCTCCATCAGCAGATGGTGTTGCTGCCATTGATGTTACACCAAGTCCCATCATCATAACTACTGCGAGCATCACTGCGAGCATTCTTTTTAAAGTCTTCATAAGTTTTCCTCCTTTAGAAACTCCGCTATTTAGATAGCATTCTTTGGTTTTGTCTACATGTTACTAAGGGGTCGCGACTCCCATTGCCAACGGATAGCTCCTTTAGCAATATATTGATTTAAAACAACTTCTATACGATTTATCTTCTTATATGCTTTCTCTACTGAACCTTTTTTTATTGTGGTCTCAACTACTCTCACATTATTATCTGCATATGAAATAACTGTATATTGTTGTTTTACCTCCTTTGATATTACCTGTTTGAAAATTACAGATATTTATAATTTCCAAACGCTGTGTCAGGATTTTATGTGTGGGACTTTCGGATAGAAATCATTAGATAAAAACAAATAAACTGAGACTTGCTTTTCGACTTCTGTAAAGATTTCTCTAAACATATCGAATGAATATACTCAGCACTCCCACCCAAAGTCCTGTTCATTAGAATTCTATTTTAAATATCCTGACTTAAGCTTCTTCTGCCTTTTCACACCTTCCCGGAAGATCCAGTGGTATTTGTGAGGGCATCTGCTTTCACAGTAGGGGTAAGCCTGTGTGGTTTGTACCAACTTTCTTAAAATAGAATGTATTTTTTTGTACATTTATTATAACATGGCTTTTCTAAAAAGTATTCCAACCAGACGGATGTCTTTTCGTCATTTTGGAACCTTTTTTAGATTTTTTTAAAAAATTCTTGACATTTTTTGCAGAAAAAATCCCGTCAGACCGAATGATCTGACGGGGTATTTTTCTTTTTTGCTTATTATAGATAACACAACTTTTGTTTTATCTTCATTATTTTACGCTTATCGGAACATATATATATACTTTTTTATTGATGTATCTTTCAAAAGTAAAGTTCTGTAAAGAGACCATATCGCGGTGTTCTTTTATCCAGCCATAAAAAACACACCGGGAAAACATACGGATGGTATCTGCGAGATTATCCACATCGCTTTCGCGGTTTGTTTCAAATACAGCAAATCGTCCGGCGGCTATCTCTATTTTCACAGCATCTTCCGGCACATTCGTAAAGTTGTTTACAACCGGTCCAAGGATATATTGAATATTGATACATTCCGGGTCATGATACCACATGGCAATCTTATCATTTCCATTCGCACTTCCGGCTACAGAGTTCATTTTCTTGAAGTACGGTGAATCCTCATCGAGCCAGAATGCTACCTGCGCCGGTATATCTACTTCCCGTCCACGATTTGGGATAATCGTCCAGCCAACCATTTTGATGTCATCAACGTCCATAAAGGATACCTTCATTTTATCTTTATATTCTGAGTAAAACTGATTTAAGTCAACAACTTCTGTGTTTGCTCTGGCATATTTGGAAGGGCTGGTACAAAAGGCTTTGCGGAAGGCTTTATCAAATCCATTTCTCGACTTAAAACCATATTTTTTTGCTAAACTGGCCACCTTGACACCCTGACGTAATTCTCTGGCGGCTTTTTGTATTTTCCTCTGACTGATATACGCACTAAGTCCCATTCCAAAGTCATCCTGAAAGGCTTTACGAAAATAGTCTCTGGAATAGTTAAAATGTTCCGCCATCATCTCCGGTGTGATATCTTCTGTAATATGCTCATCAATGTAATTGATCCATGCAATATTCTGAAATTCCATCCGGTAATACTTTGCCGGAACAACGCCGTATTCTTTGCGAAATGCATTAGAAAAAACACTATAACTTGCAAATTGATATTTGGCACATACTTTTTCCGGATTCTTTCCTTCTTTTAATTCTTCTGCAGCAAAGTACAGCTTTCTCTGTTTTATGTAATCGGTGATTCTCGTTTCATAATAAAGCTGGAAAATATTTTTTAAATGTTTCTCGGAATAATGAAACAGCTTTGCAAGGCCTTTTGCTGTCAGATTCTCCGTAATATGCTCATCAATATAACTAATCCACTCGTCAACTCCATAAATCTTTTTCTCTTCTTTTTTATTTTTCATTACGTAATCCGAATGCATTCTTTTTTTAAGAGGAAGATATACTGAGTACAGTCCGTTTTCAAAAGAAATAAAATACATTTTCCGATTGTCATAGTGCATTTCACTTTGCTTTATCCAGTCACATAACGCATATTTTATCAACATTTTTATCATATCCGGTGCCTGTTTATCCCAATATTGCTCTTTTAACATAAAAACTGCATAATCCGATGCCCCAAAGTCAATTCTCTTCTTTTCACTTTCCTTTCCGGCATCTTTTGGCACTTCCTGCCCAATCATATAAAAGAAGTGGTATGAATCATCATGCCACCAAAACTGCATATACTCTCCGGCACGCTCCCTCTCCTTCCACTTTTCCTTTACATCCTTCTCGATATATTCCATTCCGTTTTGAAAAACATCACCTTCTAAAGGCAGCATATCTGCCTCTACTGTCTGTGCCATTCTTCTCACAACTTTATATTCTATCATAGAACTATCAGGAATCCGTTCAAATGGAAGGACTTGATTTGTATAATCCTCTTCAATATTCAATCCCTGCACCTGTTCCCTAATTGCATCAAGAGAATTGTCAAAGAAAATGTCAGCCAGATAAAGGAATTCCTGCGTAGAGTATGCCAGTCTGCTTGCCAGATCTTTTACCGAAATGCTGTTATCTGTCTGAAGGCACAAAAGAGTGTCTCTCATACGTTCCCATAAAGCTGATTCTTCCTCCGGAAGTGAGGAAAATGTTTTTGTCTCATTCACTGTTTTCATTTTCTCTATCCTTCTATTTCTATTTCTTTTTCTTTAATTTTCTCTGTTATTTTATTATCCAAATGTTTTTTAGTTATATTGTAAATCACCACTAACATTCTGTCAATTTACACCTCCCACTACGGACAATCTCTCTTCTTCAGATAAACTTCGCAACTCTGGAAAAGTCTTTTTTCTTTTCTCTGGTACAATATTTATAAAACATAACCTGTGTATTGGTGTATGATATTTATATTCAAGTCGAACAGTCGCACCGACTGCACTCATAGAAACTGCGGAAAGGAGAGATTGTGAATAAAAATAATTCTTTAGAAGTAATAAAAGATTGTACCACATACATAAAAAATCACCTTCAAGACACATTAACAGCAGAATCTCTGGCTTCCCGCTATGGTTACTCTCTTTATCATTTCTGCCACATTTTTAAAATCCGCTGTGATATGTCACCAGGAAAATACATACGCCTTCTCCGTTTGGAAAAAGCAAAAAAGGATATTTTATCTGGAATGAGTATCACACAGGCCGGATTTGATAATGGCTTTGAAACCAGTTCCGGTTTTTCTAAAGCATTTCGCAAAGAATATGGTATTAGTGCACGAGAATATTTAAAACAAAATAAAGAAAGAGAGGTCCTTATTATGCTACACGTTGAAATTAAAACATTGCAGTCTCAGACAGCGCTTGGGTACGAGATTCCCGGCGAATATGACAGTGATTACAGCAAATCCGGTGCTTACTGGAATCACATTAATTTTAAAGAATATCCTGCCTATCCAGAAGGAATCCATGATTATGGCGAAGTTGGACTATGGACCCATCCCGACCATATCAGCGGTGAATTACACTATTTCTTTGGCTTTTTAACTGACTCTACAGAAATTCCAGATGGTTTCCATAAGGTGGAGATTCCTGCCGGACGATACGCAGTTTTTACAATTAAATCACAGGAAACTCCTGAAAAAATGGCGGATGCTGTACGGGATGGCTGGCGTTACGTTTTTACCGAATGGCTCTGTACGCAAAAAGAGTATAAAATATCACATCAGGGGATATGTTTTGAATGCTATCAGGGTGAAGAAGCATATCTTTATCTACCAGTGATTGATTTGTAGATTTGGTATAGACGAAAAAAGAAAAAATGCCCTATCCCATCTGC